>Ga0114964_10001589_pt1 | contig 16490 bp, 18 predicted proteins | sample C_131016_MF_Meta_FD_92638 | JGI IMG/M metagenome (GOLD analysis project Ga0114964, IMG submission 92638) | Freshwater microbial communities from Lake Croche, Canada to study carbon cycling - C_131016_MF_MetaG | ecosystem: Environmental > Aquatic > Freshwater > Lake | place: Lake Croche, Canada... | reverse complement strand
GGCGATGCCTTCTCGCTCAGGCCGCATACCTGTGTTGCCACTAGTACATTCTATGATGGTTCCTCCAGGCTTTAATTTTCCTTCTGCTTCTGCTACTTCAATCATTTTCAACGCCATTCGGTCTTTAATAGAATTGCCGGGATTGAAATAATCTACTTTGGCTAAAATGGTAGCTGAAAGAGTAGCTGTAATCTTATTTAATTTGATGAGTGGTGTATTGCCAATCGTTTCTAAAATATTATTTAGCCACATAGTAAAATGCAAGTTGATGCTTGTGTAAATCTAAGCTTAAAAAAAAGAAAGAAGGGAAGAATTCAGTAACTATGATTATAAATTCTCAAAGTTGCTTGTAATGATTGAGCAAAATTCAGTTTCAATCAATTTTTCGGCAAGTAGAATCATATTGTAAAAAGCTTTTGCATTGCTAATACCATGACCAATGATAACTGGCTTATTGATACCCAAAACTGGAGTGCCACCGTAATTTTCAAAGTGGTAACGACTAAAAAAAGAATCATTTTTTAAATTCTGATGAACTGCAGCGTCGTACATGGCTTCTGCCGTTTTTAACAATACATTTCCAGTGAAACCATCGCAAACTATTACATCTGCTTTTTCGTTAAACACATCTCGCCCTTCTACATTACCTATAAACTTTATAGCAGAATTTTCTTTTAAAAGAGGGTAGGTTGCTTGCGCTAATAAATTACCCTTACCTTCTTCTTCGCCCACATTTAATAAGGCTACTTTCGGTGTCTCAATATTTAAAATATGTTTTGCATATAAATTTCCTAAGATGGCAAATTGATTTAATTGATCTGGTTTACAATCGGCATTCAATCCCACATCTACAAGTATTCCAGTTTTCCCATTTAATTTAGGAAGTAAGGAGGCGATAGTGGGTCTTAAAACTCCCTTAATTGGCTTTATATTAAACATGGCACCTACCAGCATGGCACCTGTATTTCCAGCGCTTAAAAAGGCATCTAATTCACCTTCGGCCAATAGATTAAAACCTATGGCGATAGATGAGTTTGGTTTTTCTTTTAAGGCTTTAGTTGGATGTTCATGGTAGCCTATTATTTCTGAGGCATGTACCAAATGTAAAAATGGTGAGAAAATCCCATGTTGTTGAAATAATGCTTTCAACTGGGTTTCATCACCAATACAAAATAAATGATTTTCAGCTTGAGATAAATATTGTTGTACACCTTTTACGGCTTCTAGTGGAGCGTAATCACCACCCATCATATCGATGCCAATATTCATCTTCAATTGCAATTAAGCTTTTAGTGGCGCTTTTTCGCTTACTAAAAGTCCTTTGTAATACAATTTACCTTCTTGAACGTGTGCGCGATGACGTACATGGATTTCTCCTGTTGTACCATCTTTGCTTAATGTAACTTCTTGGGCTACATAATGGGTTCTTCTTTTTGCGCTACGTTGTTGCGAGTGTCTGCGTTTAGGATTAGGCATCTCTTATGTTTTAAATTTTATTATTTAATATTCGTTTCTAATTATCGGTTGCTTCTTTTGGATCATCTAGTCCTTTGAATTTTTCTAACCCTTTCCAAATGTTTGAATTATTCACTTCAATTTGGTTGGTTTTAAACTTGCTTAAGGCTTCAATTACTTTTTGGTTACAGGTGGATTCTCCTTTTTCATTTTCCTTACAAATATGCTGTAAGGGTATGCTTAAGTTGATAAATTCGAAAATCCAATTTGCAACAGAAAAGTGGCTTTCGCCCTTATCGATGTAAAAGATATCCGGATCTTCCTCCTGGCTGTTCATGGCAATGGGGTCATCGACCAGCTTAATGATTAAATTAAACTCATCCCAAAGTTGAACGGTAATGGGGTTGCCACAACGATCACAAAGGGTATCTATCGCACCATCCACATCAAAATACAGTTGTAAAAACCCCTGCTTCTTATCTAATTTAAGTTTAACAGTAGTGTTACAATTGCTAAAATCCTGTGGTCCAAAATCGGCAAAGAACTTGTCCTCAATAAGGTATTCTAATTCATGTAAACCGGGTCTTAAACCCACAAATGCTATTTCATAAGCCCTGTTTTGGTTCATAGCCGTACTTATAAGGGTGGCAAAGTTAGTAAAAAGCAACCAAAAGACAAAGTTTATCCTACTTTTACCGTTATATAATAATCCATGGCAAATCCTACAAAATACCCCCTTAAGTTAGCTTGGCTGCTAAAATTGGCAGCTCAATGGGGGTGGTATTTACTGGCCCTATTCATTATCATTGTCACTCAGTTCCCTGATTGGTTAGCAAACTACTATACCAATGGACTTTTTAAATGGTTCAGTAAAGGCCTTAGATGGATGAGTAGCTCATTCCCTAATGCAATAGGGGAGTATGTATATTTTTTTATCTTTATAATATTGATTATCAATGTTTTTAAACATCTATTCAAATATTATAATCAATATAAAATTGAACAAAATGGGTCAAGCCTTATAAAAGAAATAGCTAAAAAAACAGTCCATTTTTTAGTTCAACTATTTGTACTCTTTATGCTTATTTGGGGGTTGAACTACCAGCAATCCAGTCCGGCAAGGTCATTTGGATTACAGGTAAAAGACAGCTATAGCGACGTAGCTGTAGAACAACTCACCCTACAATTGATAGAAGAACTGAATTTGACTAGAGCCCAGCTTTCCGATACTGAATTGAACAAGGTCAATACTCAACAGGTTTTTTCAGAGACCATTCAGGAATATGCTCAAATTCAAACACAATATCCATTTTTGAAGTTAACCAACCCTAGCCTAAAACAAGCTAAATTTCCTCAATTGGGGGATTATGTAGGCTTTATGGCATTTTACCATCCCCTTACTGGTGAGGCAATTATTAGGGGGGATCTTCCATTATTAACGATGCCATTTACAACTTGTCATGAAATCGCACATCAATTGGGCTATGCATCAGAAACAGAAGCTAATTTTATTGCTTTTGTAATTGGCACAGAAAGCAAAAGGCCTCTTTTCAAGTATTCGATGTTATTGCAATTATTTAGCTATGCCCAATCTGCAGAATTAAACTTTATAGCGAAAGCGGGAGACTTTGAAAATTGGAAAAAAGTAGCCGAAAGAAATAAAAACTTACTATCGCAAAAGGTGTTAGCTGATCGTAAAAAAATCAAAGTTTTTTTCCTAGCAAGACAAGGGTTTTTAATTCCTGCCTCTACTTCCATGTACAATCAGTTCTTATTATGGAACAAACAAGCTAAAGGAATTAATAGTTATGAAGATGTGCTTTTATGGGCCCTAGCCTACAGAGCAAAAAAATAATACTAAAACTTATTCTTCCACATCATGCTTTCAATTGGCTTTTCGGGCTGGCCACTATATTTAGCGTTTTTCTTTTGATTGTATTTTACTTCAATCTCTCCATCCACTGGGAAATAAATAAGTTGTCCAATAGGCATTCCTTTATACACTTTAACGGGTTGCTTTACAGAAATTTCTAAAGTCCAGTAACCGCAAAAACCAACATCGCCTTTACCTGCAGTGGCATGAATGTCTATGCCTAATCGGCCCGTAGAAGATTTACCTTCTAAGAAAGGCACATGGGCATGTGTTTCTGTATATTCTAAGGTAACCCCTAAATAAAATCCAGTAGGTTCTAAAACAAAACCCTCTTCAGGTATTTCAAAATAAGTGATGGTATTATGTGCTTTTGCATCTAAAATGGCATTGTCATAAGTGGCTAACCATTTACCTAAATGCACGTCATAGCTGTTGCTCCCTAAGTCTTTGCGATCGTAAGGTTCAATTTTAATGGTTCCTTTTTCAATTTCTTCTAATATGCGTGAATCTGATAATATCATCTTAATCTATTTATGTTTAATTTCGGCCTTTAAAACAGACCGCAATCTAATTCAAAATGCCTTTCTTTTATCAACAAAATATTAACGAGACTGCTCATCTTGCCATTTGGTCAATTCAAGAAGCTGCTTCTTTTTTTGAGACGGATGTGCAACTTGCAGTTCCCATTGCTAATGAGGAAAGAAGGACACAACATTTGGCGGTGAGATTATTATTTAAATTGATGATGCCAGAAGCGGATTTGAATCAATTGGTGATGGCTGATAATGGGAAACCCTATTTAATAGGATTGCCTTTTCATTTTTCATTTTCACATTGTAAGGGTTACGCTGCATGTGCAGTAGATGACCAACCTATTGGGATAGATATTGAAATCATACACCCAAGGATTGCTAAAGTGGCGCATAAATTTTTAAATGACCAGGAGAAATTAATGATTGCAGGCTTGGACGAAAAAGACCAATTGAATCAATTGGCATTTTTATGGGCAGCCAAGGAAGCCATGTATAAAAAGCATGAACAATTGGGGATTGATTTTGCAAAGAATTTTAATATCCTTGAATTAACCCAGGGAGATAGAGGAGCGGTGCCAGCAGAAATTTTACATAAAGGAAATAAAATCAATGTAAGATTAGACTATCATTTTGGAACGGATTATGTTTGCGTTACTTGTTATAGTTAAGCCATCTTAAATACTTATTCTTCCTCTATTCCAAGTAGGGTATCATCCTCTAATAAATCTAAATGAATGGCGTCAGCCCCAGCGATGCCTTCTATGGATCCTTTAATATGCATCGCGTTCAATAAAACTTTTTCTAATTGCTTTTCACGTGACTTCCATAGTTTTTCCATGGCGTCCCTTTCTTTTTGAATGCTTTGACGCATCTGTCTAAAGCCTTCACCAATTGCCTTCCATTGTTCATTAAATTCATTACTTATAAGGTAGTCGTACAAAAAGCTCATTTTATCACCCTTATTTACCTGACTTTTTTTAGTGTCGTATATTTTTAAGATGGCATTTCTAAGCAACAATGCAACACTTTTCACTTCTTGATAAGAACAAATATAAACGCCTTCTTTTTCACCAAACCTTTCCATGTCTTTTGGAAATGACTGGGTAACAATAATAGCAATGTCAGCTCCTTGGCTTCTCATATCTGTCTTTAATTTTTCTATCCACTCTTGAGCAAAGGCAGTAGTTCTTTTACTTTCGTATATAATTTTTCCGGCCTCTTGACCTAAATTATTTCTTACAATTTGAATACAGTCGGCCCCTCTGACACCTTTACCTACTTCTACAATTTGATCAAAAGGGAAACTAGACTTTAGCAATTCTTCAAGCAATAGCTCTTGCACTTCACCTTGCATTTGCATACTACCTTGCTCGGCTTTACGTTTCATTTCATCAGCCAATTTGCGTTGGTCTTCTAATTGCTTTTCTAGCTCTTTTACTTTTAGCTGGTATTCCTGATCTTTTAAGGATCCACGTTCTAATTCTTCTTTAAGTATTTGTGCTTTTAAATTTTCTCTTTCAGCTATTAATTTTCTTTGCAGCTCTAATTCTAGTTCGGCTTCTTTTGCTTGAATGGCTTGTACTTGTTTAAGAAAGTCTAATTCTTTTTCTTGAAAATCTTTTACTTGTTTACTCATGGCAGTCTCGTGCTGCTGCATGACTTTTATTTTATGTTCATATTGATCGCCTAAATCCTTTTTTAATTTTTCTGCTAACTCTATTTCTATTGCAGTTTTTTGTTCAGCTAGTAAAATAGTTGTTTCTTCTTCTTTTTTCTTTTGCCAATCCGTCATTTTACCACGTAGTTCTTTCTCTACTTCTTCCCTAATGGCATCAGTAGGTTCGAAGTTGTTTTGGCACTTTGGGCAGGTAACAGTATAAATTGACATGGCGGTTATTTGAAGTGCTACAAAGATGCAAAAAATAGTAGGAGAAAAGAAATTTTAAGTAGGTTTGCGCTTACTGCGGAGGTGGCGAAATTGGTAGACGCACTACCTTGAGGTGGTAGCGCCCATACCCGGGCGTGGGAGTTCGAATCTCCTCTTCCGCACAAAACAAAAAAAAGAGTCCCGAGATGAACCTCGGGACTCTTTTTTTATAAGTAGTGAATAGTTTTAAAGAGAAGCAATCACTTCATTTGCAGAACGAACATAATCTGCATTTTTCCCAGCTTCAGCTAATTTGATACAAGTTTCTGCACTTGCTTTAGCCCCTTTTTTATCGCCTAATTCTTTTAGTGTTTTAGCTTTTAATAAAAACAACCAGTAAGCTTTTGCATCTAAAGAGATGGCTTTATCAACATACACCAATGCTTTGTCAAAATCTTTATCCATATCAAAATAAAAATTAGCTGCTGCTTGGTAAGCGGCACCATTAGCTGTTGCGCCAGTAGTGGAAGCTTCTATTTGTTTACGGATGGTAGATTTGATATCAGTTTTGATTGGAAAACCAACCAATGTTTTACCCCATTTCAAATAGATGGATGCAGTTTCTGGAGTCATTTCGCCAATACCAATAGTAAAAGTTTCTGTACTGTTGCTTGTTGTTTCAGGTGTAGCTTTTATACGCACTACGTCTTCCGCTTCCGTATAACTAAAACTTCCCCAACCTTTTGAATTGCTATTTAAAATAATAGTCCATTCTTTTTCACCAGGGATGGTAAATAGGCCATAAGAACCAGCTGGTAAAGTTTTATCACCAATGGTTACTGCATCAGAGAAAGTTACTTTGGTAGCCCCATTTGCACCCGTTCTCCATACGATACCCGTTGGCGCCAATAAACTTCCTTTTCCAAAAACGGAACGACCTTTTAAACTTGGTCTTGAATAAACAATTTCAATTTTACCTAAACCAAAATCTTGTATAAGTGTTTGAGTTGGACTGGCTGCTGGCATTTTAACTTGTGCAGTAACTGCCATGCTTAGCATCGTCCCCAGTACAAAAAGTATTTTTTTCATGTGTTATTTTTTAGACAACAAACCTACTTGATTTTAGCGTATCTACTGTGTATTTTATATTATTTTTTAAATGCGGGATGAAAACGATCCAAAGTATCTCTTAGGAACTCTCTATTCATATGGGTGTAGATTTCGGTAGTGGTAATGCTTTCGTGCCCAAGCATTTCTTGAACAGCTCTTAAGTCGGCACCGCCCTCTACCAAGTGGGTAGCAAAAGAGTGTCTAAAACTGTGCGGGGAGATAGATTTTTTAATGCCTGTTTTGAGGATTAAGTCTTTGATAATATAAAAAATCATCACCCTGCTTAATGCTTTACCTCGGTTGTTTAAAAATAGGATATCCTCGTAATCTTTGGCAGGGGTTTGATGCACTCTTATGGTGTCTTTGTATAGCTTGATAAATTTTATTGCATCTGATCCAATGGGTACCAATCTTTCTTTATCCCCTTTGCCAATGACTCTAATAAATCCAACATCTAAATACAAACATGATATTTTTAAATTAATGGCTTCTGTGACCCTTAAGCCCGAACTATACATGGTTTCTAAAATGGCTTTATTGCGGCCACCTTCAGGTTTACTAAGATCAATTTGACCAATTAATTGTTCAATTTCTTCAAAACTTAATACATCGGGAAGTTTACGCCTGGTTTTGGGACTATTTAGTAGAGTGGTGGGGTTGATGGTGCAGATTTGTTCGAGTAGGCAATATTTAAAAAAAGATTTTATACCAGAAATGATTCTTGCTTGAGAGGTAGGTGCCATATCCATTTCACCAATACATTGAACAAAAGCTTGAAGGTGTTGTAAGGTAACTTCGGAAGGAGAAAAATTACTTTCATTTGCTTCCAAATAGTTGGTAAGTTTATCAATATCTCTTAAGTAGGCTTCTACAGAATGCTCGCTTAAAGACTTTTCAAGTTGAAGGAATGCTTTAAATCCTTTTTTATAAATAGCCCAACTCATATGATTATAAATAGATTTGATAGTTATAGTTTAATGATTTTATTTCGCATCAGATTAAACTATATATGAAAGTAAATTTAAGGTCATTTAAGCAGAAAGTGAGACATAACGGGAAACAATTAAAATCATTTTTGATAAGATTGGAAAAGAAAACTCCAAAAGGGTTGGACCAAATAACACAAAAACTAAGTCCAGAAGTTTGGAAAGAAACTGACTGTTTAAGTTGTGCCAATTGTTGTAAAACAATGAGTCCTACTTTTACGCCAACTGATATAAAAAGAATTGCTAGTCATTTTGAAATGACCCCTGCTGCTTTTAAAGAAAAGTGGTTGACTTATGATAAAAAAGATAAGGATTGGTTGAATACATTACAGCCTTGTCAGTTTTTGAATTTGAAAACAAATAAATGCAATATCTACGAAATAAGACCTGCAGATTGTGCGGGCTTTCCGCATTTGACAAAAAGAAAAATGACTGAGTACATGCATGTGCACAAACAAAATGTTGAACTTTGTCCTGCTACTTATAAGATGGTAGAGAAGATGCAAGCATTAATGAGTTAGGTACTTGATTTAAAAATAGACATCCTCTATAAATAAAAGTTCCCAGTTTTTACTAGCGTTTAAAAAAATGGAGACCACATCAAATTGAAGGTATTTCCACTTGGGGTTTTCAAATTGAAAAAAAGCAACAGCATTTTTTAGAAATTGCATTTTTTTATGATCAATAAAATCTTCTGGATAGCCATATTCAATGGAGCTTCTGGTTTTCACTTCTACAATATGTAAGAGGCCATTTTTAGAGGCAATTATGTCAATTTCTAAATGTTTATAGCGCCAGTTCCGACATATTATTTCGAAGCCTTGATCAAGCAAGTAATTAGCAGCCATATTTTCGCCAAAAAACCCAGTATCTTTGTTGTTCATCTTATTTTTCATTTAGATTAATCATCTAGTTTAAACATAGTTATTTTATACACATGCAAAAAGCGTATAAATTACAAGGAAAACATAGGCATTATGATTGGGGAGGAACTAGTTTTATTCCTAATTTAATGGGTATTGAAAATGTGAATCATTTGCCTTATGCCGAGTATTGGATGGGGGCTCATCCAAGTGCTACTTCCAAAGTGTTTACTTCAAACGGAGAAAATAGTTTAGATGTATTGATCCATCAAGATCCTAAAAAGTGGTTAGGAGAAAAGACAGCCCAAGTTTTTGGATCACTTCCTTATTTGTTTAAAATATTGGATGTAAACAAAATGTTAAGCATACAAGTGCATCCTACCAAAGAGCAAGCAGTTTTAGGATTCAAAAAAGAACAAACTGCGGGCATTCCATTGGACGCGGCTTATAGAAATTATAAAGATCAAAATCATAAACCTGAAGTAATGGTGGCATTAAGTGATTTTTGGTTATTGCATGGGTTTTTACCTCCTGCAATGTTAGCGGAAAGATTACAGACTCAGATTCAATTCCATTCTTTAATCAATGAATTTAAAGAGACTGATTATAAGCATTTGTATACTTATTTTATGGAATTGCCCATGGCCCAATCTGATCAAATTTTAAAACCACTTTTACAAGAAGCTGCCGCTGCTGTAAAAAACGGAAAGATTACTAAACTAGATCCACATTATTGGGCTAATAAATATTACGAAGACGGAATACCAGCTGCTAATATTGATAAAGGCATTTTTTCAATTTATATTTTAAACATAGTACACTTGCCAAAGTACAGTGGCATATTTCAAGGGGCAGGTTTATTACATGCTTATTTGGAAGGACAAAATATTGAACTAATGGCCAATAGCGATAATGTTTTAAGGGGAGGGCTTACTCCTAAACATATAGATAGAAGTGAACTAATTCAACAGGTTGATTTCAAACCTACTTTTCCAGCCATTTTGAAAGGGGACTTTATTACTAAACAGGAAACAATTTATCCATGTGCCACCCCTGATTTTGGTTTAACAAAAATAGCATTAGAGGCAGGGAAATCTTATACAATAAGGAGTCATTCAATGGAGCTGCTCTTGGCTATTGAGGGCGATGTTTTGGTGGATCATTTAGCTTTGAAAGCGGGAGATAGCATAGTGATAGAACCTGATTCCAAGATTGAATTGATAGCTCAAGAACCCACTGTTTTATTTAGGTCATTTGTACCTGAGTAGGTTTATTAACAAATGAGGAAAATCATTCTTAATTATTATATCCTTAACCCGTATTTTTGTATAAGAAGTTACATAAGGCTTCAATGTACTTATAAATAAATAATGATGAAATTGAACAAACAAATAACAGTTGCTATCTTAATCATGATTGCCACAAGCGCATTGTATCGTGTTTTACCAGGAAGACCCTATGGTTTTGCACCACAAATTGCGATTGCCTTATTTGGTGGTTCTTTGTTTGCTTCTAAAAAACAATTTGCATTTATATTGCCAATACTTTCCATGTTTATCTCGGATGTATTGTATCAGGTATTATTTAATTTTCATTTAAGTCCAATCCAAGGATTTTATGAAGGCCAATTATTAAATTATATTTTAATTGCTGCTACCGCTATTTTTGGTTTTGGATTACAAGGCAATAAGCTATCTAAATACATCCTTGGATTTTTAGGAGCACCTACTGCCTATTTTTTAGTTTCTAATTTATTGGTATGGGCACAAGGTGGGGGATACCATCATGCAATAAGTTTCACAGGATTTATTCAAACCATGACAGATGGTTTGCCATTTTATCCATACAGTGTTGCAGGAACGATTGTTTTTGGAGGAGTTTTATTTGGCTCATTCAGACTATTTATTCCAAAGTTCAAAGCTATCTAGTCTCATTTTATTTTTTTAGTAGTTCATTGGATTCGTATTCGGAATCAATTTTCCAAGGACCATTGTCTGCAGCGTTGGTAGCTAACTCATCACATCTATTATTGTATTTATTGGTGCTATGTCCTTTTACCCAATGAAATTTTATTTGAAATGGGGTAGCAATTTTGTGGTATTGAAGCCATAAATCTTTATTTTTTTTCCCTCCTTTGAAATCGGTTTTTAACCAATTATCCAACCATTTTTTTTCAACTGATTCTACCACATACTTACTATCTGTGTAAATATGAACTGGTAAATCTTTGGTTTTTAGGGCCATCAAAGCTTTTATTACTGCTAATAATTCCATTCGATTATTGGTAGTTTTTCGATAGGCTTCTGAAATCTCCTTCACTTTCTCTCCCCACATTAAAATAGCACCAAAACCACCAGGACCTGGGTTGCCACGAGAAGAGCCGTCAGTATAGATGTGTATTTTATCCATTCATTTTTCGTAATCGACTGATAATAAGAAGAATGCATAAATATACGATTCTTGATGGAATGATTTCTTCCAATCTAAATGTAAATTAAAATTTTTGTTTGGAGTGATGATAACTGTTTGAATGCCAAAGACGCTCCTTTAAATTGGCTATGTTGTATCTTCGCCAAAATATTTTTTGTGCAATTAGATTTTTGGGAACAGCAATTACCTTTTGAGTATCCTTTTACCATTTCAAATGGTCGAACTAAAACACATCAATCAAGCTTAATGATTAGATTGTCATTGGGCAATTGGTTTGGTCATGGTGAAGCGCCTGCTATAGTATATTATAATGTGACCGTTGCCGGGATGATGGAGCAACTTGAGAACCAAAGAAAGCTCATTGAAAAATTTGCCTTAATTGATCCAGAACGTTTTTGGCATTTTTTACATCATTTATTTCCTAATGATCCTTTTTTAATTTGTGCACTTGATATGGCAGGTTGGGATTTGTTTGGGCAAATGAAAAAACAAGCATTACATGAAATGTGGGGTACCACTTGGAACGAAAATTCGCATCAACCCATTTGTGATTATACTTTAGGGATTGATTCAATAGATAAAATGGTGGAGAAAATGAATGCGCATCCTTGGCCTATTTATAAAGTAAAAGTGGGCACTGAGTATGATATAGAAATGATTACTGCTTTACGCCAACATACTAAAGCGCCTTTAAGAGTAGATGCCAATGCAGGATGGACCACCGAAGAAGCTTTATTAAAAATACCTGCTTTAGCAAAATTAGGAGTGGAATTGGTGGAGCAACCATTGGCAAAAGACAATTGGGAAGGAATGAAACAATTGAAAAATCAAGCTGCATTGCCTTTGTTTGCAGATGAAAGCTGTGTAGTTGAAAAAGACGTAGCCAAGTGTGCAAATTATTTTGATGGAATCAATATCAAATTAACCAAGTGTAGTGGGTTAACCCCTGCTTTAAGAATGATTAAGGAAGCAAAAAGTTTAGGACTTAAAGTAATGATGGGAAGTATGAATGAGAGTGTGATTGGTTCTGCAGCTATTGCTCAATTTTTACCTCAATTAGATTATGTGGATATGGATGGGCCTTTGTTGATGACAGAACTAAATGGAGTAGGGCTTAATTATAGTGCTGAAAATATTCATGGTAAAATTGCTCCATTGGTAAACCCAGGCTTGGGCGTGCAGTATAGGCCCCCTTTTAAAAAATAATCACATCGATTTTGAAAATAAATTTATGACACCAGAACGTACCGAAAAATTATTAAAAGTATTAAGCAAGCGCCAGGCTAATTTAACAGTGGTATTGGAAAATGTTCAAGACCCGCACAATGTATCTGCTGTAATGAGAACCTGTGATGCAGTGGGCATTCAAGATGTGTATGTACTCACCACCAAAATACCGCGTCATAAAAAATGGGGGTATAGAAGTAGTAGTAGTGCCTTAAAATGGTTGACCATTCATGAGTTTGAAGACTTAACTGAATGTGTGGCAGCTTTGAGAAAAAATTTTAGTAAAATTTTGACTACCCACTTATCAAGTGATGCAGTTAGCTTACATGATATCAATTTTACAGAATCGGTGGCCCTGGTTTTTGGCAATGAGCATGCGGGTGTAACAGAAGAATTTAGAAAATTAGCGGATGGTAATTTTATTATACCACAAATGGGCATCATTCAAAGTTTAAATATCTCTGTTGCTTGTGCAGTAAGTATTTATGAGGCGATGCGCCAGAAAATGAATGCGGGCCATTATGAAAAAGCTTCTTTGCCTCAGGGACAAATGGAAACTTTATTAACGCAGTGGGGTTTTGAAGAAGAAACACCAGAAGTATACAATAATTCTAAATTAAAGCGAAGCTAATTACATTTGTTCTGGCACCGCAATGCCTAAAACACTCATGGCTTTTTGTAAGGTGGCCGCAGTTAAAATACCTAATTGAATTCTTACCTGCTTTTTAATTTCAGATTCGGCATTGGCAATAGAAAGCTCTGCATAGAAAGTATTAAATAACTTGGCTAAATTAAATGCGTAAATAGCCACTTTGGAGGGGTCTAAATTTTCAGCAGCCTCATTGATAATTGCAGGGAAGGTAGAAAGTTCGATGGCCAATTGTTTTTCCAAAGGCAATAATTCATTTGCTGTAATATTTACAGCCACGCCTGTTTTCCTTAAGATACTTTTAATACGAGCGTGTGTGTATTGTATAAACGGACCCGTGAAACCATGGAAGTCGATACTTTCTTCAGGGTTAAAAATCATTTTCTTTTTAGGATCAACTCTTAATAAGAAAAATTTAAGTGCACCTAGTCCAATGGTATTATATAGCTCAGTGAGTTGTGCTTGCGTAAAATCGGAAACCTTCCCCAAGGCTTCAGTTTTTTCTTTGGAGATATTAATCATCTCATCCACTAAATCATCTGCATCTACCACCGTGCCTTCACGACTTTTCATTTTGCCTGTAGGCAATTCCACCATACCATAACTTAAATGATAAATTCCATCAGCAGCTGGCAATTGTAATTTTTGACAAATTAATTTTAGTACTTTAAAATGATAATTTTGTTCATCACCCACCACATAAATGCTAGCATCGTTATTGAATTCTTTTTGTTTCAATTGAGCCAGGCCAATGTCCTGGGTCATGTAAACCGAAGTGCCATCTTTACGGCGTACAATTTTTTCATCTAATCCATCTGCTGTCAAATCTATCCAAACCGAGCTGTCTTCTTTTTGATAAAATACTTTTTTGGTCAATCCTTCTTCTACCAATTCTTTACCTAATAAATAGGTATTGCTTTCGTAATAGGTTTTGAAAAAATCAGAACCAATTTTTTTATAGGTTACTTCAAATCCTTCATACACCCAGCTATTCATTCTTTTCCATAAATCTAGTGTAGCTGCATCACCTTGTTCCCATTTCAACAACATCTCTTGAGCTGCTTTAAATATAGAGGCTTCTTTTTCAGCTAATTCTTGCGTCATGCCACCAGCCACTAATCCAGCGACTTCTGCTTTATAAGCATCATTGTATTTTACATAGTAGTCGCCTACAAAATGGTCTCCTTTTTTATTAGTAGACGAAGGAGTAGCGCCATTGGCAAACATTTGCCAAGCAATCATGCTTTTACAAATATGAATACCACGGTCGTTAACGATACAAGTTTTGACTACTTCATGGCCTTGCACTTTTAAAATTTCAGCAATGCTCCATCCTAAAAAATTATTTCTTAAATGACCTAAGTGTAAAGGTTTATTGGTGTTAGGGGAGGAATACTCCACCATTATTTTTTGTTTTTTTGCAGTAGGGGGTACTAAGTTGTTGGCATCTGCATTTTTGATATACGCTAACCAATAATCATTGCTAATGGTAAAATTTAAAAACCCTTTTACAATATTAAAACTGGAAATAATATTGGGCAAATCATTTTGCATAGCGTTGCCCAATTCATTGCCCACCACTTCTGGGCTTTTGCCTAATTGTTTTACAAAAGCAAACAAGACAATAGTATAATCCCCTTCAAATTCTGGCTTAGTAGCGTTGACTAAAACTTGGTCAGGAGAAATATTCACCTGATATAATTTTAGTAAATGGGTTGCAGCGGTCTGCTTTAAATTAGTTATCAAATTCATAAAATAGGCTTGCCTTTGGCAAAAGTAATTAATTAAGATTATCTTAGCGCATCCATGTTGAAACTACACGATTTTATCAGTAAAGTTATTCTTGCCATCATTGATGGGTTGTATACAGTTTTCAAGAAAATGATGCCTTTACAAACATTTAGATACGCAGCCTGTGGCGGAGCAAATACCATTCTAGATATTAGTTTGTTTTTTGTGTCCTATAATTTTATACTACAAAAGCAATTTATACATCTAGGCTGGTTAACAATAAGCCCCCATATAGCTTCCTTTATCATTAGTTTTTGCATTACTTTTCCAATTGGTTTCTACCTAAGTAGGTATGTAGTATTTCAAGAAACTACAGTTACTAAGAAGAAGCAATTATTCAAATATTTCATTGTTGTTTTGGGCTGTGTTTTACTCAATTATGGCTTTTTGAAGTTCTTTGTAGATTATTTAGGATGGTATCCCACCATGGCCAAAATAGTCACTACCTTCTTTGTAGTCATTTTTAGCTACACCAGCCAAAAGAATTTCACTTTTAAAGGGACAGAATAAGTTCCTTTTCTGCCTTTTCTACCCATTTTTCCTATTTCTATGTCAAATGAGGCCTATGGGCATGGTCATTAACTGCCATTTATGACAAATTTGCATCTATCAGCTTATGGCACAAAGATTGTCTATAATTGAGTAATTAATCATTGAAAATCAATCGTTATGGCTAAAATAATAGGAATAGACTTAGGTACCACTAATAGTTGTGTATCTGTAATGGAAGGTGGCGAACCAGTAGTAATCGCCAATGATGAAGGGCGTAGAACCACCCCCTCTGTAGTAGCGTTTTTAAAAAATGGGGAGCGTAAAGTAGGAGATCCTGCTAAGCGTCAAGCCATTACGAACCCAGAAAACACTATTTCAAGTGTGAAGCGTTTTATGGGACGTCGTTTTAATGAAATCACCGAAGAAAAAAGTCACTGGAGCTATAAAATAGTGCAAGGTGAAAACGATACCGTTCGTGTTTCGATAGATGATCGTATGTATACACCGCAAGAAATTTCTGCGATGGTATTGCAAAAGATGAAAAAAACAGCCGAAGATTATTTAGGCACTGAAGTAACTGATGCAGTAATTACTGTTCCAGCTTATTTTAATGATGCACAAAGACAAGCCACAAAAGAAGCAGGAGAAATTGCAGGTTTAAATGTTCGTAGAATTGTCAACGAACCAACTGCTGCTGCTTTGGCTTATGGATTGGATAAGAAAAATATTGAACAAAAAATTGCAGTTTTTGATTTAGGAGGTGGAACTTTTGATATTTCTATCTTGGATTTAGGAGATGGTGTATTTGAAGTAAAATCTACTAATGGTGATACCCATTTAGGGGGAGATGATTTTGATAAAGTGATCATGGACTTTTTAGCGGATGAATTTAAAAAACAAGAATCTATTGATCTTAGAAAAGATCCAATGGCTTTACAACGTTTAAAAGAAGCTGCTGAAAAAGCAAAAGTAGAATTAAGTTCTTCTTCAGAAACTGAAATCAACTTGCCTTACATTACGGCATTAGATGGGGTTCCAAAGCATTTGGTGTTAAAATTAACAAGAGCAAAATTTGAATCTTTAGCAGATAATTTATTTGCACGTTGCTTAAAGCCATGTGAAGTAGCATTAAAAGATGCTGGTTATTCTGTATCACAAATTGATGAAGTTATTTTAGTAGGAGGTTCTTCAAGAATTCCTAAAGTACAAGAAAT
>Ga0114964_10001588_pt1 | contig 16497 bp, 20 predicted proteins | sample C_131016_MF_Meta_FD_92638 | JGI IMG/M metagenome (GOLD analysis project Ga0114964, IMG submission 92638) | Freshwater microbial communities from Lake Croche, Canada to study carbon cycling - C_131016_MF_MetaG | ecosystem: Environmental > Aquatic > Freshwater > Lake | place: Lake Croche, Canada... | reverse complement strand
GGATTCGGCACTGTGATGAGCGGTTCCTTAGAAGAATCCAATGTGGATATAACCGAAGAGCTGGTTCAGCTATTGCGTGGCCAACAAATTTACAACGCCAATTCAAGAGTGCTCCAAACCGTAGTTGAAGTGAACAACAGAGTGACCGATAAGCTCTAACAGTCCCCCGTTGCCCTTATTTCGAGATGTTATGACTATCGATAAAGAGCCGTAACAGGAGGTGTCTATGTCGCTCGAAAAGGTGCTGAATCTAACCGCCACTCAAAAACCTAAGATTGTCGATCAAAAAGATGCTCGACGTGGGAGGTTGATAAGCAGGATTGAAGGCCAATTGGCCTTGATTGATGCTATCAAAGGGGGGATGAACCGTCCAAGCCAATGCGTCGAAAATCAAGGTGGTTTTGGGTTGAGGGTGGCGATGTATTTGTATGCCTCCAATATGCTCGTAGTCCCCTCGAATTAGCCAAGGGTCGATATTCGGCCAAATGTGCTGATTATGAATCTGCGTCACTGGCGTTTCAGACATTGTCTGATGCTGTGACCAAAGGTCATTTTGATGACCAGATACAAGCGAGTTCAATCAAAATTAGAAAGAGGTTCGATATTAAAAAGGCCTCATTGAAGGGTTAGTAATCGAGGGGTAGCTATTTTTAAAATAAAAACGTGAAATAGTACCGATAGAGCAAACGGTCACCCAGCGAACATAGCCCCGAACTCCCGATAATCCTTCATCCAGCCTGCCGCATCCGGCACAGGAGGGGTGAGCGTCCCGCCGAAATCCAACAGGCAGGCTTTATGGGGGTGGGGGATGATATTCGATTTTGTTGAGGAATTTTTCGACATGCTCGCGCCAGATCTTGTAATCCTGTGACCAGATCTTGAGGAAACGGCCATAATCCTTGAGGGGCTCGATCACGCTGTCGGACTGGAAATTGTTGCGGACATTGAAGCCGTTGTTGGAAATCAGCACCTCGGCCTTGCAGTAGGCCTCCTTGATCGCCCAGAAGGTCTCGATTTCGTGGCTGATCTTGCGCGCTTCCTTGAACAGCGTCTCGTTGATGGCGAACAGATAGAGCGGATTCGGCGTTTGCGTGAACAGATTGCCGATCTCGGGGGCGGCAAAAAACCGGTAGGCGACAATGTCGTCCTTGTTTTCCCAATAGTTTTTGAATTTGACCAGCGACACGAAGGTCTGGTCGGCCTCGGTCTCCACATCCCTGGCACAGGTTTGGGTTTTCAGGGCATCGAGTTCGGGCAGCGTCTCGGTGGCATCGAACACCGCAATGAAGACCTGGGTCTTTTTGTCCTGTCTGGCGGCTTTGCCGGATCGGGGCTTTGTGGCCGTTTCGGGCGGGTGCTGAGACACCATCATCGTCGTGCAAGCCTTTATTCGAGAGATGCAATCACGGGCCGTCGAAAGTTATACAAGCCAGACAGGCCCGATCGGGGCCTGATGTCTTGCCTTTTGGTCCGGCTCGTTACTATGAAAGATAGGAGTTAACAATCAGTTGTGTGGCCAAGCCCGCCCGGGAATGGTAGGCTGAAGGCTCAGACTGGTTCTCCTCGTCATTGGTTTGTTTTGTTGAGTGGTGGCTCGTATGGATCTGACAACTCTCGCGCGTAATAATCCCGAAGCATTCGAGAAAAAGACGGTCGACCAGATCGTCTCGATTGCCGCCGATGGCAAGCTGGTCGACGGCAGCGAATGTTCGTTGCAGTTCCGCGAATTTCTCAAATACCAATCGGCCGAAACCATCGTCCGCTATACCAAATTCTGCCTCTCGCACATCGATGACCACCATGCCTGCATTTTGCAGGATCTGGTCAACGAGTTTGGCCGCCGGCTCGATTTCAACGTGGTGCCCGGAAAATATCGCGGTTCGCATGGACCCGATGGCTATGACGGCATCTGGGCTGCAGGCAAAAAGCAGCTGGTGATTGTCTCGAAAACCACCGATGACTATAAAATCAACATTGAAAAGCTGATGGCCTCGTTCGAACGCGAAGGCGCTTCCGAAAAAGCCGGCGTGTCATTCTACGGCCTGATCATCACGGGCAAGCAGGACACCTGGGATATTGAAAGCCACATCAAGGGCAGTCGCTTTTTTGCCGATGTGCGGGTGATCTCGATTCCGGCCCTGTTCAAGCTGCTGGCCCCTTACGAGGCGACCGACAACAAGAAGCTGACCAAAAAGATCAGGGATTTCCTGTTTCCGAAAGATTATATCCGGCTCGACCAACTGGTCACCGATATTTTCGATCCGGTGCTGGGCGCGGACGAGCCTGCCGTGGACGCTGTTCCCGAGCCCGCCAAAAGCTAGGCCCAGTCTAAGCCTAGTCCAGTCCAGCCTAGCCCTCGTCGACCTGGTCAGTCTGGTCGGGGGGTGAGAGCGTCACGGCTTGGCGGATCAAGGCACTCAGTCCGGCCTCGTAAACCGCATCGACGGCATCTTCGGGCCGGAAGGCCTTGATGTCGCGCTGGCCTTTTTCCTTGAAATCATCCAGCTGGCGTTCGACGAGCAGCACAAAGACCGTGACTTCTGCCAGCGACCAGTGGGCGTCCTGCCGCTTCCAGAATTGATAGGAGCCGATCGGTTTTTTGGTGATTCTGCCGACCAGACCGGCTTCTTCGCGGGCTTCGCGTTCGGCGGCCTTGTGGTTTTCCAGCTTGGCCATGATATTGCCTTTGGGGATGGTCCAGCGGCCCGACCCGCGTGTGGTCACCAGCACGATGCACAAATGACCGTCGTGATCGCGGATCAGCGGGATCGCTCCGACCTGCTGGATGTCCTTGACTGGCTCTATACCTTCCACAATCACCTTACCCTTTGACCCATAAGACACCAGATTTGAGAAGAGAGCTTAAACCAAAGTCTGGTTACTCAAACACGGTTTTTGGTCTCCCCGCAAACTTATCCTGAAATGGTGAATGGCGCTTTAACAGGGCTTTGATGGGCCGGTAGCGCGCCAGCATTTCTAGCACGACAATCACGGCATAGATGATAGGCCAGGTCAGATCGCGTTTGACCAGCCACCAGTCATGCAAAACAGCCAGAAAGGCGATGGGATAGACCAAGCGGTGCAACAAGGCCCAGTATGCGCCGCCGAGCCGCATTATCCAGGCACGGGTCGAGGTGACCGCCAGAGGCAGAAGCAGGCAGAAGGCGATGAAACCCACGGCAATGAAGGGCCGCTTGATCACATCCTGCACAATCTCGCCCCATTGGAACAGTCGGTCGAACGCCAGATAGGCGAGCAAATGGGTGCAGGCATAGGCAAAGGCGAACAGGCCGATCATCCGCCTGAAGCCGATCAGATGATTGATGCCGGTCCAGTTGCGCAGCGGGGTGATGGCCAGACCAATCAGCAGGAACTGGATGGTCCAGTCCCCCAGCACGCGGATAATGGTTTCCGCCGGATTGGCCCCGAGCGCAAGCGGATCGAGCAGACCGGCAAAGACCAGCCGCGCCATCGGCCACAGGCACAGGACAAACACAAGTGCCTTGACCCTGAACAGCCAGGCCGGTCCCAGCACTACCTTGTCAACCCAGCGGGCGGCCTCATGCATCCAGTTCGGGGCAGGCATCAGAACGGACATCAGAAATTGGCTTTCAGATCCATGCCGCTATAGAGGCTGGCGACCTGTTGGGTATAGCCGTTGAACATTTCGGTTTCGCGGCTGGCGAACAGGGCGGGCAGCAGTCGCTCGCGCTTCTGGCTCCAGCGCGGATGATCCACCATCGGATTGACGTTGGAATAGAAGCCATATTCGTGGATGGCCGATTTGGTCCATGAGCTGGTCGGCTGCTGTTCGAGAAACTCGATTTTGACAATTGATTTGGCGCTTTTGAAGCCGTATTTCCACGGCACCACCAAGCGGATCGGGGCGCCGTTCTGGTTGGGCAGGGTCTCACCATACATGCCGACCGACATCAGGGTCAGCGGGTTCATTGCCTCGTCGATGCGCAGTCCTTCGGTATAGGGCCAGTCGAGCACCGGCACAGCGGTCCGCAATCCGGTCATTTCCTCTTTGCGGGCCACGCTGGTGAAACGGACGAAACGGGCGCGGCTGGTGGGCTCGACGAGTGCTGCGAGATGGCGGAATTCGAAACCGATCCACGGCACCACCATCGACCAGGCCTCGACGCATCGGAACCGGTAGATCCGTTCCTCGAGCGGCAGATGCATCAGCTCCTCGAGATCGATCCGGCGCGGTTTTGCAACTTCACCAGTCACCTCGATGCTCCAGGGCCGCACGGTCAGCGAGGCGGCTTCATTGGCGGGGGCGGATTTGGACGTGCCGAATTCGTAGTAATTGTTGTAGGTCGTTGCCAGTTTCTTGTCGGTCGGAGCATCCGAGGGAACGAAAGACGGGTTCTTTTTGGCGGCCAGCGGCACGATGACCTGTGCGGCCTGGGCAGGGGGTGGCAACAGACCTGCGGCGGTTGTCAGCGCGGTTGCGCCTGCCAACCATTGCCGGCGGTTGAGAAATACCTCTTTCGGCGTGATCTCGCTGGCATTGATACGCGGAACATCGGGGGGAGTAATCCGGAACTGTGTCATCTGATGGTCTCTCTAGGGATGGCCGCGGGGAGAGGAAGCCTATGAATAAACACGGATATAAAACACAAACATGAAAACCCGATTATCGGGATCAATAAGGCCAAATCATGTTGTTATTTTGCTATAAAGTCCTCAACTATTGTGCGTTGTGGAATAGGCGCGACAGCGCCATAGCCCAGAGTCGAAAGCGCGGCAGCGGCATTGGCATAGGCTGCCGCAGCAAAGGGATCATGGCCGTTGACCAGCCATTGGGCCAGAAATGCTCCGTCAAACGTGTCGCCCGCGCCGGTCGCATCCAGTGCTTTGACAGGCCGTGCCGCAATCACCTGCACCTGGTCGGGGGTGGCCACCATGGTCCCGCTTTTGCCCATGGTGAGGGCGACAATCTTGCAGCCGAATGACAGATAGAGGGCACAAATCTCCTCGGGACGCTGCAGGCCGGTCAGCTGGATCGCGTCATCGAGGCCGGGCAGGGCAATATCGGTCAGCCGCAGGGCGGCGTGGATGGTCGCGCGCGCCCGCTCCAGCGGCCACAACCGCAGCCGCAGATTGGTGTCATAGCTGACCGTGGTCGCGCTCTGGCGGGCATGGTGGATGGCGGCAAAGACCGCATCGCAGGCCGTCATGGAAATGCCCTGTGAAATGCCCGAGACGTGCAGGATCCGCGCCGAGGCAATGGTTGCCAGCGGGAGATCGGCGGGTGTCACAAGGCTGGCGGCAGACCCGGCGCGGAAATAGCTGAATTCATGCCCGTCCGGCCCGTGGGTGATGAAATAGATGCCGGTTCGCGTGCCCTCGCGGATGGCCACATGCTGTCGGTCGACGCCTTCGATGTCCCACAGGGTCATGAAATCGCGGCCGAAGGCATCATCGCCCATCAGGGTAAAATAGGCGGTCTTTGCGCCCTGTCGGGCGGCGGCGATGGTGGCATTGGAGGTGTCGCCGCCATGGCCGGGCATGTAGAGGCTTTCGCCCTTGCGGGTAATCGAGCTGAATTCCATCAGCGGTTCGCCAAAGCCGATGATATCGAGGGTCTTCGCTGGTAGCGCTGCGGTGCTTGTCGGCATGGCATCTCGTCCCGGTGGGTTGCACATCAGGGATCGGGTCCGCACCGGTTGGTGGGCCGGACTGTTTCCCCTGTCGGAGCGGGATCATAGGAATGATCCGTTAAATTTTCTCTATCACGAAATTTTCACTATCACGCTTCGGTCCCCCCTTGCGAGAGCTGGATCGGCTCGCCATATCAAGCCTCAAGGAGATGCCACTGTCTCGGGTCTCCCTGCTGTTGTGTTGTGCGTCCCCCAGTCGAAGTGCCAAAGAGAGGGCTTCATCATGTCGAGATTATCACCGCTGTCTTCCCCCTTACTGCTCGGATTTGACGAAATCGAACGCGTTCTGGATCGCGTGACCAAATCCACCACCGACGGTTATCCTCCCTACAATATCGAGCGGCTCCCCAAAGCGGAGAATGCCCCCGAACGGTTGCGCATCACGCTGGCGGTGGCCGGTTTTAAGCGCGAACAGATCGATATTGTGCTCGAAGAAAACCAGTTGATCATTCATGGCCGGCAATCGGACGATACCGAGGAACGCCATTACCTGCATCGCGGCATCGCGGCCCGCCAGTTCCAGCGGACATTCCTGCTGGTTGACGGCATGGAGGTGATGGGCGCGGAATTGTCGCATGGCCTGCTCTGCGTCGATCTGGTGCGACCCGAGCCGCAACGGATCCAGCGGCGGATCGAGATTGCCTCCAAGGACTGAGGCATCGTCCGGTTCCGCAATTCCAATCAGTTGACCCAACCCGATGAACAATGGGGGCCGGAGGCGATCACGCCTTCCCCCCGCACAGAGGACGATTCAGAATGATGAATAAAAATCACTCGAACGGATTGGCCGAACTCGCATTGAACGGGCATGGCCTGTCCGAAAGTGTTGCCACGGATATCGTGTTTTCCCAACAGGCCCTTGCCCAGTTGGGCGACGGCAAAGTGGCTTATGTCAAGGCCGTGCGGTCCGACGATATCGGTGCGCTGTTTCCCAATGCACCGGACGTTGCACCTGGTCTAGAGCTGTTTGTGCTTTTGTCGGCCAATGGAACACCTCTGATGATCACTGATTCAGCCGATGCCGCACGGGTCAATGCCTGGAACAATGATCTGGAGACACTCAGTCTGCATTAAGACGGTCACAAACCGGTCGCGAGGGTTTCGATGCTCGCGACCAGCTTTTCTAGATCGGCCGGACGGGACAGGCGGTGGTCGCCATCCTTGATCAGCGTCAGCACCGTCTCGGCATCGGGCAGGTGCTCGACCAGTGTCATGGCATGCTGCCAGGGCACCGGATCGTCTTTCATCCCTTGCAGGATTTGCACCGGACAACCGGGCCGGATCGGCGCCCCGAACAACAGATGCTTGCGCCCGTCCTCGATCAGGGCGCGGGTGATCGGGTAGGGGCCGTATTCGGACTGGTGCATGAAGAAGCCGTCGCGCTGGATGGCCTGCTTGACCTCGGCGCTGAACAGGTCCCACATCAGCAATTCTGTGAAATCGACGGCAGGGGCGATCAGCACCAGACCGCTCAGGCGGTTGTCCGAGCGGGCTTGCAAAACCCTGGCGATCAGCAGGGAAATCCACCCCCCCATCGAGGAGCCGACCAGAATCAACGGGCCGCTTGTGGCATGCCCGATCACGGCGAGCGCCTCCTCAAGCCAATCCGACAGGGTCGCATGTTCGAAATCCCCACCTGATTCGCCATTGCCGGAATAGTCGAACCGCAGATAGGCCTGCCCGCGCTGTTGTGCCCAGTGATCGAGGGCCATGGCCTTGGTCGATTGCATATCCGAGCGGAAACCGCCGATCCAAACGACGGTCGGGCCTTGTCCGGCATGGGTGCGGTAGGCAATCTGGCGCCCGAGTTCACCGGTGCCGACAGTCAGAAATTGCGGTTTGCTCTCAGTCATTCTACATCTAGTCCTTGATTGCCGATTCACGGGTTGATCATGGAGCAGGATGCACACAGTGCCAAGCCGTTCGGAACGCCGTTTATCGGGGTTTGCGGGCTGGCCAGCCCAGGTGCCGATTGACGAGGAAGAGATAAAGTCCGGATGCGCTATGCCACATCAACCAGTTTTGCCCGTTCCAGTGCCTCGCCTTTGAGCGGCAGAACGATTCTCCAGGTGGTTCCGGAACTGGATGCCGGTGGCGCAGAACGCACAGCCATCGATATTGCCGCAGGGCTTGCCGCGGTCGGCGCGCGCGCGCTGGTGGCCAGTCAGGGCGGGCGGCTGGTGGCGGAATTGCAGGCCAAAGGCGGCATTTCGGTGCTGTTGCCGGTTAAATCCAAAAATCCGGTGACGATGGCTCTCAATATTGTCCGTCTGTGCAATCTGTGCCGCGCGGAAGGGGTCGATCTGATCCATGCGCGTTCGCGCGCTCCGGCATGGAGTGCGCTGGCCGCCGCACGGATGCTCGGTATTCCGTTTGTCACGACCTATCACGGCAGCTATTCGGGCCGCTCATCGATCAAACGCTTCTATAATTCGGTGATGGTGCGCGGCGACGCGGTCATTGCCAATTCCCATTACACAGCAGGACTGATCCAGCAGGCCCACGGGGTTTATGACGCGCGCTTGCGGGTGATCCATCGCGGCACCGATCTGCAGGTCTTTACGCCTGCCGCCATCCAGCCGGAGCGGATCGACCGTCTGCGCCGCGCCTGGAACATCCAGCCCCACCAGCGGGTGGTGTTGCTGGCGGCCCGTCTGACCAGTTGGAAAGGCCAGCTGGTGCTGATCGATGCTATGGCCAAGCTCAAACAGCAGGGCCACGAGGATGTGGTGGCGGTGCTGGCCGGTGATCCGCAGGGGCGCGACAATTATGTGCGCCAGCTCGACCAGCGGATCAGCCAGCTCGGGCTTGAGGGCAGCGTGTTGCGTGTCGGGCACTGTGCGGATATGCCGGCCGCCTTCATGGCCGCCTCGGTGGTAACGGTGCCCTCGATCGAACCCGAAGCCTTTGGCCGGTCGGCGGTGGAGGCTCAGGCAATGGGAACGCCGGTGATTGTCAGCGAATTGGGGGCTGTGCCCGAAACCGTGCTGGCCCCGCCCGAAGTGCCGGCGCGCGAGCGCTCGGGCTGGCGTATCCCCCCCAATGATTCGGATGCTTTGGCCCATGCCTTGACCGAAGCCTTGATTTTGGGCGCTTCGGGACGCGATGCGCTGGCCAACCGGGCCCGTAAGCACGTTGAAAAATACTTTTCGCTTGATCGGATGGTTGGTGATACTCTGGCCATCTACGCAGAACTTTTTGGTGCTTGACCAACACGGGTGTTGACAACGTCAAAACTTATGCGAATTTCCGAAATTGGTAGAAAAATTCAGGGTGAGCGGTCATCCCTCCACAATGGAGCCCCCGCAGCCTGATCAGAGGAGATGAAGGCCATTCGCAGACCGATAAGGACAGCGCCGGTTCCACAAAAGGACGGCCCCCGCGCTAACCGCGACATCCGTGGTGTACGTGATGTGCAACTGATTGACGAGGCAGGTGCCAATAAAGGTGTCGTGTCTTACTTCGACGCCCTGAAATTGGCGGAAGAGGCCGGACTGGATCTGGTCGAGATCTCCCCCAATGCCGAACCGCCTGTCTGCAAGATCCTGGATTTGGGCAAGTTCAAGTTCGAACAACAGAAAAAAGCCGCCGAAGCCCGCAAGAAGCAGAAGACTGTCGAAGTCAAGGAAATCAAACTGCGTCCGGGCATTGATGATCACGACTACGAAGTGAAGATGAAGGCTGTCCGCCGCTTTTTCGAGGAAGGTGACAAGGTCAAGATCACCCTGCGTTTCCGGGGACGCGAAATGGCGCATCAGGAATTGGGCACGAAATTGCTCGAACGCGTGAAGTCCGAAATGGCCGAAGTGTCGAAGATCGAGACCGAACCGATGCTTGAAGGCCGCCAGATGGTCATGATCATGGCGCCGCGCTGATTGCGGACATTTATCACTTCGTCTAATACGCATGAAAAAGGCCGGGTTTCCCCGGCCTTTTGTCTGTTCTCTGTGTGCGGGGTGCTGCTTACTGGGCAGGCAGCGCAGCAGGGTTGTCTGACAGCGAGCGCAGGTAGACCAACAGGTCGGCGCGCTTGGCGGGGTCTGCCAAGCCGGCATAACCCATCAGAGTGCCAGCCACATAGGCTTTGGGGTTGGTGATGAAGGCGTCGAGGGATTCGTAATCCCACTTCTCGCCCTTGCCGGCCCGTTCCTTGATCCCGGCGGAATAGTTGAAGCCTGCGGCAGAGCCCTTGGCCTTGTCGAGAATGCCGTAAAGCGCAGGGCCGACCTTGTTGGCGCCGCCTTTTTCGAAGGCATGGCAGGCCGTGCAAGCCTTGGCATTCGCTTCGCCTTTTTTCGCGTCAGCCTTGGCCAGACGGACAGGGAGCGGTTCGGCAGGTGCAGCGGCGGCAGCTGGTGCGGCCGATCCTGCGGCTTCGGCTGCCGGCAGGGCATAGCCCGCCACAACCGGTGCTTTCGGCTTGAAAAGGGCGTCAGCGACAATGCCGATACCCATGGTAAACAGAAGGGTTGCCAGCAACCCGCCAGCGATCTTGTTCAGTTCGAACGAATCCATGCTCAAGCTCCGCAACGTCCCCGCGCATCCTGCCATCCATTGGCGATGCGACATTTCAATTATCACACTTTATTTTTTGGTCCATGTTTTTTGATCATCGACTGATTACCCGCTTTGCCGTCTGCTTGGCAACTCGTATAAGCATTTATACCGTTGATACTTATGCTGAACCCCCGAATCAACCTTTTTGGACAAAAGATGTCAGATCCGATTGTGCTGATCCCGGCCAGAATGGCCTCGATGCGGCTGCCCAACAAGCCTTTGGCCGATATTCTGGGCGAGCCGATGATTGTCCATGTCTGGCGCCGCGCGGTCGAATCCGGGCTCGGTCCCGTGGTGGTTGCGACCGACGAACCGGAAATTGTCAGGGCAATCGAGGCGGTTGGCGGCATTGCGGTGTTAACCCGTTCCGACCATCCCTCCGGTTCCGACCGGATTTACGAGGCGATCGAGCAGTTCGATCCCGAGGGCCATCATGACGTGATCGTCAATGTGCAGGGTGATTTGCCGACCATCGACCCCAAGGCGATTGCCGCCTCGATAGTGCCGCTGGCTGATCCTCATGTCGATCTGGCGACATTGGTGGTCGAAATCACCCGCGAGGAGGAGCGCAACGACCCGAATGTGGTCAAACCGATTCTCTCTCCCAATGGCGAACGCACCTTCCGGGCTCTCTATTTTACCCGCGCCACCGCCCCGTCGGGCGACGGACCCCTGTATCACCACATCGGGCTCTATGCCTGGCGGCGCAAGGCTCTGGCGCGCTTTGTCAGCCTGCAGCCCTCGATGCTGGAAAAGCGGGAGCGGCTGGAACAGCTGCGCGCGCTCGAAGCCGGCATGCGGATTGATGCCGTTTTGGTGGATGATGTGCCGCTCGGTGTGGACACTCCCCATGACCTCGAGCGCGCCCGCGCCATTCTGGCAGCCCGCCACAAACCGCATTGAAGCCCGGGCGCGGATCAGCCATCCGTGCGGGCCTTGGATAAAGGACTTTTCGATGACGACCAATCGCATGATCGCCTATCAGGGCGAACCCGGGGCCAATTCCGATATTGCCTGCCGGGATGTCTATCCCGACTGGACGCCGCTGCCTTGTGCCTCGTTCGAGGATGCGTTTGCCGCCATTACCGATGGTTCGGCGGCTTTGGGGATGATCCCGATCGAAAATTCGATTGCCGGCCGGGTGGCCGATATCCACCATTTCCTGCCCCGCTCGGGCCTGCATATTGTCGGCGAATATTTCTTGCCGATCCATTTCCAGTTGCTGGGTCTCAAGGGCGCCAGCATTGCAGGGCTTAAATCAGTCCACAGCCATGTCCATGCGCTGGGCCAATGCCGCAAGATCATCCGTCAATATGGCCTGAAGCCGGTCGTGGCGGGCGATACCGCAGGCTCGGCCCGCGAAGTGGCCGAATGGGCCGATCCCTCCAAAGCCTCGCTGGCCACCGCCCTGGCCGCCGAGATTTACGGACTGGACGTCCTGGCCGCCAATGTCGAGGATGAAACCCACAACACCACGCGCTTCGTGGTGCTGTCGAAAACCCCCGACTGGGCTCCGCGCGGCGATGAGCCGCTGGTGACGACCTTCGTCTTCCGTGTCCGCAACGTGCCCGCAGCCCTTTACAAGGCTCTGGGCGGCTTTGCCACCAACGGCGTCAACATGACCAAGTTGGAAAGCTATATGGTGGAAGGCGAATTTGCCGCCACTCAGTTTCTGGCCGATGTCGATGGCCATCCCGATGATCCGCATGTGAAGCGGGCGATCGAAGAACTGGCCTTTTTCTCGAAGGAAGTGCGGATTCTGGGCTGCTACCGCGCCCATCCTTTCCGGATCGAGACGCAGAAGAAAGCGGCCGAACAGGCGGAGTGAGATTTTTGGCCTGACCGCGTTTCAAAGTCGCGGATGACCGCCACAAGGGCGGGCATGACATGTTTGTTTTGATTGGCTTTTTAGGGCGTTTCGCCCTCGAAAGCCCGAATTTCCTTCCATAAAAGCATTGGCTTTTACGGCGTTTCGCCGTCGAAAGCCCATGCGTGCATCAGGCTGTTGGCGATGGCGATGGGGGGCGGGCAGATCAGGCCGTCGGGATGGGTGCGTGTCAGCATGCCCCTGACCTCGTCGCGGGTGAACCAGCGCGCGTCTTCCAACTCGTCAAAATCGATGGTCAACTTGTCGCTGAGTGCTTCGGCCAGACAGCCGATCATCAGGGACGAGGGGAACGGCCAGGGCTGGCAGGACAGATAGCGGACTTTCCCGGTCTCGATGCCGGCTTCCTCGAACAATTCGCGGCGCACGGCGTCTTCCAGCGTTTCGCCCGGTTCTATAAATCCGGCCAGACAGGAATAGGAATTGGCGACAAAGCGCGCCTGGCGTCCGAGAACGCAGCGGTCGCCCTTGACCAGCAGCATGATCGAGACAGGATCGGTACGCGGAAAATGCTGGGCCTGACAGCCGGTGCATTGGCGCTTCCAGCCCGCCGAGGCTGATTCGGTCTTGCCACCGCATTGCGCGCAGAACGGATGGCTCTTGTGCCAGGACAAGAGGCTTTTGGCCTGGGCGAGAATGCCCAATTCTTCGGGCGGCAGCAGGCCCTGAACGCCGAGCGAGCGCAGATCGAGCGAGACCAGACCGTCATCCGTCTGGCCCATATCGGCGGGACGTGGCGGCAGGTTCAGGGCAAAGACCGGTGTTTGGGTAAGAATGCCGAGAAAAATCGTTTCCTGAGACGGGGACAGGCCTGCAACCTGATGGTCGTTGAAAAACGGCGAATGGACCCCGTCAACCAGCCGCAGCAGTGGAATATCGCCCTCGAACACCACCAGATGCTTGGCAGGGTCGGCCCAGAACTCGGCATGTTTTTCGGGATGGTCGCGATATTGGCCCAAACGGTCGAGCGGATTGCTAGCATAGCCCAAACCTGCCGAACGTTCGACGCGGGTGCTGTTGTGCGGACGGATGATCATGCCGGCTTCCTCTTTCCATCGTAGTCCCGAAACGGACCCAACTGCCGCTTTCGACAGACTGCTGCGCTTTTGTCGCAAAAAACCGCGACTGTCATCTGTTTTTGTTGGGAGGAAACCGCTGAAACAAGACGGAAAAAGCATCACGGCGCTTGTTTTTGGGCGAGGCTTCGCCGATATAGAGAGCGGGAGGTTGGTGGTGGACGTTCCACTCGCCAACCGGGTCAGATCCGGAAGGAAGCAGCCCTAACGAGATCGGGCGGGTCATCGTCCAGCCTCCCACCCTGTTTCCTTTTGTGGAAGCGGGACAGAATTCGCTGCTTGTCCGCTTCATTGTCCTCATATCCGGCCAGACACATGCCCGCAGAGTCAGACATGTCCCATCTTACGCCGGATCAGGGAGCAGACGACAGCCAGCCCGAGGGCATGAGCCTGCCGGGTTTTGATGCTCCTCCAGCAACAGTCCAAGCCCCCGAGAAGTTCTCCTCCCAGAAGCCTGTCTCCGAGAAGCCCGCGCCCTATCGGGTGCTGGCGCGCAAATACCGTCCGCAGAGTTTCGAGGATCTGATCGGGCAGGATGCCATGGTGCAGACCCTGTCGAATGCCTTTGCGGCAGGCCGTATCCCGCAAGCCTGGATTTTGACCGGCGTGCGCGGGGTCGGCAAAACCACCACGGCGCGTATTCTGGCGCGCGGCCTCAATTACCAACCGCTCGAAGGCGAAGGCGGCCCGACGGTCACCATGCCAAGCGAGGGCGTGCATTGCCGTGCCATCATCGAATCACGCCATATCGACGTGCTGGAAATGGATGCGGCATCCCATACCAGTGTCGATGATGTGCGCGCGATCAATGAAGGGGTTCGCTATGCCCCCGTTTCGGCGCGCTACAAGGTCTATATTATCGACGAAGTGCACATGCTCTCGAAAAGTGCCTTCAATGCCTTCCTGAAAACCCTGGAAGAGCCGCCGCCCCACGCCAAATTCATTTTCGCCACCACCGATATCCGCTCGGTGCCGGTCACCATCCTGTCACGCTGCCAGCGGTTCGACCTCAGACGGGTCGAATCCTCGGTGATGATTGCCCATCTCGCCAAAATCTGCGGGCTGGAAGGGGTGGAGATCGAGCCCGAAGCCCTGTCGCTGGTGGCGCGTGCCGCCGAGGGCTCGGTGCGCGATGCGCTGTCCCTGCTTGATCAGGCGATTGCCCATGGTGCGGGCAAGGTCGACGGCGAGATCGTGCGCTCCATGCTGGGGCTGGCCGATCGCGCAAGGGTGATCGATCTGTTCGAAGCGGTGATGAAGGGCGATATCGCGACAGCCCTGCATGAATTGCGCAACCAGTATAATTCGGGTGCCGACCCGGCCTCCGTTGTCGCCGATCTTGCCGAATTCACCCATTTTGTGACGCGGTTGAAAGTGGTGCCGGAGGCGGCCTCCGACGGAGCGGTCACGGAAATCGAACGGGTGCGCGGGCAGGCCCAGACGATCCTGTCGATGCGGGTCCTGTCGCGGGCCTGGCAAATGCTGCTTAAGGGCCATCGCGAGGTTCAGGATGCGGCGCGCCCGATTGCGGCGGCTGAAATGCTGCTGGTCCGGCTGGCCTATGCGGCCGATCTCCCCACTCCCGATGAAGCCTTGAAAATGCTCGACCAGCAGGGTGGTGCCTCGGGCGGCCATGCGCCATCCGCTCCAAGAGGGGGAAGCAGTGGCGAAGGCGGAGGTGGTGCCGCCGGTTTGGCGGTAGCCACCCGATCCATGCCGGTTGCGGCTGTCCAGCCTGCCTCACAACCCGCGATGCGGCTCGAGCGGTTCGAGGATCTTGTCGCTTTGGCCGACGAGAAGCGTGATCTGGTGCTCAAACGCACGCTGGAAACCGATATCCGGCTGGTGCGCTTCGAGGATGGGCTCATCGAATTTGCCCCAGTGGCGGGTGCCTCGGTCAATCTGGCGGCCGATCTCGGCAAAAAACTGCAGGAATGGACAGGTCGGCGCTGGCTGGTTGCGGTGTCGAGCCAGCAGGGACAGGAGACGCTGCGCGAGGTATCGGACCGCGAGACCGCGCAGGTTCTGGCCGATGTCTCAGCCAACCGGGTGGTGCGGGCCGTGCTTGATGCTTTTCCCGGTGCGCGTGTGGTGGATGTGCGTGACCCCGTGGCCGAGGCTCTGGCCGCCCAAGGCGACGATGATCTGCCGCTTGATGACAGTTTCGATTTCACCATGCTTGATGATGATAATGACTGATTGAACCAGAAAAGGGTCGGCGGTCGGGTTGCATTGGCACCGCTATGGAGGTTGGGATGAAAGATATGTTCGGCATGATGAAGCAGGTGCAGGCGATGCAGGAGAAATTCGCTGCCGTGCAGGCCGAGATGGAACAGCTCGAGGTCGAAGGCCGTTCGGGCGGCGGGATGGTCAAGGTGGTGATGACGGCCAAGGGCCAAATCAAATCGGTGACGGTTGATCCCAGCCTGTTGAGTGCAGACGAAAAAGAAATTCTCGAGGATCTGCTGGTGGCCGCCTTCAATGATGGCAAAAGCAAGGGCGATGCCTTGTTGCAGGATAAGATGGGCGCCTTGACGGCGGGCTTGCCGATTCCGCCCGGATTGAAGCTGTTCTGATATGGCATCGGTGACCGGCCCCGAAATCGAGCGGTTGATCCAGCTTCTGGCGCGGGTGCCGGGACTTGGGCCGCGTTCGGCCCGACGGGCGGCGCTGCATCTGGTCAAGAAGCGCGAGCAGTTGCTCGGCCCCCTGGCCGATGCCATGCAGGTGGCCAATGAGCGGATCCTGACCTGTTCCGATTGCGGCAATATCGACACATCCGATCCCTGCACGCTGTGCTGTGATCCGCGCCGCGACGATGCGCTGATTGTGGTGGTCGAGGATGTCGCCGATCTCTGGGCATTGGAGCGCGCGCAGGCCAGCAATGGCCGTTACCATGTGCTTGGCGGGGTGCTGTCGGCCCTAGATGGGATCGGCCCGAAGGATCTGATGATCGAGGGGCTGGTGGCGCGGGTGGCCTCGGGGCAGGTCAAGGAAGTGATCCTTGCCCTCAATGCGACGGTCGACGGCCAGACAACCGCCCATTATGTCACCGATCTGCTGGCCCCTTACGCGGTCTTGGTGACGCGGCTGGCCCATGGCGTGCCGGTTGGCGGCGAACTGGATTACCTTGATGACGGCACGCTGCATGCGGCCATGCGACAACGGACCTCGGTATGATGAGCCAGACACGCGATTTCGGATTTTTGTTCTGGGTCAAGCCGCTGGTGCTTGGCGTGGGCCTGTTGGCGGGTTTTGCGTCCTCCCCGTTGCAAGCGCAGGAGACAGGGGGCTGGACCCATGCCCT
>Ga0114964_10001587_pt1 | contig 16511 bp, 12 predicted proteins | sample C_131016_MF_Meta_FD_92638 | JGI IMG/M metagenome (GOLD analysis project Ga0114964, IMG submission 92638) | Freshwater microbial communities from Lake Croche, Canada to study carbon cycling - C_131016_MF_MetaG | ecosystem: Environmental > Aquatic > Freshwater > Lake | place: Lake Croche, Canada... | reverse complement strand
TTACTTCTTCTTTTTCAGGAACGACGGCATTTGCTTTTTGTCCATTGCCTTGTCCTTGGGGCTGTTCTCCTTGTACTGTTCCTTGTCCATCTTGGACATTTCGAAGGGGGTCATTTTCTTTGAGGTTGGTTTTTTCATTAGGGGTTCCTTTAGGGATGGAAGATGCTCGAACTTTGGGCGTGGTTGCCACCGGTTCAGAAGGATTTAATGCCGACTTTACGCCAAGCTGTTCGGGGGTTACCGGCTCTTTGGGCGTGGCTAGCTTGCTTTCTTTCGGCCCGCCGCCGCTCGCCGTTGGAATTCCGCTTTGCCCAGCTTCTTGCGTCCGATTTCCGCCGCCAACGCTTTCGGGTCCTTTGCTCCCTCCTGCGAGAGCTGGGTCACTAGCTTGTCGTACTTGGTTTGTTTCTTCATTGGTCTTTACCTGTCGCTCGGGGCCAATAATGTTGCCATCTTTATCAAAGCGATATGCGTTTTTGGGCACCATGCCTTTAGCATCACTGATGATCTGGGCGAGGTTGCTACGAATCAGTTCCGCGTCATACGGGTGATCCTGAACCATCTTGTTCAGCACTTCGCGGGCAGTTCGTGCGCCGTTGCGAATGTGGTACGCGGCGATTACCGTGTAATCAAGAACGATCTGCGCCGGGTTCTCGTATAGGCCCCGTTCCCGGTTACTGTTGCCGGTTCCGCCCGACTTGCGACGCGCTACGGCTTGCTCGTATGCGGTGTCTAGCTTGTTAGGGGTGGGGGCGTTGTCAGTTGAAACTGACGGATCAAGTCCCGCCGCTAATCTCTTTTTATTAAGGTCAATTTGGTAGATTTTTTCGCGAACTTGTTTAAGTGAAGGGTGTCCGGTTCCTGCTAACGGGTGAGCGTTTTCTTTTAGCCAGTCCTCAAGCGCGGCGTTGTTCCCTTTGCTTTGATAAAGAGGGGTATCAAATTTGTCAGCAATTTCTTTAGTCGGAATCAGTTCAAGCAGTTGATTTTGTGCATCTTTTGGTAACTTGCTGAACAACTCGGCTCGACCTTTTGCAGATCGGTAATACGTGCCGTTTTCCTTTATTTTTGCCCACAGTTCAGGGTCCGTGTTGCGAATAACCCCTTCCATGCTGACTTTTTGCCCGTCACTAAGGTCAAACACGTACCGCAATCGGCGGTTTGTGTCTGACGCAATTTCTCCGTTTTCCCGAATCCAAGCAAGTTTTGACTCAGGGGTATCGGGCATGGCGTGGCTTGGCATTGAATCCCGCATCACGTCGCGGGTTTTTACAACTTTTAGCGTTGCCGCTACTTGCCCCGTCGGTTCCTGCTTAGGCGTAGGCGTCGGTTCAGTCTTGTTGCCGTACTTGGCGGCGAGATCGGGGTAATCGGCAAGAACTTCGGCAGGTACGGGCTTGCCTTCTTTGAGGGCGGATTCTACGCTGTTCTTGTGCGAGTTTGCGGTTCTATACCATTGGTTGTACGCCTGATCAGCCGCTTTGTACTTCTTGACTTGTTGCCGGTACAGCTTTTGCGATTCTGCCCACGACTCGTCTGATTGGCTCGTTCCTCTTTTAGGTGCCTTTGGCGCACGAATAGCGTCCTGCGGTTGCAACGCGTCTAACTCATCCCGCGTCATCTGCCACGGCTCTTTGTTACCGGTTGCTGCGGGCGTCGGTTCAGCTACGGGCGCGGGCGTTTCTGCTTTCGGGGTGGGTCTGGGGGTTGATTCAGCCGGTGGGAAATACCCTTGCTCAATCAGAGCATCACCCCATGCAGTTACATGGCTTGCGGGAACGTCCATTTTGATGACTTTCCCGCCATCGCCTGTAACTGCCGCATAGTCTTCCGCCGCCTTTTTGCTGAGCGTTACCCAATCCCCAGCTACAATCTTGTCCCCAGCGGATTTTGGAACACCCCTGTAAATCGTTACGGTTGCGTTGGGGTTGCCGCGCACCTTTTTCATTACGGCAAGAATTGCTTTTTCGCGAGGGTCACCAGATCCAAAATACTGTTCCGCGTTTGGCCCGTAAATATCAGGACCAAACGACGCATCTAAATCGTGTAATTGTGATGCTCCGCCTTCTACCGACATTGGGCGGTGACCCCATTGCCAAGGTTGATTGGTTACGTTCGATTCAACCGGCTTCGGCCCCTTCTCTACCGGCGTCATGTTGTACCGGGCGTTCGGGATCGTTTTGGTAGCTACGGGAGCCGGTTCGGGTGCGCCGCCGGGAAGTGCCAGCGTCGGACGTTGCGATTCCTTTCGCGCCGCCGTTTCTTTTTCAAAAGCGTTCTTAGCTCGAATCGCTTCCGCTCGGGCAAGTAAATCTTCGGTTGCCGGGTCAAGTTTTGGACGTGCTTGTTCTTCCGCGGGAATAGCCCGCGTAGGCATTCGCCGCCCAGCTACCGCCGCACCTTTGGCAGTGCCAAACGTAGCCGGTTGCGGTCCCTGTGCTGGCGGTCCCTGTTTGCCGGGGATCTTTAGGGTTGGGGCGGGTTTCAGTGGGGTTTTGACCGGTAGCCCGTCGGTACCGATTCGGGTTTGTGGTGCCGGTGCCGCGCCCTGCACTGGCTGTTCGTAATTGCCAAGCGCAATGTTTGCCGCCGTGCCTTTAGCATCGTCGCGACCGGGAACCTTAATGCCGGTTCGTGCCGGTCCTGATTGGCTGGCTTTTTCTGCCCACGCTACGATTTGGTTGGCGTCTCCCATTGAAACGTTTAGGTACTGGCGTACCGCTTTAACGTTTTCATACCGTGTTCGCCCAAACTCATATCCAGCTTTTGCGGTTTTGACACCGTGTACGGCACCCCAAGCCGTCGCAACAATGTTAGCCGCCGTCAATGCCTTGTCTACCGGGTCAACATTTGGATCAAAAATCTTTGCCGGGTTGATACCTTCGGCGAGTTTATTGACTGTGCTTTGAGGGTCGGTGGCAAGACCGGTGCCAATTTGACCGAGACCAGCAACGCCAAGCACTTGCCCAGCAACCGGAATGAAATATTGACCAGCAGACGCGATACCTTTGGTAAGCCGCGTCATCGGTTCTGCCTTGATTTCCGCCTCAGTTGGTACGGGTCGGCCACGTAACCGCGCCGTCTCCTGAATGTTTGCCACGCGACCGCTTTCCACCGCGTTCGGGATAACCCCCATAATTCGCCCAAACGAATCGCCTAACCCTTGGATCGACAAGTCAAACCCACTGCCCACCCCTTGCCCGTTTGGACGCAATACCCCGGCTTTAATTGCCTTCTGATTTAACGATTTTTGGACTTCTACTGGCAAATCATTAAATTGCTTTTCAGACATGCCCATTGAAATCTCAAAGCCGTTTGGTCCCATCATCCGATCGTAGCGGTCCTGATAATGCCGAGCTACCGCCTCGTTATCCATCGGGCCAAGCTGAGACCGTGGAACCTTAGCCGCCGCCGCTTGCTCTTTTTGTTTTGCCGCAAGTTGCTTTTTGTAGCCGGGGCTCTGCGAAATGTTTGCTACCGCGTCCTCAATTTCGGATTGGCTTAACCGCCGGTCTGCGTCAAATTGAAGCGTCATCCCGTCGTCTAGCGTCACCTCATGGCGCACCAGCCGCCCGCCGTCCGGTCCCGTCATCTTGCCGGTGCCAGTGTTTAGGATGCTTTCGGGAGTAACACCAGGAGGCGCAACCAGCTTGTTGGTGGGCGTGGCCGGTCCAAGGCCCTGCAGCTTTGGTTGCGCCATTAGTGGCTTAGCTTTATCTTTGGACTTTTTAGGGTCCGCCGCCAACGCTAGAGGAATGAGCATTTAACCAACCACCCGAATGTTGAGGATCTTGGGGCCTTTGCCACCGGCACCGGGCAATGGCTTAAATCCACCGGGGTTATAACCGCCGTCCGCGCCTGGTAGCGGCTCGCCGCCGTCGCCAGCCAGCGGACGTTTGCCTAGCAATTTCTGCTTAGCCACCAAAAGATTGGCGTCTAGTTGCTGAATGCGCTTCAATGCCGCCGATGCAATCCCGAGAGTTAATGAGCCTTGAGCATTTGCGGTAACGCCGCTTTTCACATCGGACAGCACTTTCTTTGCCGCCATGCGCTCCATCTCCCACGTTCCAATCTGGTACTTGAGTGCGGTTTTCGTTTGGTTGTCTAATTTTCCAGAACCACCACCCGCGCCGCCGCGAGCCGTCAACTCTCGCGACCGATCCGCCGCCGCTTCCCGCGCATCAATCTGAGACTGAATGCTTTTTGGGTACCACTCATTGCGGAGCTTTGCGTACTCAATCGCCGGGGCGTTTCGTGCTTCGGCGTCGGTAATGCGCTTCCAATCCTGTTTAACCTTTTCCGCACCTTGTTTATTGCGTTCGTCGCCCTGCCCAATCTTTTGCTGTTCGCCCGTCGTCTTGGGAGGGGTAACAACCACGCCGTAGGTATCCAAAAGCATTTGGGATGCCGTTTCGCGCTGAGATGGATCACCCGCGTTTAGCGCAATTTTCATCAAATCCGTTTGCGATTTGTAGGCGAATGCTTGGCTGATCGCGGCTTTCTTGGCGGCGATAGCATCCCCCGCACGCTCCATGCGCCCCGTTTCGTTCAGACGTTGGCCCAAAAATGCGTTTGTGTTTCGCGTCCGATCTATCGCATCCTGCGCCGTTTTGTCGGCCCGATTATCCAGCGCATTCGCCTGTTGACCGTAGACGTTTGCAAGGTTCATTCGCTGTTGTTGCTGTTCGCCCCACTGTTGAAGTGCCGCCTGTTGCTTTTGCGCCTGTGCCTGTTGCTTGGTTTCAAGGTACGAACCGAGAAACTGGTCCGCGTGACGACCAGCAGCCGCCGCACCGAGAAGTGCCAGCACATCAATAAGCCCAAACCCGTTGCCGCCCACTTGCGGGGGCTGAGTCGGTCCCGATAGCTGTTGTAGCTGTTTTGCCCGCAGGTTGTCCGCCTGGGAACGCAAGTTTGGAGATTCCGTATCTGGTGCCTGTCCCTGACCGCCAAAAAACGCGCCGATACCTTGAAGCATCGGGTTAACCACGAAATCCACCGCCGCTGCCAAAGCCACCGTTAAAGCCAAAGCCACCACTGCCGTCGTCAACCTGGTTACCGCCAAGGCCAAACTTTTCCTGACTCGGTTGCCCCATGCCTTGACTCGGTTTCTTCATGCCCTGATACGTGCTGTAAGCGTTAGCCGCCACACCAGCAACTTGTCCAATTTTGCCCCAAATACTATTGCTTTGCCGTACCTGCTCGCTGTTCATATTATGTTGCTCTATCGGGCCAAACATTTGCAAAAGGTTTTGCATATACGGATTTGTGGATTGCCCTTGGTTAATTTGCCCTAGCATGTTCGCAAGGTTGCCGGCAATCGTCGCCGGGTCGTGGTAATACTGATCCGCGCCCGCCGCTTGCTGAGACGCATCTAGTCCCATGCCGTTAATCTGGCCCTGAACCGCACCCGCCGCCATGCCTTGACCCGCCGCCCGCGCCTGCCTTTGAGACCGCGCAGAATTGGCATAGATGTTCTCCGCCGCCCGCTGAGATTGGACGTTCGGGTCTACCGTCTGCTGATTGAGCAGTTGACTAAATATTTGTTGGTACCGACCTTCTAGGCTGTTATTGAAACCTTGCCGAGACAATGCCCCTTGATAGTTTCCTGCGGACAACGCTCTAAGCATTGGGGCAATTTCATTGTCGCCTTTCGGGTCAAGCCCGAGACTCCTAAATAAGTCTTGGTAGGTTTGCCCGTGACGGCCTTGTAACAATCCGAATAAGTCTTGGTTCATTTTATTGGTATCCGTCAATGGTCAGGTAGCAGACATCTAGCCCGCTTTCAATGAAGTAGTCAAACCCCCCGTTGCTACAAGGGGCATTCGTCGAAATCTGTATCCCATCTTTCGCTACAGATGAATCTTCAAGAAACAGGATCAATCGGACCAAACCCCCAGAAGATTTCCGAACCCAAATCTTCGGCTGGTTCCCCGCGCTCGAATTCTTGGTGGCGTACCCGCCAAATATCACTGATCCCGCGTTTGACGGTAGGCCCGAATAAGTCACCCAATCCGTTGTTTGCCCTGCCTTGTGGGTTGCGGTGTCCGTCGCATCCACTAGAATCGTTGATTCTTCTAACCATGTTGGTCCTGCGCTATTCGTTGTTACCGTCGTCACCGCCGCTGCTGCTACTTGGGCGAGGTTCGTGGTAGAAGTCTTGGGGGCGATCCCGCCGCCGGTAGAAGCTACTTTTGCCTCTAGGTCAGCAAGCCGCGTATCAACTGACATCGGGACCTCCCGAGCGCGGAGCCGTGTCTAGCTTCATTTGGCGAATGCGCGTTCCTGCCGGTGCCGAACCGTAGAGCAAGGGAATGCAAGAAACCGAAGTCAATCCGGGATTCCCGCCCGCACTCGTAATGTCCTTTCGCCATGCCATAGCGGTGGCAACTCCTACGTTAATCGTCCCGTTTGACGTTGCGCCGTCTATCGGAGCCGTTCGCACGGTGTTCCAAGTCGTAGCGGTCACGTTGTCGGACAAAATCGTTAGGTTGCCAAAGAACTTGGTTTGCCAGTCGGGAGTCACAATCTCCGGCCCTTCCATCCGTAGCGGCAAATTGCTACCGTTTTCGGTTGCTTGGCCTGACTTGTAAAGCTCCCACACTTTGCCGGTCTCAGTAATTCCAAGTAGGCGCCGGTTCGTGCCGTCGTCAATCGTAACCGCGCCCGCAACGTCAAACGGAAACCGGTCTAACACCCATTCGCCGGTAACTTGGTCAAATACCAGCCCTTCCCGAGCCGTGGTATCTGCCGTGCCGGTTGCCGGGTCTACGCCGGGATAGAACAGCACGAACGTATCAAACGACGCCAAGCCCGTTACCCGGTCAATGCTAGACGGCGAAAGGTTCCCGGCCGTAATGCGCCCGTTGACTTTGTTTAGGCTCACTGCCGCGCTATCGTTGCCGCCGTTGGTGTACCGGACGTGGTTCTCTGAGTCTAGGAACCAAACCGCACCGTCCATGATGCTGATGCTGTACGGGTGCCGAGTGCCCCGGTGACCAACGACCGCCACGTAAGAACTAATTTCCGAAGCCGTGGAGCCGGTCACACGGTACGTGTTGCCGAGCGTCCACACCAGAATCGAGCTAACGCCAAAGATCGTCCCCGATAGCGGGTTAATGGCGGTGATTTTCTCCCCTTGGAAGGTGCGGTAAACACTGCTGGTTTCGTCTACGTTGCCCCGTGAGTCTACGATAACCGCGCCTCGCCATTTCATAGGGTCGTCAAGTGCAGAAGCCCACAAATCGGCACCAGAGCCGATAAATACGCGACCGTTAGCGGATGCCAATGCGCCGCCCGTCGGCATGAGTCGGCATTGGTCGTCATACGCCGTGTAAAGGTAATCCGGCTCGCAGGAAGTGACGTAAGTGTCGTAGCGGGTATTGGTGTTAACGCTGGTGCCGCCGTCCTCAGAAACGTAGCCAAACGGAGTGCCGCCGATGCTTGCGTACAGATCCACGCTACTGACCGACGTGGAGAACCCGTAAGGGCACATGAACGCCGTGTAGTAGCTGCACAAAACGCTTGCATCTATCGGTAGTCGAACTTTAGCCGCTAATGACGAGCCTTGCAGGTTGTAGAACGTCGGAGCGTCCTGCATCTTGGCAACGACCGCGGTTCCTTCGGCAAAACTCGCTTTATTCTTAATGCTGGAGGCAAAGAACGTAGAGCTAAGGCATTTGCCGGTAGTACCGACGTAGGCAATGATGCTGGTTTCTGATCCTGCCGCCGGCCCATTGTCGCAACTGAACTTGACTCCGGTAATGCTGATGCCTTCTAAATCGTTTGCCGGGTAGCAGAACAACCGAACGTTAGCGGTGGTGCTAAGTAGGGCAACGATGCTGGAGGAGGTGTTACCGGGTAATGTGCGGACAACGTACGTACCGGTGGTTGCGCTCGTCGGGTCCCAAATCGTTTTCCACGTCGCCGCTACCGAGTCGTAAACTTCAACCTTTGTGATCCGGTCGTATGCCGACGTAGAAGTGGCATCCATCACCAGAATGGCAAGTTGACCGTTAAGGGTCATGGAACCAACCGCACTGTTCATTTTCTCGGCAAACGCGTTGGCAATAAACCCGCTAAATCGCCCTGCCGTGCAAGTCGTATCCACTGTCATAGTGAGATAGTCGCCGCTGTCTGCTAGGGTAAATTGCCCCGCCGTATTGGTGTTTGCGGGAATGTTCCAAGTTGAAACGCTCATCTGCACCGAGTTCTGAAAGTACGGCTGCTGGCGTCCACTGGCAAACTTAGAAGGGTCAACAAGTGGCGAGCAGGTATTAGCCGCCACCTTCCAGATCGTCGGCACGTCGCTACCGTTTGCCGCTATCAAAATGTCAATACCGGTGACGCTTTCGCCGCTACGAGTTTTGGCCGCCGCAAACTGTACTTGTCCATCCGTGGACATCCGACCGCTAGAAGCAGTCAGTTCGCTCCAAGTATTGCCGCTCAGATCGTAGGCATAAAGCCGGGTGTAAGCCCCAACGCGAAACGCTCCAACCAATCGAATGGCACCGTTTAGGTACCCGGTCCAATAGCCGCGAAGGGAGGCGTTTGCCACCGGTACTGTGTCGCAAATCTTGGAAGAACCGTTGCGAACGTAGACCGTGTTCTTTCGGCAACGGAGGTTCTGCAACATCCGCCAAATGCCCGGTGCAAGCGTGGACGGGTCCGGGTCGGACTGCATACCACGCGCCGGAATAGAAGGGCTTAAAAGGTCCATGAGTGTTCAATAAGGGGATCAATGGCGGAGGGCAACCAAATCACCCCCTTATGTGTTTCGGGTCTGGTGCATACCAACGGGAATAAAACCGGTTGCGGGCGTTTGCTTCATGCGCTCAGTGGCATGAGTGACGTTTTGGGCAATAGTCGCCTCGTATTGCTGCTCCCAACCTTGAACGGCACCGCGATCATTGCGACGCGCATAAGCCCTAGCCATGCACATCAAATGCGCCTCGTCGTTCAATAGGCCAGGAGGCAAGCTATCACCGTCGGCAAGCGTTACGTGCTGAGTGCCCGATAACCGAATGCGGGGGTATCCGCCGCTTGCGCTATCCGTCGGCACCGAATCTATGCCAACCGAAACAATGCTAGTGCCACCCGCAGTTGACGTGTGAACCAGATAGCATTTCTGCGGGTTTTGCCCTTGCTTAGACCGCCAGGTTGGATACCGAGCATCCAAATCCGATATGGTTGTCTGTTGAAGTGGAACGGTATTGGTTGCGGAGTAGTCCACCGCAGCCCAGGAAATATCAAACGTGCCTTCACCGATGGCGTATTCCCGTTGACCGCTGACAAAGTTAAACGTCAGTTCAGTCGTCCTAAGAGGAATCCGCGTCATTATTTCGCGGTGGGCATCGTCAAAAAGGGATCGAGCCTGAGCCGCCGAGCAATCGGGGTAAATGAAGCTCGTAAACTTCGTGATTACTTGGAGGCTGGTACTCATAAAATGGGGTTGCCCGGAATCTCACCGGGCTAGTAGGTCGTTTACGCGCCTGCGTTGTAGATGACGCCACGGAAATCACGCGGAGCCGCAATGAACGTCGCCACGCATCCCATGCTGTTTCCGTCGCGAGCGTCTTCCTTCCAAGCCGTCATCTTCGGTGCCCGTTTGACCACCATGATGAGCGGGTTGTAAGAACCTTCCGCAACGCCCATGAACGCCGTGGTGCTGGTGAAGTAAGGGTTTACAATCACCTCAGACACCATGCCCGACGCCCAAGAGGGGTCGTTGTAGTTGGTGCCCGCAACCTTCTGCGCGCTGACAACTCGATTGGCGATACCCGCCTTAGCGGTGCCAACCAGGAGCTTGAATTTGCCGCGCCAGTTCAGCGGTCGGCCTTCGTGCGACTTCTGACCAAGGAATAGCTGCGCCATGTCTTCAACCGAGGTGTAAGACAGAGCCGCGCCGGTCGCAAGGTTAGACTGCAAACCGCTTCCCGAAAGGTGCGAAGCCGAAGCCAGCGCAACACCGTCGGGAGTCAAGTAGTTAGCGTATGCCGTCGAAGTCGCGAGGTTAAACAAGTTCGCCGCGCTCTGTTCCATCACGTCAATGACGGACGAAAGGAGCTTGGGGCCAGTCTGCGAGATGATTCCGTAAAGGTCGGACACCTCAACTTCGTTATCCCAAGGGACCTGATTACCGACGCGAACCGGCACAATGTCCTTGCTGTAGGGAGTCTGGAAGTTTACGACCGGAATAGCCGTTCCCTGAGCAAATGCCGTAGCGGGCGGCAGGTCGCCATGAGTGGACAATCGGAAAGTCTGGTCCCGGTTGTTTTTGATCTTGGTGAACGACGTGTAGTACGTCCGCTGTTCATCGTTGAAGAGTTTGACAACATCGGAAAGCCCCTTGTTGGCAAATTGGAGAGCATCGTATTCTGTTCGTGCCATTAGTTAGTTACCTCTCTGGATTAACCAGCGATTCGTGCCCCCGGAGCGAAGCGATACCAGGCATAACCGTAGGTATCGGAAGTGGATTGATAGGCGTTAACCGGAATCTCCGCGACCTCGACAACCGGCGAACCAACCAAGATTCCGCCGCTGGTGTAAGACGCGTTGCCGGAGCTACCGAGCAGGTTCAGCGTGTCAACAGTTGCCGCCGTAACCTTAAAAGTTCCGTTGGCCGCCGTGTTGCCGCCGACCTTGGAAACGTAGACCGCTTCGCCGCTAGTGACGCCGTGCGCCGTAGCAGTAAGCACAATCGGGCTGGCGTTGGTCGCGCCAGTAATGGCTACGGTCGTGGGCGAAACTGCGTAGATGCGCGAGGACGAAGTAACGGCAAGACCCGAGGCAAGGTAAACGCCTACCTTGTACTGACCGCCGACTTGAACGTCGTTCGGGTTTGTGTTGGAACTGGTCGCGTCGTAAAGACGGAACAGGAATTCGTTTTCCGGCCCGGGCAGTGCAACGTCAACGGTGGTTTTGGACCATCCGCCGGTGGTGGTGGCATCAACTCCGTTTGCGTTGGTGGTGATGCTGTTGAGAGCAACGCCAATAACACGGGCGTTTGCGCCGTTAAGCGTAAAGGCATTAGCAACGGCAGTAATAAGAGGCACTGCGTTACCCGATGCGTCAAGAGTGAGAATATCACCCTTCCAAATGGTCGTGGAGGCTGCGACGGGAAACGGTCGTTGGGCTACAGTAGTCCCGCCGGTGCCTCGAACTGCCGATGTTTTGTCAAATACGTTTGCGTATGGCATTATCTTAGTTCGGGATTGCAGGAGTCACAAAAAAGCCCTAAGCCGCCTCCAGACTTAGGGTTAATTGCTACGGTGACGAATCGGATCAAATCAAATCGCGGGTGGAAACAACCTCTCGGTAATCTTCTTTCACCGTGGTTGTGATTCCGCCTTTGTTTTGGTCGGTGGCAAACCGGGCATAGTCTTTTTCTTGCCGCTCACGTTCTCGCGTTTGAAACACGGAGTCTTCAATGGTCGCGATGTACTGGAAATCGTTTTCTTTGATTTCGTAGCCCATGCGCCGGTAATCGTTCACGGTTCGCAGTTCAAATTCCAGCAGTTCGCCTTTCGGAATGATGACGTGGCGAATGCCGTTGACCACGCCCGACATTTCCAGTAGCGCGTCAATTTCGCTCTGATCGTGTTCTTCGGCGTATGCTTTAGAGCCGACCATTACTTTCTTGGCGGCGTGTTCTTTGAGTTTGCCTCGGTTAACTGTTTCGGTCATTAGAACTCCACATCCCGCTTGAGCATTGCCGACAGATTGGCAAATGGGTCAACACTTCCACCGTTAGCGTTTGCCGCCCGTGGTGCGCGTACTGATTCGCGCTTAGAAGCCGCCGCAAGTTTGGCCGCGTTCTTAAATGCCGGGGTCGTCATGTAGTACTTCTTCTCAGAAGGAGTAAAGCCTTCGGTAAGTTGGTCTACCGTTGCCTTGTCAATGCCAAGATCAGAAATTGCCCGGTCTGCTCGCAGTTCAGCAAGTTCGGACTGTAGCGCGTTGAATAACGGCGCAAGCGTTCCACCGACTTGGCTGACGATGTTTTGCGCGTAAGGGTCTAACTCCTCATATTCCGGTTCGGGTGCCGATTGTCGCTGTGCCGGTTGCTGCCCCGCAAGTAGCAGAGCTTTCAACTCGGCAATCTCTTCGCGGGTCGCGTACTGTGGCGCGGTTGGTTCCGGCGTTGTTTCTTCGGTGGGAGTTTCTAACTCCTCAGTTTCAAATGACTGATCTAGGTCAATGTCTTGTTCATTCATGGTTGTGCCTCCTGGTCTGCAAGTTCACGCAATTCGCGTTCTAAGTCGTTGGCTATGCGGGTGTACGCTTGGCAATTAAGCTGGTACTCCGCCAGCTTGTCCGGTGGGCATCGGCGCATTTTGTCCAATTCCTTGTCCGCTAGCCGGTGTATTGCCTTGAGAATCTGTTGACCCTCCTGCCGCTGGAAGAAGTCCTGTATTTGCCGTTTGTTCACTCATGCCCCCAAGAGCTTTGCCAGCCGACATAGCGTGCTGCTGGTCGCTCCATTCCTTCAAACCAAGCTGCAAAACCGGCCCAAGCGGAATACCTGCCGCCTGTAACTTTTGCCCGACCATCTGCATCTGCGTAAACGCGTCCTTCTGCAACGTCGTTGGGTCAAACGGAAGGTCTAGCTGGTCCGCAATCCGTTCCTCAATCTTGTTCGGATCGTAGCGCGAGGTCGGTTGCTGAGCCATTGCAAACAATCCGTTTAGTTTTTCGCGAAGTTCGGCAGGATTTGCCCCGGCTTTGCCCGTCGCTTTCAGCAGGTACTTGGCATCCAGAACGCTGGGGTCTTGGAGTACCGTCTGCCCTTGATAAGCCGCCGAAATCTCTTGGTAATGCGCCTTGAACAGCATCAAAAGCAGTTGGCCGAGAAGCTCGATTGCCTCCGAAGCGGTTTCATAAATGCTGTTTTGCCGTCGTTGGTCCGACAGCGTTAGCGCGTTGACCGTCGTAGCCTTGGTATCCGGCGCCACATTCTGCGACGTGGCAAGTTTGGAGACACCTACCGCCGATTCCATCCAGTTCTCCGCCTGGGAGATCATCAAAGGAATTTCGCCGGGGTTAAACGTGGACGGCACCGATTGAAACCTTGCGTCGGGGTCGTCAACTTCCAGCACCATGCCGGGCAGAATGAAATTCGTACCGTTCGGCAGCTTGCCGCCCGCGAGAAGCAAAGGGCTAAATGCGCTCATATACAACCCGTGGACCATCGTGGTCACTAGGTCGTTAATAAGCAGGGCCAAGCCCTTAGCCTTGAAGCCAATTGAATCGTTGCCGATGATGCGCTTTTCGGTTCGCAGAAGCCGCATAGGGGCGTACCACGGCAGTTCATACGGGTACTCCTCAATTGAGAGAACCTGCATCCCTTGATAGCCGTAGTTGATAAGGTACCAACCCCATTCGCCTTCCACTTTCATCTTGCGGATGATCTGAAATAGTTGAAGTTGGCCGTCTTCCGGGCTAGGCGTCGTGGTGTCCTGGACTAGATCATTGCCGGTGCGGATGCGCCATTCGTTAGGGTCAGTTGCACCCATGCTGGCGTACTCGTACCACTCGCCCGAATCTACTTTTTGCTCTACTTCCCACTTCGGCAGGTAGTAACGGTGCCCGATAGCTTTGAGTCGCGAGACGTCTTCAACGTTCAGCGGAAATACAAAAGCATGTTCGGGTTCAACCCAGTCGGTATCAATGCCAATAACCTCGTCATGGTCGCCATATTTCGGCGTGACCATCATCATGCCGTAGTTACAAAGGGCAGCTTTCAGGACCGATTGCGCTACCGTCTGCTCGATCCTGGACTTGCTGGCGATGTCCTCAAGCGCGGTCTCTAGTTCGCCAACCTGCGCGGATTTACTATCGTCGGTCAAGCACTGCCAAATGGGAGACGTGCCAAAACATGCGGTAACGATATTGCCGACTAGCGCGTCGATTTTGGCCGTCATGACGGGGGTTGCGTAACCTTGCATCCCGTCAATGATGTTGATGTTTGTTTGCGTCTCGTCCATGCGATAGACGCCGAGCGTTTGATTCCACCGCTCTTTCAGACTGGTGATATCCGAGTTCCACCCGTTAATCTCGCGCTGAATATTTGCGCCGAGGGTGTTTAGGTTAACACCTCTCCATTCATCGGGCATTGGTTTACTCATACTTGACCATCACAGAATCAATTGGCTCGTAATCGGCATTCAGAAACAGCCGAAGCAAATGGCCTTCGGGCACCTTGTCAAAATCTCTTGGGGCTAAATCCACGGTTCCTGCCGCCTCGTAATACAAAACCTTGTCGCCGTCTTTTAGGTCGGGATGAGTGGACTTCCAGACCGTTCCAACAACCCAACGCTGTGCCCGCTTTTCTACCGCTTCGCCAAACCGTAGAAAGTTGCCAGGGATATAGATTAGGTCGTTCTCGTGTTCGTCAGCTTTGGCAAGGATCGCAACCCGGTTAGGAGCAAGGACCAACTCACCATCCTCAAACCAACCGTAGAAATGTGCGGGCATTGCCGTTACGTGCCCTTCTAGTAGGTGGTTAGGACCGCACACCGCTACTAGTGCCTCAACGCCTACCGGAATGCCGTCAACGTTCGCCGCATCCACTGTTGCGAGTACTGGAACGTGGTGCGCCGTCTCAGGCAACAAAATAGCCCCGACCTGTTTAGGCGAAGCTTTGCGCGTGATAAATGCCTTTCCAATCGGCGGTCTAATCGTCATCTAATCCCATCCTCAATTCGTGCGCGGTGTAAGTTTTCTTCTGGTTCGCGCCGGTCTTTAAGTTGTCCTTAACCCTCATACCGGTTGCTCGGCAAAGGCCCAACCCGTGAGCCGCCCATACCAGCGCATCCAATCGGTTCGGTGACCGGCTACCGGGGTTCTCCGGCTCCCACGTCGTCATCTCGTCCTCGAGCAATCGCAGATCACCGCAGTGGAACGCTCGCCCCTGATCGTAGAGCAGTGCCAAACCTTCCGCCCGTGGTCGTTTGCCGAGCGAAGCGTGAACTATGTCAATCGGCACGTTTGACACGTTGCGGATCACGTCGCGGACTAGCTCGCCGCCTTGATTCCCTTCAGCAATAATCTTGTTTGCGCCGTATGCGTCGTACAGCTTGACTGCCGCCGCCGCCCATTCGCTTGGCTTTAGAATGTCGGTGTAGTCACCCAACACGTAGAAGTTGCTACCGTCGGTACCTGCGACGATCAGCCCGCAAGCATCCATCTCTTTGTGCGGGTTCTTCTTTAGTTCGGGGTCACTGACCGACGGGTCCAACGCCACGACGATCTTGATTAACCCATTGGGCAAATTTGTCTGCAACAGCCGGTCAATTTTAACGAGTGCAACTGGCAATCGAAAACCGGGGTGATTAAAGTGCGCCGAATTCCAAAGCGCGCCGGGGTTGTCTTCAACAAGTTCACCATCGATTTCTGCGCGGCCTAACCGAGTGCCGCCGTACCGGCGCTGAACGTCGGCAATGAACGCCTCGTCAAGGTTTGCCGCGTTGTCCGTCATCCGCATGCGCGACACCTGAGCGTCCGGGAACATGGAGAGGAAATGCTTGGTGCCGGCGCGAGGCTTGGGGGTCGATGAACCGCAAACCGTTCGGCCGCGCCCTTGAGCGTCCTTAAGACGCGCTCCAAGCATCGCCATATCAATCAGGTCGGGAGATGCCAAACCAAATTCATCAATCCAAAGGTGATGGCATTGCGGACCATTGAGACGGTCGGGGGTCTCGCCGCTGAATGAGTTCACAACCGAACCGTTGGCAAAGGTGAGTTGCTGAGTCGATTTGTTGTGACTAACGATCTCGCCGGGTAGAGCACATTTGAGAAGACCACTGTCGCCGTTCATCACGGTTAGGTCGACGTCTTTGGCCGTCATCGCCACGACGTTGACCAGGAAGCCCGGGCCGCCACGTTTGCGGATTTGCTCAAGACAATCCTCAGCCGCCGCTCGAGTCTTGCCGCTTCCACGACCACCGAGGAGGATGAACGCCGCTTGCCCAGGTGCGCGTAACTGTTCGGTTCGTGCTACGCCACGCCAAGGGCTAACGTCTCGAAGGAGCGCGTCTAGTTCAGCCTTCTCTTCGGGACTGCATGAGCGCAGCCACTCTTGCAGCTCGCTGTTCGTCGGTGAGTCCGCTAGTGTCATCTATCGTCGCTTCGACTTTTTGGAGTACAGGGCCATCGATTCGGTCCCAGAGCAGCTTCAATGCCACAGGGTTGCCCGCCTTTGCCTGGTTAAGTGTCGTCTCTACCAATTCGTCGGCAATCTGAGGGTTTTCTAGCTTGGTTCGCAGGAGCGCAGTCAAGCTGACTTCCTTTTTTGGCCGCCCCGAAGGGTTGCCAGATTGACCCTTTTGGAATAGCGGTGTAGGCATTCTGTTTTTTCTCTGTTAGCAGAAAGGTTTGCGGGCGGTTCGGGCAACTCCGATCTAAATGTCTTGGATTGAGTCGGTTGCCTGTTGTTTCCGCCCGCAAACGAAAAAACCCCAACCGTCAAAGACAGTTAGGGCGGGTAGCTGAAGTTATGATAGCACAAACAG
>Ga0114964_10001586_pt1 | contig 16513 bp, 18 predicted proteins | sample C_131016_MF_Meta_FD_92638 | JGI IMG/M metagenome (GOLD analysis project Ga0114964, IMG submission 92638) | Freshwater microbial communities from Lake Croche, Canada to study carbon cycling - C_131016_MF_MetaG | ecosystem: Environmental > Aquatic > Freshwater > Lake | place: Lake Croche, Canada... | reverse complement strand
CCACGGACAATGCAAAGGGTCTCGTGAAGGATCTCACGCTAGAATACAACAAGGCCCGTCAGGCCAGCATCACCACGGAACTTCTCGAAATCACCACAGCCCAAATGGCGCTTGCATAATCACCTCTTTCACACTTTTCCAACAACCCAACCCACTCTCATGAGCAACATAGGCACCATCGTTCAAATCATCGGCCCGGTCATCGATGCCGAGTTCAACACCAAGGAGGGCAAGCTGCCCAAGATCTACGACGCACTCGAGGTCGATTACATCGTAGATGGGAAGCCGGGTAAGGTGACCCTCGAGGTTCAGCAGCACCTCGGTGAGAACTGGGTTCGCGCAATCGCCATGTCCTCCACCGAGGGTCTCAAGCGTGGCATGCCAATCCGTTCGCTGGACAAGCCCATCTCTGTGCCTGTGGGCGAGGGGGTTCTTGGCCGTATCTTCAACGTTCTCGGTGAGCCCTGCGACGAGCGTGGCCCAGTGAAGGCAGACAAGACTCTTCCGATCCACCGTCATGCCCCTCCGCTTGTTGATCAGGACACAAAGGCCCAAGTTCTTGAGACAGGCATCAAGGTGATCGATTTGATCTGTCCCTTCACCAAGGGCGGCAAGGTTGGTGCCTTCGGTGGAGCCGGCGTCGGCAAGACCGTCGTCATCATGGAGCTCATCAACAACATCGCCAAGGGACACGGCGGCTACTCTCTCTTCGCCGGTGTCGGTGAGCGTACCCGTGAGGGAAATGATCTCTATGGTGAAATGATCGAGTCCGGCGTCATTGCGGTGAAGAAGGATGAGAAGGGTCATCCTATCCGTGATGAGAACGGCGACTTCATCTTCCTTGAGGAAGGATCGAAGGTTGGTCTTGTCTATGGTCAGATGAATGAGCCTCCGGGCGCCCGTCTCCGCGTCGCTCTCACCGCACTTGCGATGGCCGAGTACTTCCGTGACGAGAAGCATCAGGACGTTCTTCTCTTCGTCGACAACATCTTCCGTTTCTCACAGGCAGGATCCGAGGTTTCGGCACTGCTAGGCCGTACGCCCAGCGCCGTTGGTTATCAGCCCACCTTGGCCTCTGAAATGGGAAATCTTCAGGAACGCATTACCTCGACCAAGGATGGTTCCATTACCTCCTTCCAGGCGGTCTACGTTCCTGCGGACGATCTGACCGATCCAGCTCCTGCCAATACCTTCGCCCACCTCGATTCCACGATCGTGCTTGAGCGTTCCATTGCTGAGCTCGGCATCTACCCGGCTGTTGACCCTCTCGCTTCGACTTCCAAGGCTCTCGCGCCTGAAATCGTGGGTGAAGAGCACTATGCAGTCGCACGCGGCGTCCAGAAAGTACTCCAGCGGTACAAGGACCTTCAGGACATCATCGCCATTCTTGGTATGGATGAGCTTTCCCCTGAGGACAAGCTCACCGTCTATCGCGCCCGTAAGATCCAGCGTTTCCTGAGCCAGCCCTTCCACGTCGCTGAAATCTTCACCGGTTCCAAGGGTCAGTATGTTGCTATCGGTGAGACCATCCGTGGCTTTAAGGAGATTCTTGACGGCAAGCTCGATGAAATCCCTGAGGGTGATTTCTACATGAAGGGTGGTATCGATCAAGTGACTGCGGCCTCCAAGGACTCCTAAGATGGCTACCTTGCACCTCGAGATTGTCACCCCGGAAGCGCGAACCTTCTCGGGTGAGGCCCAGATGGTGGTGGTTCCCGGGGTTGAGGGTGAGATTGGGATTCTTCCTGATCACATGCCTCTGATGACTCAGGTCAATCCCGGGGAACTCCGTATCACGACGGCCGATGGGGAGCAGTATCTGGCAATCGGAAGTGGGTTTCTTGAGGTTCTTCCGGACCGTGTCTCCGTCATGACTGATATGGCGGTACCCGAGGCTGAGATTGACGAGAAGGCCGCTGAAGAGGCTGTTGCGCGTGCCCAGAAGGAGCTGCGCGATCAGGCCCTCTCCGGTGAGGAGCAGGCGTTCGTCCAGGCTTCCTTGCTTCGTTCGCTTGCACAGCTTCACGTCAAGCGTCGTACTCACCGATAGTTGTAGTCCCTTTGGGTTGACTCAGGTTCTGGCCATTTCGGAATGATCATGGAGGCACCGATGTCGCCACGTGATCTTCTCAGGAGGGCGCTTGAGTCCGGACGTCTCCAGATTGGTGAAGTAGCCTTGGGGTGTGATTTCACCCTCCGTCATGCAGCCGATGTCGGGCATGATGATTTGAAACAGTACGACGATCCTGTCGCCGCTCGTGAGATCGCCCGCTACGATGCCGAAGGAAATTTTCGTCCGCTGAAAACAGCCCCCAATTTAAAGAGGGGCTGGTTGCTCCGTGCCGGTTCCCTCGAGGGTATGGGATTGGCTTTAGAATTTCTCTATCCCTCGGCGCTCGGGCTCTGGCTTTCATCAATGAAGGGCACCCTCCATCCCTCCTCCATGAGGGAGACTCTTGATCGGCAGACGGGGATGTACCGGATCACCCAGTTACTGACCGTCTCGCAGGCAGGAGATCTGGTCGGTCGCTGTTGCAACTCCCAGGGTGGATGCCTTCGTACGATTCTCTGGGATCTGGAATCAGGTGTTCCCATTCCCTCGCTTCCCCCGGAAAAGCTCTCCTTGGATGCCCTTCCTTCGGACCGCATTCCGCTGATCTGCCGTGAGCTCTGCAATCTCGTGGTGGCCGCAGCGAGGCCGATAGCCAGGGGGAACCTCCCCAAAAAAGAATAACGGGTCACCGCAGCGACTCCCCCTCGTCATGCCTTACCCTGAAGCTACGACCCTCTACAGGGCCCGGCACGTGTTGCCGATGGTCGAGGTCGGAGGAGTAGCTTGCTCTCCGATCGAGGACGGGGGCATTGCGGTGCGTGGCAGCGAGATCCTCGCCGTTGAGCGCTGGGCTGATCTTCTCAAGGAGCACCCCGGAGCAGTCAGGGAAGATCTGGGTGAGGTGATCCTGATGCCGGGACTCATCAACGCCCACTGTCATCTGGATTACGGCATGATGAGGGGAGCGCTATTTGGTGGAGAATCATTCTCTGCCTGGATCCAGCGACTCAACGCCATGAGGCGATCTCTGGATCAGTCGGATTATCTTGATTCCATCGCCGAGGGGCTTGATGAGTTGCGTCACTGGGGATGCACGACGGTCTTTAACATCGAATCGTTTCCGGAGTTGGTCCCCTTTCTGCCGGATTCATCCATTCGTGTCTGGTGGTTTCTGGAGGTGCTGGACATCAGAAGCAGGCTGCACTCCGCAGAAGCACTTGCTGGAGCGATCCAATTCTTTGAGAGGGCCGGTGAGGGTATCGGTGGATTCGGTATCTCTCCGCATGCCCCCTACACGGCCAGCCGAGACCTCTACAATCTGGCGAGTCTTTATGCGGAAAAGTACAGGATGCCTTTTTGCACACATCTGGCAGAGTCGGAGGAGGAGTTGGCAATGTTCACGAAGGGAGAGGGGGCACTTTACGAATTTCTGAGTTCCATCGGACGCCCTATGCAGGATTGCACCGGATTGTCCCCTGTGCAGATGGTGCTTGGTGCAGGACTGCTTCCCAAGGGATCGCTTCTTGTTCACATGAACCTGCTAGGTGCGGGAGATCGGGAGTTGCTGAAAAGCACGGCGGGTGACTTTCCCGTGATCCATTGTCCCCGAACACACGCATTCTTTAAGCGCGCGCCATTTGATTTGAAGTTTTTCAGGGAGAGCGGGATTCCTGTTTTGATCGGCACAGACAGCCTGGCCAGCAATCAGGATCTGAACATGTTTTCTGAAATGAGGGCGATGCAGGCCGCATTTCCAGAGCTGGATCCGATGGAGATTCTTTCCATGGCAACAACCCGACCGGCAGCTGCCATCGGAATGTCCGGAAGGCTTGGGGAACTCACTTCGGGATCGGTCGCAGACTTCATCGCTATTCCTGACGAGGGTGGGGCGGGGGCTCTTGCCGAGCGAGTACTCGCTAATTGGATGCCTCCGAGGGTATGGATTTCGGGACGCTCATGAAATTGCTTCTCTCCTCACGTTGGTTTCCGGCGATTCTACTTTCTGCGGTGCTTCTTCTCGTTACCGCAGTGTATGCGGAGGTCTTGACCTTTGAGTTCCTTCCTTTTTGGGATGACGATACCAACATCCACCGCAATCCACTCTACTCCCCACTCTCTTGGGGGAGCCTGCTTCTCTTCTGGAAAGGTCCGTTTCAACAGCTTTATATCCCCGTTACCTACTCGGTCTGGGCCGCCCTTGTAGCGCTCTCCCGCGTCATCGCTGGTACCGGATTGAGTGTTGGACCGATTCATGCCGTGCTCTTCCACGGCACGAACCTCCTGGTGCATCTTCTGTCGACCGCAATGATCTTTGTGATCTTGCGACGCTTACTGGTCGCCCAGTTCTCACGATCCTTGGTTTCTAACGAACGCATCCTGTGCGCTGCCGCCGTGGGTGCACTCACGTTTGCCATTCATCCGATTCAGGTTGAGGCTGTGGCATGGGTTTCGGGCTTGCGTGACCTTTTGGGAGGTGCCCTGTCGCTCGCCGCAATAGCACTTTTTCTCTCTTGGCTTGATGCCTCCTCATTATCAGCCAAGTCGCGCTGGATCCGTTATGCAGGTTCCTCTCTCCTGCTGCTGCTGGCTTTCGGATCAAAGCCGGGCAGCGTCGTCACGCCGGCCCTCGCATTGATCTGCGGTGCATGGCTTCTGCAGGCAGAGCGGCGTTCATGGAAGCCGCTCCTGTGGCTTCTCCCTTGGTTTGCCATCGCCGTGGCGGAGGAGATCATGACCTCAAAGGCTCAGCCTGCAGCAGAATTGGCTCGTTCGCTGGTCCCACTCTGGGCGCGCCCCTTGGTGGCGGCTGATGCCGTCGCTTTCTATCTTTGGAAGCTCCTTTGGCCATGTGAGCCGTGGGGCCTCTGCGCTGATTACGGCAGATCCCCCAACGCTCTCTTTGATCAGGGAATACTTTTCTGGAGTTGGCTTGTTCCCGTTGGAGTGACCGGAGTTCTCCTTGCTTTCAAAAAATCACGTCTCTTCCTCCTTCCTCTGGCGCTTTTGGTGATCGGAGTCCTGCCGACGCTTGGTCTTGTGCCATTTAATTTTCAGGTCGTTTCCACGGTCAGTGATCGCTACCTCTATCTTGCGATGCTGGGGCCGGCTGTTGCCATGGCCCTCCTGATCGCTCATGCCTCCATTCGTGTTTCTCTTGGACTGAGCGGGGTGCTGATACCGTTCTGGGTCGTGTTGAGCCTGCTTCAGTTGCCTCAGTGGGTTTCCGGATCGCTTTTCTTTCCTGCCACGCTGTCCCGCAATCCAACCAGCTGGAAGTCCCGCCACAATTATGCATGCACTCTTGATGCGCAGGGCAAGTATCCCGAGGCATTGGTGGAGTTTCAGGAGGCGATCCGACTACGTCCATCCAATGCAGAGGCCTACAATGATCAGGCACTCACTCTTCTGAGACTTGGTCGTAGTGATGAGGCGATTCAGAGTTTTCAACAGTCACTCCAGGTCCGTGCCACCGGTGGGGCTGCTCGCAATCTTGCGGCCGTCCTGCTTCTGAACGGTGACCCCATTCAGGCGGCCCGCGTTTATCGCCTTTCGATGCAGATTGATCCTGGAGACCTGCAGAATCAGCGTGCCTTGGCTTGGCTTCTTGCTACACACCCGACCGATGCTGCTCGGAATGGGAAGGAGGCAGTGGCGCTTTCCGAACAGATCGTGGCTGCAACCAATGCACAGGTTCCATTGTTTCTGCTCACCTGGAGTGTATCGTTGGCTGAGAACGGCGAGTTCGACCGCGCTGCAGAGGCTGCGCTACGTGCAGCCGAGGCCTACCAGCGTTCAGGTGATCCCAAGATGGTTGCGATGATCCAAGAGAGGATTCTGCCCGCCTTGCGTGCCCATCAGGCGATCCGTGATAACCCTGCACAGGGGCGGTAGTTTCGGGGAGTGATCGGAGTTGGGAAAAGCGTAGAGATCGTCACCCTCTGAACGGATCTTCTTGCTCTTGATGACTGCGCAGGGAACTCTTCCGCCCCATGACTACCCGCACACGCTCTCTCGATAGGACCTCCGACATGCTTCGGGAGATTTCCTTCCAGCCCGGAATCGCCCCTCAGTCCTCCGGTTCTGTCCTTGTCTCCTTCGGCCGCACACAGGTTCTATGCGCCGCCAGTATCGAGGAGGGGGTTCCTCGTTGGATGAAGGATCAGGGCATCACAGGAGGATGGCTCACGGCCGAGTACTCGATGCTCCCTTACTCGACTTCTCCCCGTAAATCTCGTGACAGCACACGTGGTAAGATCGATGGTCGCTCCACGGAGATCCAGCGTCTCATTGGCAGATCTCTTCGGGCCGGAATCGATCTCGAAGCCCTCGGCTCCAGGACACTTTGGGTTGACTGTGATGTCCTCCAAGCCGACGGGGGCACCCGCACGGCGGCCATCACCGGAGCCAGCGTCGCCATCGCCATGGCCTGTCAGAAGCTTATGAAGCAGGGAAAACTCACCAAGAGTCCTGTTTCCCGGCGGATTGCGGCTGTCAGTGTCGGAGTTGTCGGCTCCGAGGTGCTTCTTGATCTGGACTACCTTGAGGATAAGGATGCCGAGGTAGACCTGAATCTGGTCATGACCGGTGATCTGGAGTTCATCGAGCTTCAGGCTTCTGGTGAGGAGAGCGTTTTTGACGACGAGCAGCTTTCCAAGATGCTTGAATATGGTCGCCGGGGCATCACGCAGCTTGTTGCCAAGCAGGAGGAAATCCTCCAGTCTCTCTGAAGATCAGTTCAAAAACGCTTGACCAGAAGGCCAACAACTGACCATATCACCTCTTAACCAATTTCATTATGTCCAGAAAGTGCTCCATTACCGGTTCCAGCCCTGTGCGCGGTTCCAAAATCCATCGTCGCGGTCTTGCCAAGAAAAAGGGAGGCATCGGTATGCATGTCACCGCAGTGACTCCTCGCTACTTCACCCCTAATCTGAAGACCAAGCGCATCTGGGTTCCTGAACTTAAGAAGTTCGTGACTGTCAAAGTCTCCGCCCGCGCTCTGAAGACCATTTCCAAGAACGGTGCTCACGCAACTCTCTCGAAAGCCGGTCTCATCTAACTCACCAACACAAACCCCCAACCAACGAAAGGACCCCATATTATGGCATTCAGCGTCGTCAGCAAAAAAAGCGGTAAGACCTACTTCCTTCACCATCGCCTTCAGGAGCTTCGTGGCGGTCAGAAGGTGACCCTTTACTACTTTGGTGGTGAGGCCAAGGAGGGTGCACTTGATGCGCTCCCAGAAGGTTACGAGATCTCCGAGAACGAGCGTACTGGTCTCCCTCTTCTCAAGAAGAAGCGGTAGTCTTTAAATTTCCTCCCCGAGGATACGGGGGCCGGAGCCATAGGTTCCGGCCCCCGTTTTTTTTGGAACTCCATCTCATCTGCTTCTCCTATCCCAGCAGTTGATTCCTGAAGGATTAGGAGGATGCGGATTTGACCATGATGTCCGCAACGTTTACAACAGAGGCAATGAGTATCGACAGCAACTACGCACATCCTGAAGCCCTTGTTTCCACCTCTTGGGTTTCCGAGCATCTGAAAGATGAAGGTATCCGCATCATCGAGAGTAATGAGGATGTCCTCCTTTACGACATGGGGCACCTTCCAGGAGCTGTTCATATCGACTGGCAGCGCGACCTTCAGGACCACACGATCAGGGATTACATCCAGCCCGAGGCCTTTGCGGCGCTCTGCTCCAAGAATGGCATCACCCCCGACACGACCTGCATCTTTTACGGTGACAAGTCCAACTGGTGGTCTTGCTACGCACTCTGGGTTTTCCGCCTCTTCGGTCACGACAAGGTGAAAATCATGGATGGCGGTCGTGACAAGTGGATTGCCGAGGGGCGTCCCCTGACACGTGAGTTGCCTAAGTTCCCAGCTACCACTTACCCTGCTCCTTTGGTTCGTCGTGATGCTGAGATCCGTGCCTTCTATGACGATGCCCTTGCGCAGAGTTGCTCCAAACTACCTCTCATCGATGTCCGCTCCCCCGGTGAGTTCAAAGGACAGGTTACACACATGCCGGAGTACCCGCAGGAGGGTGTGCTTCGTGGTGGACATATTCCCGGAGCTCATAGCGTACCATGGAAGCAAGCAGTGAACGCCGATGCGACCTTCAAGAGCGCCGCTGATCTCCAGAAAATCTACCAGTCAGATCTTGGTCTCAAGCCTGACGACGAGATCGTCGCCTATTGCCGTATCGGGGAGCGCTCCAGCCACACATGGTTTGTTCTCAACTACCTGCTTGGTTTCAAGAGCGTACGCAACTACGACGGGTCCTGGACAGAGTGGGGTAACAGGGTTGGTGCCCCCATTGAGAAGTCCCTCTAATTTCCTGATCCCAAAGAGCTCTCATGTCCTACCCACTCAAGCTTTCGGCCATCATTGAGCTCTTTTCCGGGCTCTCTGATGCGGAGAAGCGTGAGACGCTCATCTCCTACGCTGATCAGGCACGACTACAGGAACCCAAGGAGGGTGAGCAATTTGACCTGGAGGATGTTCGGAAGGACGAAGAGTGCACTGACACCGTGGCTGTGTTCCTCCGATTGGATGAGCGTGGTGGTGCACACTTCCGGGTGACCCTCGGTCCGCAGGTTCAGACGCTCACGCGCGCCATGAGCTCCATCTTATGCAAGGGCCTCGATGGGATCACTCCTGACGAGGTGCTCGCCATTCCAGCGGATTTCGTTCCCAAGATCGTTGGTGCCGAACTGGTGCGTCTCCGCAGCCAGACCGTCTACTATCTGCTGACCAGGATGAAGGGCGTGGCCAAAGTCTGGCTGCAGCGCCAGCGTCAGGCCTCCCTAGGGATGGAGGTTCTCGATAAGGATGACGCAGCCTGCGAATAGTTTGCCGGTTCGCCGGTGCTTTCTTTTCAAGCCCGATGGCATCGGGGATTTCTTTTTAGCATCAGGATTTGTCCGACTGTTGGCTCGGGAGTTTGGGGAGGAAAATCTCACAGTAGCTGTTCTTCCTCTCATGGAATCGGTCGTTCGGGGGCAGTTCCCTAAGGCCTCAGTCGTTCTGCTTCCAATTCGCAAGCAGCGAATCATTCTGAACGTCTTCGTGGCAAATTGCCTGCGCTGTTTTTCTCCATGGCTCACCCTTCTGGCCACCAAGGCTGATGTCTCTATCTCCCTGAGGCACATGAGGGACTACCTGCAGAATGTGCTCTTCTACAGCGTGCGGGCCAAGAGGCGGGTCATTGCCTCGAATCTTCTCCTCGGCAACGGCCGCGCCGTCCGTCGTTGGACAGAGAAGGCGTTCACTTCACTATTTGCTCCCACGGTGATTGCCTACCCCGAGTCGGACGAGGGGATTCCAAGTGAACTTGCTGCCAACAGACTCATTGCCTCAGTTGCCTTGGGAAGGGATGTGGAAATCCGAGAAATCTGGCCGGAGCTCAAGTCTTGCGCGCCCCCGCAACTGGGATCTCCGTATTGGGTCTGCGCTCCTTTTTCCAGCACGACTGGCAAAGACTTTCCAGTGACTCGCTGGATTGAGGTCCTTGCTTCCATGGAGCGTTCAGGAAGACTTCCTGCGCTTGTGTTGACGGGGTCTGTAGATCAAGCGGAGCGCTTGCAGGAGTTCCTTCAGCTTTGGCAACAGGCCTCCCCGCAGGGCAAGGTAGGTGCCCAAGTGATTCTCCCTCCCAGTCTTCAGGATCTCATCGACCTGCTGGCAGGAGCCAAGTGCGTCCTGACAGTCGACACTGCGGCTGCCCACGCTGCGACAGCGCTGGATTGCAGGACGCTAGTTCTCTTCTCCGGCCTTCATCAGGGGATGTTCGCCCCATGGGTGCGGAGTTCTCGCCAGCGGTGGGTGCTTCCCAGGAAATCATCACAGCAGAAGCCCGGGCAGGTGCAGGGAAGTTGGCATTCCGCTCACGAAATCTCGGATCTCTGCGGTGTGCTTGAGGAAATCCTTGCTGTCTGAAGAGTTTTTGATTGCACCGCAATTCATCGCCGTGTTTCATTTTCAGCTCCTCAGATCCAGCGTAGCTCAGTGGTAGAGCGGTCGGCTGTTAACCGATTGGTCGTAGGTTCGAATCCTACCGCTGGAGCCATCTTTCGTTTGAAATTGATGTATTAGGTAGGATGAGAACTTCAGTTCGAGTGCCATGGCGCGATTAGCGGCAGGCAACTTTTGCGAAGCCTAAAAGCACAGCCCTGCGTAGCAGGGATCATCCTACCGCTGGAGCCATTTTTTAATGGCGATGCGCGTAAGCGCAAATGCTTATTAGATTCAAATCCTTGGGTTCGAGCCGAGCAAGTCGAGTCAGATCCCGTCGTGCGGGACCCCGCAGGGGTGAGGGCACAGCCTTCATCAATTCTACCGCTGGAGCCAGCACTGTTTTACCCATTTCCTTCTTTCCGATCACATCGGTTTTTGATTTCATTCCATACTTCATGGACACGCATGCAGCTACTTCCACTGGTCCCAAGCAAGCGGACCAGATCCCAGCCGATCTTTTGGCCAAGATCGACGAGGCCGTGACTCACTATCCGGTTTCCAAACGGAGCGCTTCGCTCCCTCTTCTCCATCTCTGGCAGAATCACTTCGGCTTCATCGATGACAGCGGGGTCAACTGGATTGCCGCCCGACTTGATCTGGAGCCGATCAATATTCTTGAACTGGTCACTTTCTATCCGTGGTTTCGTCAGGAAGCTCCAGGTAAAACGATTATCCGGGTCTGCCGCACTCTCTCCTGCGCACTCGCGGGGAGTTACGACGTCCGCGAAAAGTTCTGCAAGGCGACCGGCATCGATCCCTGTGCAAGTGGTCATCATCACGGCCCTCCAGTCAGTCCAGACGGCAAGTATAGTGTCGAGTTCGTCGAGTGCCTTGCCAGCTGTGGCTCCGCTCCCGTCGTGCTGGTCAACGACGATCTCCATGAGGATGTCACCGAAGCTGACATTCCCAACATTCTTACTCAATACGCTTCCTAGGCGCCCGGATCCTCTTCTCCCATGAAATCACTTCTTCTTCCTCCACATCCCAAGGAGCGCCGCGTCGTCTTTCAGAATGCATGGACGCAGGGTTACACTCCCGATATCGACTGCTATGTGAAGCACGGTGGCTACGCCGAGCTCAAGATGGCCCTCGGAATGAAGCCTGCTGAGATTATCGAGGAGGTTAAGAAGGCCAATCTTCGCGGTCGTGGCGGTGCCGGTTTCCCCTGCGGAGTGAAGTGGGGTTTCATCCGTCATGACGACGGTAAGCCTCACTACATCACCTGCAATGGAGACGAGTCCGAACCAGGTACTTTCAAGGATCGGTACATCCTTCACAACGATCCTCACCAACTCATCGAGGGGATGGCCATCGCTGCTTTCGCCCTTAACGTTCATCTTGCCTACATCTATATCCGCTGCGAGTTCCCCAAGGCCGCCGGAATCGTCGCCAAGGCGATCGAGGAGGCCCGTGCCAAGGGTTTCCTTGGAAAGAACATCATGGGCAGCGGCTTCGACATCGAGATGTATGTCCATCAGGGTGCAGGTGCTTACATCTGTGGCGAGGAGACCAGTCTGATTGAGTCCCTTGAGGGGAAGCGTCCGTATCCTCGTATTAAGCCTCCTTACTTCCCCGCAGTGCTGGGCCTCTACATGTCCCCGACCATCGTGAACAACGTGGAGACCTTCTGCCACGTGAAGCAGATCTTCAAGATCGGCAGCGACGAGTACGCCAAGATGGGCACGCCTGGCGACGGAGGTACCAGAGTGATGTGCGTCTCCGGCGACGTGATGCGTCCGGGACCTTATGAGATTCCTGCAGGTGGGGTCACCCTCGGTGAACTCATTAATGATGTCTGCGGTGGCATGAAGCCCGGTCGCAAGCTCAAGGCAATCATCCCCGGTGGTAGTTCTTCCAAGATCCTGCGCGCAGGAGAGACCTTCAAGATGAAGGTCAAGGGACCCGATGGCGAGATGGTGGAGAAGGAAGTACCCCTCCTTGACCTCGTCATGGATGCCTCCACGCTGGCAGCAGCCGGAACGATGATCGGCAGCGGTGGCGTCATCGTCATGGATGACTCCCGCGATATGCTCTGGGCTCTGAACAATCTCAATCAATTCTACGCTCATGAGAGCTGCGGACAGTGCACGCCCTGCCGTGAGGGTGTTCTCTGGATCGAGAAGATGACAACGCGCATGGTGAGCGGTGAAGGGATCGAACAAGATCCCGCCACGCTGCAGAACGTTGCCGACAATATCGCAGGTCGTACGGTCTGTGCCTTTGGTGAAGCTGCCTCTTGGCCCGTGCAGAGCTTCCTCCAGAAGTTCCCTGAAGAGTTCGCCGTCAAGTCGTAAGAGACCCTTAGTTGCAATAGTACCTTTCCCATGACCCGTCGTGCCGCACTATTGGTTGCGAGCGTGACGGGTTTTTTGGCGGTTGCTCTGGGAGCTTTCGGGGCCCATGCCCTGAAGTTGCAACTCGAGGCTCATCACGCACGTGATCTCTGGAATACGGCAGTGCTCTATCATTTGGTTCATGCTCCTGTTCTGCTTTGGCTAGCCCGCGGCACCGCTATCGCCACCGCTCCATATCTTTGCTTCACCAGTGGCATCCTCCTCTTCTCCGGAAGCCTCTATGCCTTGGCACTCACGGGCATCGGGATACTGGGAGCCATCACTCCACTTGGTGGACTCCTGCTGATGGCGGGGTGGATCCTGATTGGATTGGGTGGACTGCGTGCCGAATCATGATTGCTCGGACGGAAACCATCATCATTCCCACGCGAGGGAAGGGTACCTACGAGATCACTGATGAGATCGCTACCCTGGTGCGACGAAGCGGAATCCAAACTGGCCTCGTTACAGTCTTTCTCCAGCACACCAGCGCCAGCCTCGTGATCTATGAGAATGCTGACCCGACCGCACGGGCTGATCTCCACCGATTCTTTGAAGATCTTGTGCCAGAGGATCACCCCAGTCTGATCCATACGATGGAGGGGCCTGATGACTCAACCAGTCATCTTCGGATGGCCCTTACCCGCACGAGCGAAAGCATTCCCATAGCCGAGGGAAGGCTGCAGCTAGGAACGTGGCAGGGGATTTATCTCTTCGAGCATCGCAGGGCGCCACATTCAAGGAATGTTGTTGTCAGTCTCATTGGTGTTTAGACTGATGGTTGAAAGGGATGAATTTGGAAATCAGGAAAAGAGAATGATTCATCCTGTGATTTTACCGGTATCCATTCCTATTAAGCACAACGGTACTCGTTTCATTCCTTCTGGCGCTTCCTGAGTTCCATATTTTATCTGCATGCCTGCGTGTGATTACCTGAAGACCAAGCGACAGATCACCAACGAGGCCGCTACTCCTGCCGCATCGGCCAAGAGCCCCGCGGCGAGGGCGTGGCGGCCGCGGCGGATCGCCACGGAGCCGAAGTAGACAGCCAGGACATAAAGCGTGGTTTCCGTCCCCCCGAGGATGGTGCCGGCAAGTTGGGCCGTGTAGCTGTCAGGACCGCATGCCTTCACAATCTCGGCAAAGAGTCCCGTGGCAGCGCTCCCGCTCATGGGGCGTACCAGGACCATCGGCAGCACCTGGGTGGGAAGACCGATCAAATCCAATAATGGAGCTAGGAGGCAGCTTAGGATGTCGATTCCTCCGGCGGCACGAAAGATGCCCACAGCAACAAGGATCGCGACAAGGTAGGGGAAAATACGGAGAGCTACTTGAATCCCCTCCTTGGCTCCCTCAACGAACTCCTCATAGACGCAAACTCCTCGCAGAGCGGCATAGAGAGGAAAAAAGCCGAGTAGAAATGGAATTGCAACAATCGAAATCGATTGAATGACCGTGATGGCGATCGAGGTGCCTGAAATGCTGGAAGCAACCAGATGCAGGATGGTGCCTGCAAACAAGGCGACGTAGGCAGCGAGAAGGAGCTTTCTCCAGAGGGAAAGAGGAAGGAATGCTTCAGGGCTTGGTGAAGCGATATTCTCTTCGGTGTGTACAATGGATTCGGCGCGATTCCCAAGAGTTGGAAGTGCAAACATCGGGAGTCGCTGCAGGAGCTTGACGGAAATGATGCCGGTCAGAAATGAACAGGTCGTTGCGACCAAAGCGGTGCCGATGATGGCCGTGGGATGCATGGCCCCCGCAGCCGCAAGGATGCCGACGGCGGTCGCTGGAATGAGCTGCACTGAACTGGTATTAATGGCAAGGAAAGTGCACATCGCATTGGTTGCGGTGCCGGGTCTTGGATTCAGACTCTCCAGCCCCTGCATCGCCCGCAGGCCGAGGGGTGTGGCGGCGTTGCCAAGGCCTAGCATATTGGCGGCGATATTCATCACCATGGCCCCCATGGCAGGGTGATCAGCAGGGACGTCAGGGAAAAGACGGACCAAAAGGGGGCGCAGGAGCCCTGAGAGGCGCTCCACGGCACCCGACTTCTCAGCCAAGCGCATGATTCCGAGCCAGAGAGCCATGACGGCGCCTAGAGGCAGGGCGATCGACATCAGGGAGCTCTTGCAGGCATCAAAGGTCGCAGTCGTAAGGGCCTCGGTCCGCCCCGTGACGAGCCCAAGCATCACTCCGCAAAGAATCAGTCCAAGCCAGAGATAATTCAGCATCAGTCGAGTTTTAGGGACTGGAGAGTGGTGCTGCCAAAGAAAAATTGGAGATCCAGGGATTTTATGCGGTTCAGAGATGTCAGCAGTGCGAGCAGAGTGGATGAAATGAGGGGGGGCTTTCCACCCCATTTTTGAGTCCCTGCGCTCCGGATGAAAATCAGTCACTTTCGATATTTTCCCGTGGCAGGCTGGGATGGTTTCGCTTTAATACACCAACTATGTCTGTCTGCCCTGATCACTGGATTCGCAAAATGTCACTCGAACGCGGAATGATCGAGCCGTTCGTGGAGCGGCAGGTTCGCTCCTCCGATGATCGTCAGATCATCAGCTACGGCCTCTCCAGCTACGGGTACGACTTGCGTGTTGCCGACGAGTTCAAGGTATTTACCAATGTCTTTAGCGCCATGGTTGATCCTAAAAACTTCGACGAAAAGTCTTTCGTTGATGTGAAGACCGATGTCTGCGTGGTCCCTCCCAATTCCTTTGCCCTGGCCCGTAGCGTGGAATACTTCCGCATTCCACGCGAGGTCCTCACGATCTGTGTCGGCAAGTCGACCTACGCCCGTTGCGGTATTATTGTTAATGTCACTCCCTTTGAGCCGGAGTGGGAGGGACATGTGACCCTTGAGATTTCCAATACGACTCCGCTTCCAGCCAAGATCTACGCCAATGAAGGACTGGCACAGGTTGTCTTCTTTGAGGCCGGCGAACCGTGCGAGACCAGCTATGCTGACCGTGGCGGCAAGTACATGAAGCAGCGCGGTATCACTGTTCCGAGAATGTAGGGAATGTGGACTGCGTCCGCATCAATGGGATGAACCAAGACGCTGGGAAGCGGCGCGGTAGATCACTAGGTAGCGTGACCCGCAGGGCGGCACGGCTTTGCTGGAGCAAAGTGCCGTCAATGGCTGAGACCTGAAGGCTGAAATTCCGACTTCTGAGCCTCCCTTATTTTCAGGTCTCAAGTATCAAGCTTCAGGTTTCTCTCCCTCTTCCCCTTCGGGTTCGTCGCCCAGCTTCTCTTGGATCATTTTTTTCAGGACCTCGGTCATGTCTTCGACCTCGTCCCAGACCGGGCGGGTGATATAGATCGGGGCGTTTTGCTGCACGGCCATAGCCAGGCAGTCGCTAGGGCGGGCATCCAGCTCGATCACCTTGCGCTGTTGAAGCTCGTTCTCCACGGTGACGATCATGCGGCCGTAGTAGGTGGCCCCCTTGAGGTCGTTGATGATCACCCGCTCCACCTTCGCCCCGAGTGAGGTGAGGAGCAGACCCATCAGATCATGGGTGAGGGGACGTTCGTTCTTGGTGCCGTTGATGAGAAGGCTTATCGCATTGCCGACCATCGGGTCCATGTAGATGACGAAGGCTTTCTTCTCATTCCCTAGAAAGACAGCGCTCCCGCTCGTCGTCGGTAGGATCGCCTTGATCTCGATCTGCAGGACCTCTTTTGAGTTCATGAGGTCAATATTACCCAAATGCCTCCCGAACGCATCTACGCATTCGGCTTATCCTGGTGCTTCGAAGTGTAATCGGGATGAATGATTTCGCGTCGTTTGTATTCCTCCGAGAGGACGAGGTAGTGGTCGGCCCAGGAGCCGAGGCCCGCCTGCTCCTCGGGGGTGAGCGTCCGGATGATTCGGCCCGGTGAACCGACGACCATTGATCCCGGGGGGATCACGGTGTTCATCAGGACCGTGGCATGAGCGCCGATCAGGCAGCGCTCGCCGATGACGGCTCCGTCCAGAATAATGGCCCCCATGCCGATCAGCGACTCGTCGCCAACGGTGCAGGCATGGACGACGGCACCGTGCCCGATGGTCACCCGGCGCCCGATGGTGGTGCCTTGATCCGTGGCGACATGGATCACCGCATTG
>Ga0114964_10001585_pt1 | contig 16520 bp, 15 predicted proteins | sample C_131016_MF_Meta_FD_92638 | JGI IMG/M metagenome (GOLD analysis project Ga0114964, IMG submission 92638) | Freshwater microbial communities from Lake Croche, Canada to study carbon cycling - C_131016_MF_MetaG | ecosystem: Environmental > Aquatic > Freshwater > Lake | place: Lake Croche, Canada... | reverse complement strand
CTTCGTGCTTGAGTTTTTCTAGGGGCGTCATCAGCGAGCGACCGCGCAGCACCTTGATGGGGTTCATGTGCGCCACAAAGTCGCGTACATAAGCGTTGGCCGGATTGAGCACCACTTGCTCGGGCTCGCCCGATTGCACAATGCGCCCGCCTTCCATGATGGTGATGTGGTTGCCCAGTTTGATGGCTTCATCCAGGTCGTGGCTGACAAAGACGATAGTTTTTTTGAGTTGCTTTTGCAATTGCAAAAGCTCTTGCTGCAAGTGCTCGCGTATCAAGGGGTCGAGCGCAGAAAAAGGTTCGTCCATCAGCAAAATATCCGCGTCCGTGGCAAAAGCGCGTGCCAGGCCAACGCGCTGCTGCATACCACCTGAAAGTTGGTGCGCGTATTTCTTGCCCCATTGCGCCAGGCCCACCAGTTCCAGCTTTTGGGCCACGATCTTGTCGCGCTGCGCTTTGGGCATGCCGCTCAGTTCCAGGCCCAGGCCGACGTTTTCGGCTACGGTGCGCCAGGGCAGCAGCGCGAACTGTTGGAACACCATGGCTACCCGCGTGGTGCGCAGGCGGCGCAAGGTGGCGCCGTCGCAGCGCGTCAGGTCCACATAGCCGCTGGGGCCTGCCTGCGTGTCGCGTATCAGCACGGCGCCCCGGTTGGCTTGGTTCAGGCCGTTGAGGCAGCGCAGCAGCGTGGATTTGCCCGAACCAGACAAGCCCATGAGCACCGATATTTCGCCTTCGGCGATTTGCAAATTGCAATCGGCTGCGCCCAGCACCGCGCCGGTGGCGTCCAAAATTTCCTGCCGGGTTTTACCGGCGTCCAGCAAGGCCAGCGCCTGCGCGCTGTGTTTGCCAAAGACCACGTCCACATGGCGGAACTCGGCCATGGGGGCGGGCCTGGTATGTGGGCTCGGTCCTTCACTCATGGCTGCGGGTTTTGCACAAACGGTCGAGCACGATGGCCACGATCACTATCGCCAGCCCAGCCTCAAAGCCATCGGCGATATTGACGGAGTTGAGCGCGCGCACCACCGGCTTGCCCAGGCCGTCGGCGCCGACCAGCGCGGCGATGACCACCATCGACAGGCTGAGCATGATGCACTGCGTGATGCCGGCCATGATGTTGGGCAGGGCCGAGGGAATCTCCACCTTGAGCAGCAACTGCCAGCGCGTGGCACCAAAGGCTTGGCCCGCTTCAATCAGCGGGCGCGGCACGGAGGCAATGCCCAGCGTGGTAAGGCGAATGGGCGCCGGCAGGGCGAAGATAACGGTAGAAATTAGCCCCGGCACCACACCCAGCCCAAAGAGGATGAGCGTGGGGATCAGGTACACAAACGTAGGCACCGTCTGCATCAAGTCCAGCAGCGGGCGCAAGGCCGCTTCTAGCCAAGGGCGGTGCGCTGCCGCGATGCCGATGGGCACGCCGATGAGCACACAGCTGAGTGTGGCGAACAAGACCAGGGACAGCGTCTCCATGGTCTCGGTCCAGTAGCCCATATTGATGATCAAGAGCAGCGCCGCAGCCACAAATACGGCCAGCTTGACCGAGCGTTGCAGCGCCCAGGCCAGTACGGTGAGCAGCGCCACCATGATGAGCGGTTGCACCCACAAGAGCACCCCGGTAAAGCCCAGCACCAGTGCGCTGAGGTTTTCGGATACTGCGTCAAACAACCAAGGTGCGCTTTGGGTGATGTGCTCGACTCCCGCCGCGATGGATTCGCCCAGCGGGAGTTTGTTGTCGGTGAGCCACGCAAGCGCGGCTTCCAGACCGGCCGCCATGCGTTTACTTGCTGATCATCGCGGGGGTCACATCCTTGCCGTCAAAGGTTTTGACGCCGGCCAGCCAGTTACCCCAGGTGGAGGCATTGGTCTTGAGCCAGGCCTGGGCAGCGACTTCTGGCTTCATTTTTTTATCCAGTATGGAGGACATGATTTCGTTTTCCGCCTCTAGGCTGAACTTGGTGTTTTTCAGCAACTTACCCACATTGGCGCATTCGGTGGAATAGCCTTTGCGCGTGTTGGTGTACACCGTAGCGCCGCCAAAGTTGGGGCCGAAAAATTCATCACCACCGGCCAAATACGTCATTTTGATTTTGCTGTTCATGGGGTGCGGCGCCCAGCCCAAAAACACAATCCATTCCTTCTTAGGTGCGGCGCGCACGACTTGCGAGACCATGCCCGCTTCGCTGGACTCCACAATCTTGAAGCCGCCCAGGCCGAAGGCGTTTTTCTTGATCATGTCCAAAATCAGGCGGTTGCCGTCATTACCTGGCTCGATGCCGTAAATCTTCTTGCTGAACTTGTCGGCGTTCTTGGCGAGATCGGCAAAGGTTTTGACACCGGCTTCGGCCACATAGTCGGGCACGGCCAAGGTGTACTTCGCACCTTCTAGGTTGGCGCCCAGGGTTTCGACCGAGCCATCGGCCGTGTAGGGCTTGATATCGGCTTCCATGGACGGCATCCAATTGCCTAAAAACACATCAATCTTTTTTGCTTTTAAGCTGCTATAGGTCACCGGCACCGAGAGCACCTGCGCCGAGGGCTTGTAGCCAATACCCTTGAGAATTTCAGACATAACGGCGGTGGTGGCGGTGATGTCGGTCCAGCCCACATCGGCAAAACGCACCGCCTGGCAGGAAGCGGGTTCGGCCGCTTGGGCCGGGCTCAGCAGCGCGAAAGACGCAGCCAGTGAAGCAGCGGCCAGAGTCAAGGGACGGGTAAACGGGGCAGTGTTTGACATACAAGTCTCCAGAGAATTATTAGCTTACTTAGGTTCTGATGCGCGCGCACCCGCAAACCGGGCGGCAAAGGCACAAGAAATTTCATGGTACACCGACTGCGCATCAAAAGCCCCACCGAGGCGCAAATTTGCCGCCGCGCTGTCAGTGCGCGCCCCTCAATACAATGTGCCGATCCCCGTTCAAAACATCGCATGACTTCCTCGAGCACCCGCGCTACCACCCATCAGCTCACGCAAAACAGCATCCTGGCGCAGGAGTTTGTGCAATTTGCAATCGCATCGGGGGTATTGCGCTTTGGCGAATTCACGACCAAGGCCGGACGCCTGAGTCCCTATTTCTTTAATGCCGGTTTGTTTGACGATGGCGCCAAGCTGGGCCGTCTGGCGCAGTTTTATGCCCAGGCCTTGCTGGCCAGCGGCATGCAGTTCGATATGTTGTTTGGCCCGGCTTATAAAGGCATACCGCTGGGCGCAGCGGTGGCGGTGGAGCTGGCGCGCCTGGGCCACAACCTGCCATTTGCCTACAACCGCAAAGAAGCCAAAGACCACGGCGAAGGCGGCACACTGGTGGGCGCGCCCTTGCAAGGCCGGGTGCTGATTGTTGATGACGTAATGAGCGCAGGCACCGCGGCGCGCGAATCGATCGCTCTGATCCAAGCCGCAGGAGCGACACCGCATGCTGTCGCTATTGCCCTGGACCGCCAGGAAATGGCCACCGAAAAACAGGCCGATGGCAGTACCCGCGACGTGCCCTACAGCGCAGTGCAATACGTGCGCCACAACCTGGGCTTGCAAGTGTGCGCGATTGCCAATTTGGATGATTTGCTCGCCTACCTGCAAACCCAAAGCGGCGACGCCATGGGCGAACACCGCCAGCGGGTGCAGGCTTACCGGGCGCGCTACGGCGTGGCCTAAAGGCCTGATGGTCCTTAGCGCCTAAGCACGGTTTGCCATGGCGTCTGACTTTGGCTATATCGAATACCTGTGCGACCAGTTGCAGGGCGCAGGCACCATCACCTACCGCAAAATGTTTGGTGAATACGCCCTGTATTGCGAAGGCAAAGTAGTAGGCCTGGTGGTCGGCAACAGCTTGTTTGTCAAACCCATTGAAGCAACCCAGGCCATGTATGGCGACGGCCCGCGCGGCGCGCCCTTTGCGGGCGCCAAGGCCTGGTACGCGGTGCAAGAGCGGGTGGACGACCACCATTGGCTTTGCGCACTGGTGCGCACCACCGAAGCGGCACTGCCGCTGCCTGGACCTAAAAAGCCGCGCAAGCCTTCCCTATCCAAACCCAAGTTTTAGGCTCTGCGCAGGCGCTTAGCGAGGCCGATACCGTTACCGAATAGATGCTTAGCGCCTAGACTTGCGCACAAGCGCACATTAGCGCTTGCAAAGTCCAACACGGTCTAAGTAGGACATTATTTCTGTGTGGTTCGCTACACCATCACAAAGCGATATGCCGCAATGCGTCCAAGCTTATGCCGCATATCAAAATAAGAATTCAATCGTTTGCAATCGAAGGTGCAGCGCACAAAATCCGCGCTCGCACACAACACCACAAGCATTTCGATTGCCCACCATGCACAGCGAAATTTCTATACCTCAACAGACTACGGCCTTGGCCCGTTATGCGCGGCCTAGTACTTTTTTTGTCGACATATTGGCGGCGACAGAGCAGACCTTGCGTGATGCCGCCGCGCGCTATCAGCCCATCATCCAAGCCTCTAGCCTGGGCGCCGAAGATCTCGTGATCAGCCACTTGATTCAAAGCCTGGGCTTGAATATCCCAGCTTTTGTATTGGAAACCGGCGCCTTGCACCAAGAGACGCTGCAACTATTGCAACGCCTCCAGGCGCGGGCGGTGGTGCCCATTGCGGTGATACGCCCGGACACAGATGCCGTGTTGGGCTTTGTGCGTGCCAATGGAGAGGGTGCGATGTACCGTAGCCTGTCGCTGCGCAAAACCTGCTGCCGCATCCGCAAGATGGAGCCACTGCGCCGCGCCTTGCAAGGACAAAAAGCCTGGGTTACCGGTCTGCGCCAAGAGCAGTCCGAAGCGCGTGCTGAAGTACTGCCACTCGATACCAGCGAAGCGGCGCAAGGCGGCTTGGTCAAGTGTAATCCCTTGGCTAATTGGACTTGGGGCGATGTGTGGCACTACATCCAATTGCACGGCCTGGACTACAACCCTTTGCATGACGACTTTATGCCCAGCATCGGCTGCGCACCCTGTACGCGCGCTATCAGCGACGGCGAAGACTTTCGTGCCGGGCGCTGGTGGTGGGAATCGGAAAACGCCAAAGAGTGCGGTTTGCACGTGAAGGAGCCCAGCCAATGAATGCGATTAACCAACAGGAAATGCAATCACTCAGCAACGCGCAGCTCGATGCGCTGGAAGAGGAAACTATTTTTATCTTGCGTGAGGTGGCCGCCGTGTTCGAGCGCCCCGCGCTTCTATTTTCTGGGGGCAAAGATTCTCTGGTGTTACTTAAGTGCGCAGAAAAAGCCTTTGGTGGCAAGGACGCTGGCAGCGGCAAAGGGCGGCTGCCCTATCCCTTGCTGATGATTGATACCGGACACAATTTTCCCGAAGTCACGCAATTTCGTGATGAGCGCGCGCAGGAACTGGGTGCACAGCTCATCGTGCGCTCGGTAGAGGACTCGATGCGGCGCGGTACGGTGCGGCTGGCCTATGCGGGCGAAAGCCGCAATGTGCACCAGTCGGTGACCTTGCTCGAAGCGATAGAAGAGTTTGGCTTTGACGCCCTGATAGGTGGCGCCCGGCGCGACGAGGAAAAAGCCCGCGCCAAAGAACGTATCTTCAGCCACCGCGACGCATTCGGTCAATGGCAACCCAAATCGCAGCGGCCCGAGCTGTGGAATTTGTATAACACCCGCTTGCGTAAAGGCGAACATTTCCGTGTGTTCCCCATCTCCAACTGGACGGAGTTGGACGTGTGGCAATACATCAGCCGAGAGCAGATTGCGCTGCCTTCTATTTATTACGCGCACGCTCGTCAGGTGGTGGAGCGGCGGGGCTTGCTGGTGCCGGTGACGGAGTTAACACCGCCCACTGCAAATGAGACCGTACAAACCCGTTCGGTTCGCTTTCGTACCGTAGGCGACATCACCTGCACCTGCCCGGTAGCCAGCACGGCGGCCAATGCAGACCAGGTGATTGAAGAAACCATTGCCAGCGATATCAGCGAGCGCGGCGCCACGCGCATGGACGACAAAACCTCTGACGCTTCCATGGAACGTCGCAAGAAAGAAGGGTACTTTTAATGCAATTAGCTCAGCGCACACGCCAGGGCCTGGCACCCTTGCGCTTTATTACCTGCGGCTCGGTCGATGATGGCAAGAGCACTTTGATAGGCCGCTTGCTGGTGGATAGCAAGGCGGTACTGCAAGACCAATTGGCCGGCGTGCAGCGCGCTGGCGAGACCGACCTGGCCTTGCTCACCGACGGCTTGAGCGCCGAGCGCGAGCAAGGCATCACCATTGATGTGGCCTACCGCTACTTTCAGACCCCGCAGCGCAAATTCATCATCGGCGATACGCCTGGCCATGAGCAATACACCCGCAATATGGTGACTGCCGCTTCTACGGCGGACGCTGCGGTGCTCTTGGTCGATGCGCTCAAGCTCGATTGGGAGAACCCGCAACTCACTTTGTTGCCGCAAACCCGGCGTCACGCCTTGCTGGTGCAATTGCTGCGCGTGCCAAGTATGGTGTTTGCGGTAAACAAACTCGACGCTGTGGCCGACCCTGCGCGCGCCTTTGACAACATCTGCCAGGCCTTGCGCAGTTTTGCGGCGCACGCGGGCATCACGATTACGGCCTTGGTGCCGGTGTCGGCTCTCAAGGGTTGGGGCATTGTGCAGTCGGGCGCGCCCGCAGGTGCACTATGGCCGGATTACCAAGGCCCGGGTCTGCTGGAACTCCTGGAAGGCTTGCCTGCCACCCCTGTTGATACCCAATTGGCACTCAGCTTTGCTGTGCAATGGGTGGAAAAACAGCACGACAGTGGCGTTACCGAACAAGGGCGACGCATATTTTGGGGGCGTGTCGGGACCGGGCAAATCAGCCGAGGGGCGCATGTGCGCCTATTCCCCAGTGGACAGCGCGCTCGCGTGAGCGCAGTGTTGGATGCGGCGCGCACTCCGGGCACAGTGGGTGCGGGCGCTAGCGCAGGGATTATTTTGGACAGAGAAGTGGACCTGTCGCGCGGTGACAGTGTGGTGGAAGAGGCCTTGTGTGCCAATGACACTAATCAATTGCAAGTGACGCTGGCCTGGATGGACGAGGAGCCGCTGGTACCTGGACGCTCTTACTGGGCTTTGCATGGCCACCGCTGGGTCAAGGCCAAAGTAGTCCACATCACGCATCGCCGCAATATCCACACGCTGGAGCAAGAGCCCGCACAAAGCCTGGCGGTCAATGAAATAGGCAGCATCAGCCTGCAATTGCAAGAGCCCTTGCTGACCATGCCCTTTGCACAGTCGCGGGCATTGGGCGCTTTGATTTTGGTGGACCTGAGCAGCCACACAACCGCCGGTGCAGCCCTGGTGCAATAATCGATTTTCTGTGTGCCTGCGGCCTCACGGCCCTGACTCTTAGCGAGAACAACAATGTCATTATCTAACTTCCGTTCATCCATCATCTTATTCGTTGCCGCGTTTTTTTGCCAACTAGGTATAGCGCAAACCGTTTTACTCAATGCTTCGTATGACGTGGCGCGCGAGTTTTATAAAGACATCAACACCGCCTTTGTAGCCCAGTACAAAAAGAGTACCGGCAAAGACATCCGCGTGGACCAAGCCCATGGCGGCTCCAGCGCGCAGGCGCGGGCTGTAAACGATGGGCTCGAGGCAGACGTAGTCACCATGAACACTTCCACCGACATCGACTTTCTGGCCACCAGTGGCGTGGTAGCGAAGGACTGGACCAAGCGCTTCCCCCATAACGCATCGCCTACCAGTTCGACCATGCTGTTTTTGGTGCGCGACAAAAACCCCAAAGGTATCAAAGATTGGGACGACCTGATTCGACCGGGTATTCAAGTCGTGGTCGTCAACCCCAAGACCGGCGGTAACGGGCGCATGGCTTATCTGGCTGCGTGGGGCCAGGTACGCAAACGCGGCGGCACCGATGCCCAGGCCGCCGACTATGTGGCCAAGCTGTATAAAAACGTGCCGGTGCTGGCCAAAGGCGGGCGCGATGCGACCACCATTTTTTTACAGCGCAACTTGGGCGATGTATTGATTACCTTTGAATCCGAGGTCGTATCGGTGGACCGCGAATTTGGCGCGGGCAAAGTTGATGCGATACACCCCAGCGCTTCTATCGTCGCTGAAAACCCGGTCGCTGTGGTGGAACGCACGGTAGCGAAAAAAGGCACGCAAGACGCTGCCAAGGCTTATTTGAATTTCTTGTATTCCGACGAGGGGCAGGAAATTGCGGCGCAACACGCGATCCGCCCCAGCAGCCCCGCTATCCTGAAAAAATACGCCACCACGTTTAAGCCTATCGCGCTGTTTACCGTGGAAGACTATTTCGGCAGCGCTGCGGAGGCGCAAAAAGTGCATTTCAATGACGGCGGTCAGTTTGACCGGTTGTATACCGTCAAGTAAATCCCCACCGTATGCAAACATTAGCGGCTGGCAGGCCGGCAGTCTCCGGCGCGGGCCGCGGTAAAAGCCTGCGCGTTCTGCCAGGCTTTAAGTTAACCCTGGCCTTCACGCTGTTTTACCTGAGCATCATTGTGCTCATTCCTTTGTCTGGGTTGTTCGCCAAAACCCTGACCTTGGATTGGCAGCACTTCGTAGCCGCTGTCAGCAGCCCGCGCGTGCTGGCCTCCTACCGCCTAACTTTTGGCGCATCCTTTATTGCGGCCTTGGTGAACACGTTTTTTGGCTTGGTCATCGCTTGGGTACTGGTGCGCTATGAGTTTTTTGGCAAAAAACTGATCGACGCCTTGGTGGATCTGCCCTTTGCGCTGCCCACTGCGGTAGCCGGTATCTCACTGACCGCGCTACTGGCCACTAATGGCTGGGTCGGCAGCTTGCTAGAGCCCTATGGCATTGTGCTGGCTTTTAACCCCAACGGCGTGGTTATTGCCCTGACCTTTATTGGCTTGCCATTTGTGGTGCGTACGGTGCAGCCGGTACTGGAAGATTGCGAGCAGGAGCTAGAAGAGGCGGCCATGTGCCTGGGCGCTACGCCGTGGCAAAGCTTTGCGCATGTGATTTTCCCGACCATCGCACCGGCGCTCTTAACCGGTTTTGCCATGGCCTTTGCACGGGGTGTGGGCGAATACGGCTCGGTAATTTTTATCGCGGGCAATATGCCCATGGTGTCAGAGATCACGCCCCTGATCATCATCGGCAAGCTCGAGCAGTACGACTACGCCGGAGCCACTGCCGTGGCCTCCGTCCTGCTGGTGGCCTCGTTTGCGATGCTGTTTGTTATCAACGCCTTGCAAACTTGGCAGCGCCAGCGCCTAGGAGCGTCTTCGTGAACGGTGAGAGCCGTCACCCGGGCAAGCGCGCGGCGCGCTCGGAGCCGGCCTGGGTGCGCTGGGCGCTGCTGACCCTGGCCCTGGCTTTTGTATTTTTATTCCTGCTGCTGCCTTTGGCCGCAGTATTTGTCGAGGCTTTTCGCAAAGGCCTGGACAGCTATGTCAGCGCATTGGCCGAACCCGAGGCCTTGAGTGCGATTGGCCTGACGCTTTTGGTTGCGGTGGTGGCTGTACCTTGCAACTTGGTGTTTGGCGTGTCCGCGGCATGGGCGATTGCTAAGTTTGAATTTCCCGGTAAATCCGCGCTCACCACTTTGATTGATTTGCCGTTCTCGGTTTCACCGGTGGTGGCCGGCTTGGTCTATGTGTTGATGTTTGGCGCGCACGGTTGGTTCGGTCCCTGGCTGATGGCGCACGACATCAAAATTATTTTTGCACTACCGGGCATGGTGCTGGCTACCACTTTTGTGACCTTCCCCTTTGTGGCGCGCGAGTTGTTACCTTTGATGCAGTCGCAGGGCACGGACGAAGAGCAAGCCAGTATCGTGCTGGGTGCATCGGGTTGGCAGACGTTTTGGTATGTCACGCTGCCCAATATCCGCTGGGCATTGCTGTATGGCGTCATTTTGTGCAACGCCCGCGCCATGGGCGAGTTTGGTGCAGTGTCGGTAGTGTCGGGCCACATCCGTGGGCAAACCAACACCATGCCCTTACATATTGAGATTTTGTATAACGAATACCAATCGGTTGCGGCCTTTGCCGTAGCGACTTTGCTCACGCTCCTGGCGCTGGTGACACTGCTGGTCAAAAGCTTGGCAGAGTGGAAGTTTGAGCGCCAGCAACGCACCGCGCAAACTCTTTCACCCGAGCGTCCTGTCAGCCCCTAAGGCCACCCCCACTATGAGTATTTCCATTGACCATGTCAGCAAGCAATTTGGCAGCTTCCAAGCCTTGGACGATGTCAGCCTCCAAATTGCATCGGGCGAACTGGTGGCCCTGCTTGGGCCCTCGGGCTGTGGCAAAACGACGCTGCTGCGCATCATCGCGGGCTTAGAAAGTGCCGATGCCGGCAGCATTTATTTTTCCGGCGTCGATGCCACTGATGTGCATCCGCGCGAACGCAACGTGGGCTTTGTGTTCCAGCACTACGCCTTGTTCCGCCACATGACGGTGTTTGACAACGTGGCCTTCGGCCTGCGTATGCGCCCGCGTGCCAGCCGCCCTGCCGAGTCGCAGATCAAAGACAAAGTACACCAGCTGCTGGACCTGGTGCAGCTCGATTGGCTGGGTGAGCGCTTCCCAGCGCAGCTCTCGGGCGGGCAGCGCCAACGCATCGCCTTGGCCCGCGCGCTGGCGGTAGAGCCGCAGGTCTTGCTGCTGGATGAACCTTTTGGCGCACTAGATGCCAAAGTGCGCAAAGAGCTGCGCCGCTGGCTGCGCCGCTTGCACGATGAGCTGCATGTCAGCAGCGTTTTTGTGACCCACGACCAGGAAGAGGCGCTCGAAGTGTCAGACCGCGTGGTGCTGATGAACCGGGGCCGCATAGAGCAGGTAGGCACGCCGCAAGCGGTGTGGGAGCAACCGGCCAGCCCGTTTGTGTTCAGTTTTTTGGGCCAGGTCAACCGCTTGCAAGGGCGTATCGAGGGCAGCAATTTACTGATTGGCAGTGGCCAGGCCCGCATTGCCTGCCCCCAATTGCAGCATGCCGCGCCGCAACAAGCGGGCTATGCCTTTGTGCGGCCCTACGAATTGGAGCTGCGCCCCGCCGCTGCGTCGACTGCGCAGAGTGATGCCGATGCCACCGACTCGATGGCGGGCCAGGTGCTGCGCGTGTTGGCAGCAGGCCCACTGGTGCGCCTGGAAATTACGCTGCAAGACACATCCATCCTGCCCCCGGGCGAAGTGCTGGAAGTGCACCTGGGCCTGCAAGCATTTGCTGCCATGCCACTGCGCGAGGCCGACTCGGTGCTGGTGCGGCCGCGCGGAGGGCGGGTGTTTTTGGTTTGAGGTCGACTGGGTGGACTTAGCTAAGCTTCTTCAGCAACAGCGCATTGACCTGCGCCGGATTGGCCTTGCCTTTGCTGGCTTTCATGATGGGGCCGACCAAACCGTTCAAGGCTTTGGCGTTGCCGGCTTTGAACTCTTCGACGTTTTTCGGATTGGCGGCTAACACCTCGTCGATGATCGCCTCTAAGGCGCTGGTGTCATTCATTTGCTTGAGGCCTTTGGCTTCGATGATGGCATCGACCTCACTCACTGCTCCAACTGCGCCGACCCCTGTAATGGCTACTGTTACATCGTTCGAAGTCGAGGTCCACAAGGCGTCAAAAACCTGACGTGCTGCGTTGTTGCTGATGGTGTCGTCAGTGATACGGCCAATCAAAGCAGCCAGTTGCGCGGCGCTCACAGGCGTCTGTTCGAAGGTCATTTCGCTGGCATTCAGACGACGTGAAACTTCACCCATGATCCAGTTGCTGGCAAGTTTGGCCTGGCCGCAGGCCTCTGCCACCGCTTCAAAGTAGGCGGCCACGGTTTTGCTTTGCGTCAGTTGCGCGGCATCGTATTCAGGCAAGCCATATTGCATGACAAAGCGTTCGGCCATCACGCGGGGCAGTTCGGCCATTTCGCTTCGCACGCGCTCGACCCATTCGCGCGAGATCACCAGCGGCGGCAAATCGGGGTCGGGGAAATAGCGGTAATCGGCGGCGTCTTCTTTGGTGCGCATGGCGCGGGTCTCGCCCGTGTCGGGATTGAACAGCACCGTAGCTTGTTGGATGGCGTGGCCGTCTTCGATCTGTTCAATTTGCCAGCTCACTTCATAGTCGATGGCCTGCTGCATAAACTTGAAGCTGTTGAGGTTTTTGATTTCACGCCGTGTGCCCAAAGGCGCGCCAGGTTTGCGCACCGACACATTGGCGTCGCAGCGGAAACTGCCTTCTTGCATATTGCCGTCGCAAATGCCAATCCAGGTGACGATCTTGTGCAGCTCTTTGGCATAGGCTACCGCCTCTTCACCGGAGCGCATATCGGGCTCGGTAACGATTTCTAAAAGCGGCGTGCCAGCGCGGTTGAGGTCGATGCCCGATTGACCGATGAAATCTTCATGCAAAGACTTGCCCGCGTCCTCTTCCAAATGCGCACGCACCAGGCGAACCGTTTTTTTCTCATCGCCTAAAAAGAAAGACACCGCGCCGCCTTGCACCACGGGGATTTCAAATTGGCTAATTTGGTAACCCTTGGGCAGGTCGGGGTAAAAATAGTTTTTGCGTGCAAACACGCTGCGCTCTGCGATGTGAGAGCCCAGTGCCAGCCCGAGTTCAATGGCACGCTCGACTGCGCCTTTGTTCATTACCGGCAGCGTGCCCGGCAAGGCCAGGTCCACGGCGCAGGCCTGTGTGTTGGGCTCGGCACCAAAAGCAGTGGAGGCGCGACTGAAAATTTTGCTTTGGGTGGATAACTGGGCATGGGTTTCGAAGCCAATGACGACTTCATAGCCATGAACTAGTGGGCTATTCATGCGACATCTCCTGGGGTCTTGAGGTGATGGTCGGTGTGCAATTGGTACTGGTGCGCTACGTTCAACAACTTTGTCTCTTGCAAATAGTTGCCTATCAGTTGCATGCCTACGGGCATGCCGTTTTCACCAAAACCGACCGGCAGGCTCATGCCGGGCAAACCTGCCAGCGACGCAGGCAGGGTAAAGATATCAGCCAAGTAATTGGCCAGCGGATCATCCGATTTATCGCCGAGCTTCCATGCGGTGGTCGGTGCAACCGGACCGGCTATCACGTCGCACTGGCTAAAGGCCTGCTGAAAATCATCAGCAATCATGCGGCGAATCTTTTGCGCCTGCAGGTAGTAGGCATCGTAATAACCGTGCGACAAAACATAAGCGCCGATCATGATGCGGCGCTTCACTTCGTCACCAAAGGCCTCGCTGCGTGTTTTTTCATACATGTCCGCCAGATCTGAAAATTCTTTGGCGCGGTGGCCAAACTTCACGCCATCAAAACGGCTGAGGTTGCTCGACGCTTCGGCCGGAGCGATGATGTAGTAAACCGGAATAGACAATTCGGTGCGCGGCAATGCGATCGGCACTAGTTTTGCGCCTTGGGTTTGCAGTTGCTTTAGGGCGGCGTCGATGGCGCGGCGCACATCGCCGGACAAGCCCTCGCCAAAAAATTCGTTCGGAAGGCCCACGCGTACACCTTGCAGCGGCTGCATAAGCCCGAGAGAAAAATCCTCCTTCGCCACATTCAGCGAAGTCGAATCCCGGTCCAGGTCGGGACCGCACATAGCTGACAACAACCAAGCACAGTCTTCGGCACTGCGCGCCATCGGCCCGGCCTGGTCCAGGCTGGAGGCAAAGGCCACCATGCCGTAGCGCGAGGCGCGGCCGTAAGTAGGCTTGATGCCAGTGATGCCGCAAAAAGCTGCCGGTTGGCGGATGGAGCCGCCGGTGTCGGTGCCGGTGGCTGCAGGGGTCAAGCGCGCAGCCACAGCGGCAGCGCTGCCGCCGGAGGAGCCACCGGGAATGCGTGTGGCGTTCCAGGGGTTGGTGACCGCCTCATAAGCCGAGTTTTCATTGGCCGAGCCCATGGCGAATTCATCGCAATTGAGTTTGCCCAACGTCACCATGCCTGCATCGCGCAAACGCGTCACTACGGTGGCATCAAACGGCGAGCGGTAGTCTTGCAATATCTTGGAGCCCGCCGTGGTGACGAAATCTTTAGTGACAAAAATATCTTTATGCGCGATGGGCACGCCTTCTAAGGGTCCTGCGGTGCCTGCCGCGATCTTGTCGTCCGAGGCCTGGGCTTGCGCCAGAGTGACTTCGCTGTGGATATCTAAAAAAGCGTTGTGCGGGTTGCCGCCCATGCGTGCCAGAAAACGCGTGGCCACTTCCACTGCGCTGACTTCTTTGTTTTTCAGCATGGCTGCCAACTGCGCCACGCTTTTGTTGTGCAAATCACCCATGGTTTACTCGATCACTTTCGGCACCAAGAAGAGGCCGCGCTCGACCGCAGGCGCACTGCGCTGGTTGGCTTCCCGCTGGTTGGGCTCACTCACCAAATCTTCGCGCAAGCGCAGCGTCACGCCGAGTTCGTCGGCGTCGGCAATCGCCTTAGTTAAACCTTGCATGGCATCGACTGGGTGCGCCATGGGTACCACGCCGCTAGTGTCTACCGCGCGCATTTGCTCGACGATCTGAAAAAACCCATTGAGTTGGCCCAGCAGGCGTTCGGCGGCGGGCGGGTCAAACTGCAGCCGGGACAGCTGGGCTAGGCGGTCAATATCATGGGAGGTCAGGGACATGTGGAAAAGCGGTCTTTACAGGGTGGTTTGCGGAAGGCGAGCCCTCGCATAAGGCGAGATTTTGAGGGCGATGGGTTATTATCTCGCCTTTGGCCTGCGCGGCGTTTTCCTCTGCCGTTTGCGCCTGAATTTAGCCATTTACCGACAAAACACAGACGATGCAGCATGCGACCGCGCTGCATGTCGACAAGGACACGCCATGCTTGGAGCTTTCACCCGTTACTTTTCCACCGACCTGGCGATTGACCTGGGTACCGCCAACACCCTGATTTTTGTGCGCGACAAAGGCATTGTGCTTGACGAGCCTTCGGTGGTTGCCATTCGCCACGAAGGCGGCCCCCAAGGCAAAAAATCTATTCAAGCGGTTGGTAAAGAGGCCAAAGCCATGCTGGGTAAGGTGCCTGGCAATATCGAAGCTATCCGTCCCATGAAAGACGGCGTGATCGCCGACTTCACCGTGACCGAGCAGATGCTCAAGCAGTTCATTAAGATGGTGCATCCGCGCAGTGTGTTTCGGCCCAGCCCGCGCATCATTATTTGCGTGCCCTGCGGCTCCACCCAGGTCGAGCGCCGCGCTATCCGTGAATCGGCTCTGGGCGCCGGTGCCAGCGATGTGTACTTGATTGAAGAACCCATGGCAGCGGCCATTGGCGCCGGGCTGCCGGTCTCCGAAGCCTGCGGCTCCATGGTGGTGGACATCGGCGGCGGCACCACCGAAGTGGGCGTGATCTCTCTGGGCGGCATGGTCTATAAAGGTAGCGTGCGCGTAGGTGGAGACAAGTTTGATGAGGCCATCATCAATTACATCCGCCGCAATTACGGCATGCTGATCGGCGAGCCTACGGCGGAAGCCATCAAAAAGCAAATCGGCTCCGCCTTCCCGGGATCGGAAGTGAAGGAAATGGAAGTGCGCGGTCGCAATCTTTCTGAGGGCGTGCCGCGTTCCTTCACCATTTCTTCTAACGAAATTTTGGAAGCACTGACCGACCCGCTTAACAACATCGTCTCGGCCGTGAAAAACGCGCTGGAACAAACCCCGCCCGAGCTGGGCGCCGATATTGCTGACCGGGGCATGATGCTCACTGGCGGCGGCGCGCTCTTGCGCGATCTGGACCGCTTGCTCGCCGAAGAAACCGGCTTGCCGGTGCTGGTAGCCGAGGACCCCTTGACCTGTGTGGTGCGCGGTTGCGGCATCGCGCTGGAACAAATGGAACGCTTGGGCTCGATTTTCACCAACGAGTAAGCGCCGGACGCAGCGATGGCTCTGGCTTCGCTGGGCAGAGACCCCCCTCCGTTTTTCCGACAGGGCCCGTCGGCCTTGTCGCGCCTGGTGGTTTTTAGCGCCATGGCACTTTTGCTCATGGTGGCCGATGTGCGGTTCCACCTAGTGCAACCTTTGCGCGCCGGCATTGCTACTGCGCTGTACCCGCTGCAATGGTTGGTGTTGCAACCTTTGGCCTTATCGCAGCACGCCAATGAGCGCATGGACGGCATGTTCAGCAATGAAAACGCGTTGCGGCAACTGCGCCAGCAACTCGCTGAGCAGCGCCAACGTGCCCAGCAAACCGAGCAGCTCACGCTGGAAAATCAGCGCTTGCGCGGCATTTTGAATTTGCAGCAGCGCCAATTGCCGGGCACGCTTGCCGCCCAGGTGGTGTACGACGCCGCCGACCCCTATACCCGCAAAGTGGTGCTGGACAAAGGCGAAAGTCAGGGCGTGTATTTGGCTTCGCCAGTGATTGACGAGTTTGGTGTGATCGGCCAGGTGACGCGGGTCTTTCCCCTGTCCAGCGAGGTGACCCTGATTACCGACCGCGACCACGCCATTCCCGTGGTCAATGTGCGCACGGGCGCGCGCGGCGTCGCTTATGGTGAAACCACGCGCAATGCGGATGCCCTAGAGCTGCGCTTCATGGCCGCCAATGCCGATGTGACTGTCGGCGATGT
>Ga0114964_10001582_pt1 | contig 16524 bp, 30 predicted proteins | sample C_131016_MF_Meta_FD_92638 | JGI IMG/M metagenome (GOLD analysis project Ga0114964, IMG submission 92638) | Freshwater microbial communities from Lake Croche, Canada to study carbon cycling - C_131016_MF_MetaG | ecosystem: Environmental > Aquatic > Freshwater > Lake | place: Lake Croche, Canada... | reverse complement strand
ATTTTTTGTTACTACTTTAATTCGATTCAATATATTTAGTAATTAAAATGAAAAAATACAAGATATTATCAACAAGTGCAATATTTCCTATGAATATATCTTTCAAGATAAATTCAGAAGAGCCCACAGAAGAACAAACGGTAGATGTAAACATTAGAGTCGATTATTCTAATGAAAAAATTTATTTTGACGATATACCTGTTGGTTTAGATGTTGATCTCGTTGAGCTAGAAAAAAGTATATTAGACACTCTAAGACCAGAAGTAGAATACCCAGATTTTCCCAAAGACTTGTTTGATCGTGTTTCGCAAGCTAGATCTGGGGGATATGCCGACTCTTTAAGAAACGAAGGAAGCAAATGACAGTAGGAAATCCAGAAGGCTTTAAAATTAAGCTCAGTGTTGGTAGAGAAGACATACAAAAAAGAATTCCATGCGATTTTAGCAACTTAACTCTTAAAAAACTATTTGAATGGATAGATGCTCAGGCTGTAAGCAGTGTAATAAAAGCAGAATTAAAAAAGAGTGCATCAAGATTTCCACACCAAACTCTTGGAAATTGGAAGAACAACTACATAACACACCTTTCTAAAGCTCAGTCTAAGGTTAGAAAGGCTCCTAAAAATGTTCCACAAATTGTAGAAGACGAAATTGTGGAGAAGATTGTAGACGAAATTGTAGAAGATGAAATTGTAAATGAAATCAAAGAATCAAACCATACTTTAGACCGGCTACCAGAAGTTGAGGAATTTCAATGAAAGCTTTTGTTTTAATTTCGATTGCCAGACAAGTTGATGGAGAATATTGCATCGTTAAAGTAGAAAAAGGCTTTTCGAGCAAAACCTCAGCAGATACTTTCTCTAAGAATCTGGTTAAAAAATATGCAGAAAGCATCCAAACACCAAACGGTTTAGTTGAGTGTGTTTGTGAGAGAGGCGTTTTTGAAATTGATATTGAAGATTGATAAAATTTGTGATATAATTGTTAAGGAGAAAAAATGGCAGAAACTATAATTCCACATAATCCACTTGAAGGCGATAAGCCTGAACTAAATATAAAGTTACACGAGAATACCGATGAACATGTTTCCATAATTATTGTTCACAAAGATAGACCGGAATATCTAAACATATGTCTACAATCTATTGCTGTTACTTCTTTCAACAACAATTACGAAATCATTGTTGTGGACAACAACAGCGGAAAAGATTCGCAGGATTTTTTGACTGAAATCGAAAGCGAAGTTAAAGTTGTAAGGAACGATAAAAACCTGTATTGGTCTGCTGCGTGTAACAAAGGCGTACAGGCGGCTGATAAAAACTCTAAATACTTTATATTTTTACATTGCGATGTTGTTGTTTTAAATCCTGCTTGGATCGATCTGATGATCAACGTATCAGAAGCACAACAATCAGGATTCGTAGGAATAGACACTCAGAGCTATATGGTAGGAAATCAAAAAATAGAATTCCTACAAGAATATATTCTTTTGATCACAAGAGAAGCATGGAAAGATATCGGTCCTTGGCCAGAAGACTTGCCAATGATTGGAAATTCATTTATAATGACAATGAGAGCACAATCTCGGGGGCATAAGCCTCAAATCATGAAAAACCAAATCGTACATCACTATAGAATATTTAGTTTAGATATTAGTGAGTTTGAGCGTTTGCAAGAACAAGCTATGGCCGCATTGCCTAAACTGATGACAGATGTACAATCTAGACCATTATAATTGAGTCAAAATGCAACTTACAACTAAAGATTCTCACTATGCCGTTTTAGATGGCGTTTTAGAGGATGCTGCTTTTGCAGAATTTTGTTCTTATTTTTATAATATGGACTTTGCTTACCGATCTATGACTGGTTGGCAAAAAGTTTGGAAGATATCTGATGGCCAAATACTCGCTGGGGCTCCGTATTACCACTCTAAAGCCCCTTTTGGGTGTCATATGGACATTCTACACCAAACAATTCTAACCCTTGCAGAAACGCATTTAAAGGACGTTGTTGGAGAGAAAGATAAAGATTGGGACGATTTTTTTCTTACTCCTTACATCTATCCTGTCGGAACAAAAATATCATGGCACAACGACACAGGATATGTGGCAGCAGCCATTTTTTACACCCACAAGGTTTGGAGTCCAAATTGGGGCGGCGAGCTTATGATCGCCAGACTTAAATCAGGTTTGGTAGCGACACAAGAAGAAATGACTGTGCAGGCCCACACATATGACAATATGACAAGAAGCCATCTTAATCCAATATTAGATCATTACTCTATGGGGCATTACATTGCTCCAAAACCCAATAGGCTTGTTTTCACTAAAACAGGCGTATGGCATTCAATAAATAGAGTTGACGCTGTTGCTGGGGAATCTGCTCGTTGTTCTATTGTGGCTTTTTTTACGAAAGGAAATCAAGATGCCGTACATTAATCCTTCAGAACGTGATAGATTGAATAGTTTAGTCAATGAAATTAATCATGAAGACATTAAAACTGCGGGCAATGTAAATTTTTTAATCACTAAGCTATGCCAGAAATTTCTTTCTGAAGGCAGTCCCAACTATGATCGTTACAATGCGATTATAGGGATATTAGAATCAGCTAAATTAGAATGGTATAGGAGAAAAGTGGCTATTTACGAAGATGCCAAAATCATAGAAAACGGAGATGTCTGAACATCTCATTTTAGTTTTTTCATATAATCCATCCACTCTGGATGATCATGTATTCTAGGACAATGATCGCCCGAGTAATGGCATGCATAAGCATGGCAGAATAGCTCTTCATCATTTTGCTTTTGCTTTTTGCTTTTGGTATTCTTTACGATTGAAGACCATTCTTTTTTCATTTTTGTGTTTATTAGTTTTTCGAACACAAGATGTGCGATTTCATGCAATGTTGTGAATTTTCTAGAATAATTCCATGGTGCCGCCACAACCACTTTTTTGTTGTGAATATATCCGATATGCTCAGAATCTTTTTCTAGTGTGTTATTGGGAGTATATGTAAATTTGTATTTGTGTAGCAACCTTCTGTGCCTAACAGGCAAACCAGAAAGCAGCTTTTCTACGTTCTTTTGCTCTTCAGATTCAGATTGTTCTAAAAAAATCTTAAAATTTCCCATGATACATGTATTTATGTCTTACAGATTAATAAATAAAATGTATTATTTTTCGTAGTTAGGATAAATATATTATGCAATTTAAAAATTGGATGTTAAAAGAAGATGCAAAGCTCTTGGGCAAAGCATACTCAGATCTTTTAAAGGATGTGCCACAAGATCCCATCCATCATCCAGAAGGCACAGCTTTAACGCATATCAGATTGGTTAGAAAAGCCATACCCAGAGCTATCTCTGAATTGAGTTTATTGAAAAACAGTCCAGAATTTGCATCAGTATTATCTGATATTAGTTTTAATGTTACGCCACTAGAGATGAAAATTCTTTATTTATCTGCATGGCTGCACGATATTGGCAAGGCTAGTGCTACAGCTATTGACCCTAAAACAGGTAGAATACATTCTAGGGGACATCAAGATGCTATGCATTATCTTCCACATATTGAAAAATTAAAACCAATTGCCCCAGAAATAACTCGAGATCTTTACGAAAAAAATGCTGATCTTATAAATTTTCTTATAGATCACCATATGGATCTTATGAATAAAGAAGGTTTTTCCAAAGCTTTTGTTGGGCAAAACTTTCAAGATGGAAAGGTTAAAAATGATCAAAAGATGAAATTGCTTTTAATCTTAATGTGGGCAGATAAAATGGGAAGAAGACCAGAAGAAACGATAATGCAGGCGGTTCAAAAAAGCGAAAAAAGTCTTCTTGCTTCCTCCAGAAGATCTTTGGAACAACAGAAGAAGCAGAATGTTCAGAAGGTGTCTATAGATTCTCCGCAACAAATGATTGATATGCTAAGACAAAAGGGAATACAACATCATCATATATTTGATGCTGTGAAACGTAAGTTTAGTTACATGTCCGACGAAGATATACAAAAATTAATTTAAGGAGCACATGCGCAAAAAACAGAAGCCTAAAAACAAACCGGGCAATAATCAGAAGACTCAATCTCGAAATGAAAATAAAAATAACAACAATAATAATAACAATAATAACAATAATAATCAAAAACAGTCTTTTCACTTTGAGTTTTTAAATCAGGCACAAAAGCTTGCTTGGAGCGCATTTGATCAACATGATGTTTTATTTTTACTAGGTTGTCCCGGTGTAGGTAAAACGCAACTTGCTTGTGCCTTTGCCATCAGCGAAGTTCTTGCTCAAAGAAAAAAAAGAATTATATTAACAAGGCCTGTTGTAGAAGCTGGCGAGTCTTTGGGATATTTGCCGGGAGATTTATCAGAAAAAGTACAGCCTTATATGATTCCTATGTGGGACTGTATTGACAGATGCCTAGGAAGAGAAAGCCCAGAAAGAGAGTTGGTAAGGAAGGCAACAGAAGTTGCTCCTATAGCTTTCTTAAGAGGGCGAACTTTTCACGATGCAATTTGCATATTAGACGAAGCACAAAATGCTACTGCTTCACAAATAAAGTTGTTTTTAACTAGATTCGGAAAAAACAGCAAAATCATAATTACTGGAGACCCACAACAAAGCGATCTGCCAGAAAAAGATCAAGGTCTTATGATGATTGTTAAGAAGTTAGAAACTTTAAATGGAATAGGTATAATCAACTTCAAAGCAAGCTCTATAGTAAGACACCCCCTGATTGCATCTATATTAGAAAAATTAGAAGGGTAATATGGCTAGGATCACAACAGAATCAGGCGACAATATACTAATTGATTCGCTGTTTAACCAGCATCTTATCACAGAAGAAGAGTCTTCTCCTCTTCTTGTTGGTATATCTGGACAAGAAGATTTTGGTGATCAAACACTGAGTAGCCGCCTAATGTTAAGCGGATTTACAAGTTCGGAAATTATAGGTAATTTGCTCACCAATATAAACAAATTAGACTTCGAACAGTCTTTAATTTGGCAAGACATAGCAGATTTAGCTTCGAGTCTAACTCTTACTTGGAACATTGGGCAGGGACTGCTTAAATGGTACAGAGTGCAGGGAGTTTGTAATTTCCCTACCGCAGATAATGGCGGATGTAGTGTTATGGGATTTCAGACAGATGATGTAAAATGTGCTGGTGCATTAGGAAGACAATACTTTGTTCAGAATATTTTAGCAACAAGCCCTGTTGATGTCTGCACCCAGCTTCAATCAAGCAAGCTTAGATGGCAAATTCAAAGCATGAAGGTTTATAGCAGGCTTGCAGACCCAACACAGCCTGATTTAAGTAATTGTAATATTTTGAGTGAAGTTCCTTTTTCATCTTTGCCAGAATGTTTAGAAGTCGCCTTGCAAGATAATTTACTGGTAAAAACAAAAATGTCAATTCTTGCTTTTGATAATTTATTATCAGTAGTCGGATCAGGAACAAATAGCATTTTTTCTTTTACTGGATCTGGGGCCACTTTAACAGGAGGAGTTGCAACTATAACAGGCAGCACTTCTTCGATTTCTTCTTACGAATACTTCGCTAGTGGATCTGCTACAATAGGGGGCAGTGCATATCACGAATATAACAATTTTATTATTACTGCTAAGGTCGCAGCGATAGTTTTTTATCTTGAGGCTAATTTGTCTAGTGAGGACAATATGAAGATCACAACCCCAGCAAACTCAACTGTTAAAACAATTTGTGGAGCATGCACAGCCATGCCGTCAGTTTTGTACTCTTTTAATAATTTGAGTTCTACTTCTATTTTTTCACAGTTTCTAAGTACAAACACAACCACGTTCCCAGATTATTTGCCCATGCATTACAGCAAGAGAACTGCATGTTGGTCTGCAAACTACCAGACTATAGGGTACGGAAATATTGGGTTAGAGCAATGGAATTTTGTTTTCAGTTGGAGCTGTTTGAATAAAAATGCAGAAGAATATTCTAATCCTTTTTGGAGATTTTCTATATTGGTGAATAAAAACAATCATTTATATATTCAAAAATCAAAAATAGATATAGTTTTCCCATCTTCTTCGTTGTGTGCAGGAATTAACAATTTGAACGTAGATTTTTCTTTTTACTTGAACACTATAACAAAATATGTTAATAATAGCATGGTGGCATCACCGGACGATGTTGTGATTTACGATGAAATTGGTTTGTTTAAGTCTTCTTGGACAAATAATCCTATATTGAATATTAGATTATCAAGAAACACTTCTTTAAATTCAATTCAAAAAGAGAGCCTAACTCCAATTATTCCTGTGATTGGAACTGGACCCACACAGCTGCTTATTGCCCCAGTTGTACCCACAGCTCCACAGCTGCTTATTGCCCCAGTCGTACCCACAACCCCGATTATTCAACAAATTTAAGGTTTTTTATGAATTGGACATATATTCTTCTTGGTATTACCCTTTTTCTTTGTTTTTTAAATACTTTTTTTATCTTTTTTATAGGCGTTTTTCTTGTTAGATTTAAGCAAGAAATAATCGAACGTTTAGAAGACACTACTTATTTTGAACAGCCTGTTGTTGCCACTAAAACAGAGCGAAAATTCAAAACATGGGATGAAAAATATGAGGAAGACTTGAAAATTTTGGCTCAAAAAATTGCAGAAGAGCGCGACGGTTTGCAAGATATTTAATTTTTTTTTTTGTTGAAAATTCTCTATTGAGTAGGTAAATATATTAAACTATATTTCTACTTAACTATTGAGTAGGTAAATATATTAAACTATATTTCTACTTAACTATTTTTAACTAAAAAAGGAACTCATGACTAAAAAAGAACTTATAATTTTAAATATAAACTTAGCAAACGCAATAGCAGCGAAAAAGAAAAGAGCTTTATCCCATATTCACTACGAAGATCTTCAATCCGCAGCTTATATGGGGTTAGTAGAGGCGGCGAACAACTACGACTCTAATAAGAACGATTGTTTTCAATCTTTTGCTGTTTGGAGAATATCGGGTGCTATTAAAGATTACTTGAGAGAAATCAACTGGGGTTCCAGAAGAAATCCAATAAATATGTCTGACTTAGAAATTTGCATATGAGAAATTCATGATTAAAAAAATATTTTTACTTTTGTTTGTTTTTGTGTTTGTTGATTTCTGCCATGCACAACCAGAAAATAAAATAGTAGCACCAGAACCAGTCAAGATAGAAAAGCCTATTTTGATTGAAAATTCAAATTCGCAATTGACTTATCCAACTGGGTTCGATGATAAAGACGCTAAAAACGACCCAGAGTTAAGCTCTTTAGAGTGGAACAGATACGTTGTAGGTAATTTCTCTATATTAAGCATTGACAACAATCAGGGTCTTTGGCTTTCTAAGAACATAGACCTTATTAATCAATGGTGTACTACTAGATGGGGATTCTCTAAAGTAAAATTTTCCAAAGAATGTAGAATTTTTTGTGTGCCAAACAAGTCTTTGTTGAACAAGCTTTTTGGTCTAAATGATTCTAGAGTAGAGGTGAGGAAAAAAGATGGCGAATTAGAGATGTCTGTTATTTGGGTCGCTATAGAAGACAGTCCTGCGGTATCTCTATCTCCCTTGTTGACGAGAGCCAGTTTTTTAGAATTTGAGAATCAAGAGTTCTCTCTTCCATGGTGGTTTGTAAGGTCGGCGGAAATTATAAATTCCCCAATACCAGACATAAGGTCATTTTTATCTGATGTTGATTTAGAGGGAATCGATCTTGAAAAGACAATATCTACAGATTATGATGCGTATCAGGTGATGACTAAAGAAGCTAAGAAAACATATGATCAAGAATGCCTTATTCTTTGCTTGTTGTTGAGAAAAGAGTTTGGCGAAATTAAGCTACATGCTCTTTTAAAACTTTTGGAAAGAAATTCCCCTGAGTCTGTGTTGAAAATTGTTTATGGTTATTCAAGCTTGAAAGAGTTTGATAGTAAGTACAAATTGTACGCTAAAGATTTATCAACAGAAATGAAATCAAAAAAAGTCCCAGATTCTTATTTAAACATGACGAGTAGTTCGCTTGGAAATAACTAACAGGAGTAAAAAATGCACATTTTAAGTTGGGTGATTTTCGGCTTGATTGTTGGGGCAATCGCAAAGTATTCTCATCCTGGCGATGAGCCTGAAGGCTATTTGCCCACTATAGCCATTGGAATAGCTGGTTCTTTTTTGGGGGGACTTGTTAATTCTCTGCTTTTTTCTGGTGGTTCTTTTAGACCGGCAGGATTAATTATGTCTATTGTTGGAGGGATTGTTTCTTGTGCTATTTGGAGATGGTACAAATCTCAAATATGATAGACCCTGTAATTGTAGAAAAATTTAGAGAAAAATATTCAAATATTCACCCTTTAATTTTTCAAAGATCTTTAGAAAGATCGGAAAAAAGCGTGGATTTATTTGATATTCTTGACACTGTGCCAACAAACTTTCCTATAGTTTGGTGCGACAAAGAATCAAGATGGATTAGATCAGGTGACATCTATAGGTCCGAAGATTTCTTCTTAGAAAATGAAAATATTTGAAGAATACTTATCGAGACACAATATAAATGTTCCCTTGGTGAAACATGACCAAGGGTGTTTGATATTGAAAACAGACAAAAAGTTTTGTGATAAGGCATTAGGCTGTCAGAACTGGTGTGTTTTTTCTATTTCTTGGCACGACCAAGGAGTTCGTCCCGGTCAATATAATCTGAGTCTAAGATCCCCTAGAAGCAGCAATAAATATCAAGATTTAAAAAATCTTATAAATTGTCATTTTTCTTTTCAGAAAAAATGGTGCGAGTACGAAGAGTTTCTTTATGATTGGACGAATAGTCTTGAAGGACTCACTCCGATATTAGATGAAAAAGAAAAGATATTGGCTTCTTGGGAAATCTTTGTTTGCACAAATGAAAGTTGGTTTTTAAAACAATCTCAAGGTTTGAAAAAAAGTCTTTTTAAGACTATAGATTTAGAAAGTTCTTCTCAATTTCGTTATGGTTCTTTGGAAGATTTTCAAAATATAGATATTTTCAAATATTCTAGTGCCCATAATATTTGGAAAAACAATTTTTTGAAATTAGTCAAAAACTCCGGCCTTATAGGGTACAATTATTTGAACTGGTTAGGAGAGCTGATTAACTAATGGATTTTTCTTTCAAAGAATACAAGCACTGTTATAACAATCCTCCAATGGGCAGTTTCGCTTTGGATGGTCGCAATATCAAATGGGACAGTTGCAGAGAACAATTTGCAGCTAGATTTAATGAAAACATGAGTGTCAAAGGGTTTTTCTTTTGTCATTCGACAAAAAGAGAAACTGATATAGCTAGCTTTGTTCACAAGTTTGAAAATGTTGTTTTTGAAAACTATACTAACAAAATTGATTATTCGACTTTTTCAAAAACCTCTAATAAAAACGTTTTGTGGGTAGAATTGTCTAGTTTCTGGTTAGTGTGTCCAATAAGAAAATCTTTGCTCACAATGTTGTTTAGAACTTCTATGAATTACTTTCTTAAAAAAGACAATTTTGATGAATCTTTGTTTGGCGAATTTAAAGAAAATGTATATCTAAGAGAGACAAAAACAGCAGTCTTAAGATTTATGTTCGGATTTACTATGTTTGTTGGAAAGATTCCTATACAAACAAACGCATCAGTTGAAAAATTTGGTTGGTATGAATCTTTTAAGGCCACAAACAACTTGTATGTTTGTGAAGTTCTGAGGTTTCCAAAAGGAGAGAGCGAACTTAAAATTGGAGTTAAATCTTTGTGGACATAAATCCTTTTGTTGAATCTTGTTTTTCTAAAAATCAAAAGAAAGATAAAATATCGCTAATGTATTTCTGGGGTAGCTGGTGTGGTCCTTGTCTAGACATGAGCCATCTACTGGATTTTCAAAAAGAAAATCCAGAAATACAGGTTTTAAAAGTGAATATCGAGGAGAACAGTTGTATTGCTAATAAATACAATGTGGCTATGATTCCAACTTATGTTTTTGTAAAGAGTTTTAAAGTTGTTAATGTTTTGGTAGGAGAGCAATCATTAGACCTTTTGAGAAAAGCCGGAAAAATTCTGGAAAAAAGTTGACAAAGCAGGTTTTTGCTATAGAATGCCTGTATGTGGTACTTTACAGCCGATTGGCACCTAAATCATGCGAACATCCTCAAATACTGTTCTAGGCCGTTTTTAAGTCCCGAAGAGGCCGGTCTGGTGGAATTAGCCAATAAAGGCTCAATCCCTCTTAAAAGCGTCAATATAAGCCCACAGTCGGTATTAAGGATGAATGATTGTATAATTGATTCAACAAATGCTGTTGTTGGATCTAATGACAATCTTGTTATTTTGGGAGACTTTATATGGTCTTCTACTCCCCAAGACGAAATAGCAAGATTCATCGACAGAATATCTTGCAAAAACTTATATTTGATTTGGGGAAATCACGATAATCGTCAAACTTTGAAAAGGTTTTTCAAATCTACTTATGATGCGTATTCATTCAACATAGACGGCCAGCATGTTTTTGTGAGCCATTATCCTCATAGATCGTGGCACTTATCTCATTATGGCTCTTATATGCTTTATGGTCATGTACACAACCATTTATCAGATGAAGACAACAACGTTATTTCTCCCTTTCAGAGAGAAAAATTGGTTGAATGTCTTGACAACCTGCAAATAGATATCAGAAAAGAAAAAGTTGATAGTTTTATTGAATCTGTTTTTTCTATTTTTAGTAAAAAGATTTTGACTTTAGACGTTGGTGTTGATAATTTGAGAGAAAATTTACCTTTTGGCACTCCTTGGAGCATGAACGATATCCATTGTTATATGGAAAAGAAAAAAAATGAATAAACAATACAAAAAGCTCTATAGTCGTGATGTTTTGGGGAACGTCCGTGTATGGTGGGTAGAACAGAAAAACGAACAATACAGAGTTTGTTCTGGCATAGACGGGGGCCAAATAGTAGTAAGCGACTACACAACCTGTGAAGTCAAGAATTTAGGCAAGAAAAACGAAACGACAGGAGAGCAGCAAGCAACAAAAGAATGCGAATCTTTAATAAAGAAAAAGCTAAAAACAAAATATTTTGAAGATATAAAAGATGTAGACAACCCCAGTTACATTAAACCTATACTCGCAGAATCTTACAAAGATTATTCTCATAAGGTCATTTTTGAAGATGGCGAATGGGGAGCACAAACAAAATTCAATGGCATCTGTTGTGTCGCAACAAAAGATGGATGTTTCTCCAGAAAGGGAGAAAAGTTCTTATCTGTAAAGCACGTAGAAAAAGTTCTCAAACCTTTTTTTGAAAAGCATCCTAATTCTTTTCTTCATGGCGAGCTTTTCAACGACGACTATAGAGAAAAGCTAAATGAGATCGTCAAGCTTTGCAGGAAAACTGTAAACATTTCGAACGAAGACATATCTAAAAGCGAAGAGTTAATTCAATTTTACATATACGATGGATGCATTATGGAGGTGGGGCTAGATCAGTCTAAGCCTTACGTAGAAAGAAAAAAATGGATTGATTCTAACGTTATAGCGAAATATGAATATTGTGCTAAAGTAGAAACAACTATAATCAAGAACAAGCCTCATTTAGACACACTCTTCAGTAAAGCTATAGAGCGTGGTGACGAAGGTCTTATTCTTCGCAACATGAATATGAAATATGTTCATAAAAGAAATTCTAATTTATTGAAGTATAAGCCTATGGATTCTGATGAGATGCGGATTTTGGAAATCAACGAAGGCAAAGGTAATTGGGCCGGCAAAGCAAAAAAGATTTCTGTAATCACAAAAAATGGCGAAGTTTTTGAAGCTACCTTCAAAGGCGACATGACGGACGCACAAACTTTCTTGAAAGATTCGAAAAAATGGATCGGAAAAGTAGTCACCATCAAGTATTTTGGGTTTACAGGTCTTGGTTGTCCTCAATACGCACAGTTTGACTATCAAAATTGCTTGAGAGCCGACTAAATCAAATTTTGAATAAGAAAAATTTTTGAAAGCCACTAGACAAACCGTAAAATTGTGTAATACTATGGGTAGATGGGCAAGGCAGGCAAGTTTATGGAGGATCGGATGACGTAGTTAACACTTAGATTTGGCTGAATATTTTTTTATTATTTATACTTTATAACACCTTTGGAGAACTACTTATGTTCGAAGAAAACGAACCTTCTTTTGAAAGTCCTTTTGATATAGATCTGCGTTGCAACATAAACATTGAAACTCATGTTGCTATGCGTTTGGGAGAATTGATTTTGAAATCTTCAACGATGGATAAGCAACTTCTTGCTCTAGGTTATAAGCTTTCCAATTCTATGGTTCATCTAGTAGACAATCTGGATGACAAGCAGTGGGAAAAACTGACCTCATATATCGAAGAGCAGTCTGATGATTCGGAAGGAACTCAGCCTGTTCGGTCTGCTCCTTCTGCCGTGGCTGTTAATCAGCCCACACCGCAGAAGGTTTCTGGTAAATATGTTTCAAAATCAAGACAGTCAATGCGACAGTTTGATAATTCAAAAACATATATCCCAAAATATGCTGATTTTCCAAGAACAAGAAGTTAGTGGTTAAAATTAAACCCCGTCCTTCTACAATTAGAAGGACGGGGTTTTTTTGTTTGCTTTTTTTTGGCAATTTGATATATTGCTCTAAAAGAGGAACAAAAATGTCTTTTAGATTAAGTGAAAGAATGGTTTTGGAAAAAGGCGATAAAGTACGAGTGTCTGGTGGTCCATACTATCAATCTATGGCTGGAAACAAGATTAGTTTGGGAGAAAAAGGTTTAGGCACGTTCGTTTCCGCACAAGAAGATGGCACAGCTATTCATGTGATTTTTAATGGAGAGAATGCTTCAAAATACGTTTATATAGGTCCAGAAAAAACCTCAGACTCAACAGGCACGATCTTCAAGCCTCACAAAATTGTTAAGATAAGAAAAAAGATTGACAAAAAATAATGTTGCCAAAAGATCCAGTTTTACTCAAAAGCGTAATAGATGCGGCCAATGAAAATGTGCCTATTGCAGAACTAGAATATATAGGCTTATCTTTAAGAGTAATAAATTCTTTAGAAGAATCTAAATACAATCTAATTTACATCAAAGATTTGATATCTCTAAATCCGACACAAATGTGCAAGATAGAAAATTTAGGTTCTTCAGGCGTCAAACAAATATCAAAAGCTTTGCAAAAAATTGGCAAGCTTAAAGATGAAAAAGCAAAGTGGCACGGCGAATAACGCAAGCCGCCCAGCCCTCCTATATTTTTTGTTTACTTTTCCTGAGATTCGTGCTATAATGATACTGTCCGGCCATTTTCGGTTGGGAAGTTTTAACAAGGGAGTTTTTATGAAGTCTTTTATTGCTGGTTTGGTTTGCGTTATCTGCATTGGAGCAGCTAGCGCAAGCGATGTCACTACTGGTTCTTTGGAAGGCACTTATAGCGTTTTGAAGAGTCCGGTGTCATCGTCCGCTTCTCAGCCTGTTCCTGTTCCTACTGTTGTTGCTGTTCCTGCTGTTTATACCTTTGCTCCTGCACCTGTTTATGTTGCTAGTGACTCTAAGTCTAAGGTGACATACAAGAACAAACAGAATGTGGCTCCGTGTGCTGTGCAGAAGTCTGGTAGTCTTTCTTATTGCGAGACTTGTGTCGATGCTTGTTGCAATCGCACTTCTCAACTCGCAAGCGTCGAAGTTCCTTTCTGTGCTCCACCTTGTGCATCTAAAGATACCGTTTCTGTTAGCAGAAATGGTCGTAGAGTAGTGCATGATTATGGCAAGTATGAGGTTGTGTTGAAATCCAAGAAGGACGGCGATGTAGAAGTTGATTACAAGAAGCGACTTTTTAACCGCTAATTTGTGAAAGTGGCCCGTCGATTAATATTCGGCGGGCCACTTTCATTTTATAAATTATGAATATTTGGCTCAAATTTAATCGTGCAAGAAAAATAGCCGAGCATCTTCAAAAAAAATACTTTAATAAACATTGCGGTAAAACAAATGATCCTTTAGAGTTTAGAATTCTTGAAGATATGTGGTCGCATCCTTTGTATACAAACGATATGTCTTTGAATATTGTTTGGGATCAATATGATAAGCTTTTGTGGCTACAAGTTGGCCTCAAAGAAGGACATGTGCCTAGATGATAGATCAAGAAGAAAAGTTTTTTGATCAATTTATTCGAAGAGTTTCGTATGGTAAAACTATACTTAAACTAGATTCAAATGGACTACACGCAGGTTCGCCGCATTATGTTTATTGTGAACACTGTTCCACGCCAACTGAAGCCTTCCCAGAAAAACCTCTATTTCCAACAAAACAAGTTTGTAGCCAATGCACAGAACTAGAAAATAAAAATATTTTACAAAAAGCAAAAGAAATTTCACAAAAGTTTTTCTCTTCTAAATCATGAAAACAAAATTGATTTTATCTTCTTCTCTCTTTTTAGGAATGTTCCTTGCACATTATGTAGAGACTCTTCATGTTGTTGCGGAACAGAAATACATCTCGACATCTCCTCCTGTTAATCCTTCTTATGAAGAAGGATACCAATTAGGCAGAGACACATATTTGATGTTTAGTGGCAATTTTGATATAAATTATTTCGCCAAAACAAATCTAAAAAATCCATCCAAAAAAGCTTTAGATGAAGGATTTTTAGACGGATACTACCAGACAAAAAACAAAATTTTCACCGGAGACTGATCATGTTTGTATTGAAAGATTTGCTTTCTATCTTTAAACAAAAGGAAAATTCATCTATGTCAAATGAAAATCAAACGCAAACCATTAGTTTTTCTCTAGCAGAATCAGAGAAAACTTGTTGCAAACAAAGCAATTGTTGTTCAAGCACAGAGGCCCAATCTTTGAGGTTGCCAACCTCCCAGCAGGTGGTGGCTGACGAACTGGCTGCCCTTAGGCGTATTATGGTTGACAACAGCTTAGGCGATGTTTTGCTAGGAGACACTACTCTTAAAGGAGCGATAAGAGGCATTATGGACGGCATCGTTATGTCGAACACAATGGAAGAGCTAACTAGAGAAAAAGCTTATCTTTTGTGGGAAGCGGCCGGCTGTCCAGAGGGAGAAGCAGATAAATTTTGGATAGAGGCAGAAAAGCAAGTAAAATGCAACTAAGCTTAAAACAAATTTGCTCAATTTACAATACAGACAAAAATTGTCTGCATTGTTATGTTGATGAAGTCTATGAGGAATTGTTTAAAGACATCAGAAACTCAGCAAAAAAAATATTGGAAATAGGAGTTGATAATGGTGGCAGCATTTTCATGTGGAGAGAATATTTCTCAGAAGCAAATATAATCGGCATAGACAAAAAAGATTGTCCTCAATTGGAAAATAGAGATAGAATTAATTTTGTAGTAGAAGATGCATATAGCTATAAAGCTTTAGATCAACTTCCTAATGATTTTGATGTCATAATAGATGACGGCTCACACACATTAGAATCTATGACTTTTTTAATCAAAGAATATCTCAATAAAATAAATCCAAATGGTATGATCATCATAGAAGACATTCAGGAATTCAATTGGACGAACATCTTAAGAAGAGTTGTTCCCAAAGGATTCAGCGTTGATGTAAAAGATCTCAGAAGAATAAGAAATCGCTACGATGACATTTTGATGATAATCAGAAGAAACTAAGGTTTTGGATATTTTGCTTTGACGGCGGCTATTTTGGCTTGCATGTCCAAAAATGGTTGAGAGTTTAAACCTTTCCATATAGAGTCTAGCTGGTCGCCTATAGATGGATACTCGCTTCTTCTTAACGCATAATAATCAGGAATAGACGGACAAACGATTTCTTCTTTGCTAATAGGAATCTCAGTAGAATGTCCTGTGATAATATCATCAATCTTTCTAGTCTTGGGTTCCAATGATGCCCAGACAGCCTCTTTGGCGTCTATATCATCTAATATTGACTGTTTGGACGATTGCAAGAAAACATCTAGGTTGTCAACATTATTTGGAATAAATATTTGCCAATTATACGTTGTATCATTATGTTGAACTTCTATGTGAGCTAATGCTCTATTTTCATTTGGCAAATTAGAAGCCAAACCAGTTAACGCTACTTCAGACATCTTTTTCCTCCTCTTTATAATTTGAGCCTTTGGGTAATCTTTCGTGCCATCTTTTATCAAGATATGCCCTGTCCTCTTCTGTCAATATACCGTTCACAGATATATTTAAATGATAGTTTGTAAGATCTATATCCGGGTGTGCTGTATATTTTCCACTTGCCAAGTCTATGTGCAAACATTGAACATCCGTATTGACTAGTATGGGCGTTGTTCTTTTGTGAATTCTATGAATAAAAAAGTTATCCTCGCCAATAAAAGGAATGTCTTCAGCAACACCATTAGCAATGCAGCAAAATGGAAGCTCTGGCTCTTCTTCTTTCATTTGTTTTAATATTTCAACTGGTATGAGCATAGCGTCCATGCCACACATATGAGCTTTTAGTAATTGTCCCGGAT
>Ga0114964_10001581_pt1 | contig 16525 bp, 14 predicted proteins | sample C_131016_MF_Meta_FD_92638 | JGI IMG/M metagenome (GOLD analysis project Ga0114964, IMG submission 92638) | Freshwater microbial communities from Lake Croche, Canada to study carbon cycling - C_131016_MF_MetaG | ecosystem: Environmental > Aquatic > Freshwater > Lake | place: Lake Croche, Canada... | reverse complement strand
TGCTTTGGGTGACTCTGGTCTGCGCAGTGCCCTTGGGTTGGGTGGTGTCCTGAGTGATTGCTGGGGATGCTGGGAAGTTTGGATTTTTAATCAAAAGAAAAAGACACTCCAGTAAAGCCTTGGCATGCAGTGGATGTGTGGTGTTGATCTCCTCAATCCATTGAATGATTGCCGCGTACTCTTGAGTTTTACAGATGATCGTCCAAAAATCAACCGTGTGGATTGCGCGTGTGGCAATGCGTGGCGCGAAGACTTGATCCTGATATAAAAAGTTACTAACGCCTCCTAGACTTGAGTGCAGTCCGTTTTTTTCCTGGGGCAATAAGCTCAAAAAAAGGGCTCGCCTTCGGCGCAATGCGCTGTAAAGCATCCATAGCCAAGCCAAAATGGCCAAAGCACTCAGTGTGACCAAGCGTTGCTGAGTGGACACTCCGAGGTTGATGTCTGACGATGCCAAAACACTTGGCAAACTGGTGTGTTGTGATTGTAAAAATATCCATCCCCACGCTGTCACTGCACACCACCAAAAGGCGGCCACCACTGCTGCACTTTTCAGCATTTCCGACGGGTCACTAAAACGTGCGCGATCCGACGGGTTGAGCTTCAAGGTGTTGAGTGAAGCTTATATTTTTTGATGAACATTTTTCAATGCACATGCGACCCTCGGGTACCCATTCTTTGGTTGAGGTACCCAGCAGTCTGAGCATTCGTCTTGCGCGTCGGTAGATTTCGAGGAGAGATCTCAAGTCTTGCAAAGCCCCACGGGCCGAATCGGCGTGTTGCGCAAATGTTCCCTTGGTGATCTGGTGCCGCAGCAAAACATTCAATGGCACTCGCTTGGCACGCCACCGATCGGAATTGAAGTGGTAATGCCACTGAACCACCAAGGGCTCTCGTTCTTTTGCGTATTGAGTGGCGTTTGGTTTGAGCGTAAACCACATCACTCGCATTCGTCCTGAATTGATGGGCTGGAATTGGTTCAAGAGCTGATCGACTTCAATGATCGCTTCAAGTGCATTGAACATCACACTGCTGAGCGTTGTCAGCCAAGCGCCATAGGACTGCAAGGCACGTTGTCGTTCGTTTTTTAGAATAGGCTGCATGCTGACCTCCCAAGAATGGAGTGAAGACGCTGACAATGAATGCTTGCATTTTATAAATGCAAGCCAGCCACTGCGTGTCTAAAAAACAGCAATTAACGTGTTCTTTTAGGTTGAAGTCGGAAAATCATGCTGAGCGCGAATACAAAGCGTCCACACGTTTGGTCTTGACTCAAGGTCAAACGATTTCTTCATTTGTTAAGGTTGTGCACCGTTGATTTTTGATTTTTCAGCCACTTGACCCCAGCGTTGCAAATCGCTGGCAACGAGCTTACTCAATTCATCCGACGTGCTGGGGCTGGCCGTGACTTGATTGTTGGCCATCAGCGTGATCACGTCTGGCATTTTGAGGACGCGATTGATTTCATTTTCAAGTACCTTGAGCACATTGGGTGGCGTGCCTGCGGGTGCAAACAAGGCCGCCCAAAATCGAAACTCCACATCTGGCAGACCCAACTCTGCCATGGTGGGTACATTGGGCAATGCAGCCATCCTGGTGGGAGATGAGACGGCAAGGGCTCGAATAGCGCCGGAGTTGATCGATGCAATGGCGGGTCCACTGTCAACCATGGACGTGAGCAAATCGCCAGAAATTAAGGCGGTGATCGTCTCCGACGTACTTTTGTACTGGATGAACTCGCCCGAAGTGTTGGTTTTGATGCGAAACAACTCGCTGGCAAATTGAAAGGCTGGACCAGAACCACCGTAGTTGGATTTGTTGGGGTTGGCTTTCATGAAGGCGACCAATTCGGCGATGCTTTTGATGTTGGAGCTCGGTGTGACAACCGCAATCAGTGGGAAGGTGGCAACAGTGGAGATGGGTGCAAAGTCTTTGGTTGTGGAGTAGCGAAGTTGTTTGTTCAAAATGGGGGTGAACACCATGTTCCCAATGGGCCCCATCAGCAAGGTGTAGCCATCGGCGGGCGCCTTCGCCACGTATTCTGTCGCGATGATGCCACCAGCTCCAGTTTTATTTTCAATCACAACGGCTTGGCCCAAGTCCACAGACATCTTTTGTGAAATGATGCGCGCCAGGGTATCAATACCGCCTCCAGCACCTTGTCCGACGACAATTTTGATGCTTTTGTTGGGAAAATCTTGAGCATTGGCGACAACGGCGAGTGCACTTAAGGAAAGGATGGAAAGAGCGGATTTGAGTATCGATATCATGGTGGGCAATCAATTGAATATTTTTGCTTTGAGTCCTTGGGACCAGTCCTGGATATTCACCCGAGTTGGATCGTCGTGAATGAGTTTTTCAGTTTGAGACAAAATGTCAGACTCTGATTGACTTAAATCAATGGGCACGCCAAAGGGTTGCTCAATGTACCAAGGCGATGGCGTGTAGAGCTCAATGCGGTTGCCCTCAGGATCAAACAAATAGATACTCCAAGCGTTTCCATGCGTGATGGTGCGTTGCAAGGGGATCTTGTCGCGAAGTAAATTGTCGTGATAGATTTTTAACGCGGCCAGATCATCGACTCGAAATGAAATTTGGTTGATGGGGTTGAAGTTCAATTCACTGGGACGACCGCTGGCCAAGACGATTTGGTGATGCTCCTCAGGATTGCGACTGAGGAAGGCAATCTCACCCCCCAAGTAATAGTCACCTCGATCGGTCAGTACCAAGCCAAAAGTTTGGGTGTAAAACTCAACCATGGCGTCGAGGTTTTGGCAAAAAAAACCGAAATGGGTCAATTGTGCGTTGGGGGGTCGATTCATATAGGGTCGTGGTGTGGTGAGTGATTACAAAACGGGTTTGATGACGAGTCTATTTTTGGGTCTGTGGCGAAGTGGATTGACCACGACTTGGTCAATTTGACTTGTCACGTTCACAGTCTAGAGTTTAAAAGCAAAAAGCCCTTGAAAGTGCTTGCCTTATAAATTCAAATTCAAACGGTCACTGGCGTTCAATGTGCTTGACATCGACCACGCGTCTCCATCGAGCCATTTCTTGCTCAATTCGAGATTTCATCTCTTCTGGGCTTGATGAAATGGGGGTACCACCAAATTCACTGAATTTTTGTTTGAAATCCGCGCTCTCAAGCATCAAGCGAAACTCTCGGTTGAGTTTGTCAACGATCGGCCGGGGTGTGCCGGGAGCCACCACCACACCCAGCCAAGAGCTGAACTCAATGCCAGGGAGCGTTTCAGACACGGTGGGGATTTCCGGCATCAGTGGTGAACGATTGCTGGAAGACACGGCCAAGCCGCGCAGTTTTCCACCCTTGATTTGGCCGAATGAAAAGGTGGCGGTTTCGATCATGACGTCGATTCGGCCGCCCATGATTTCATTGAACGCCAGTGGAGCGCCTTTGAACGGGACATGCAGCATGTTGACGCCGGCTTCAATATTGATCCATTCACCCAATAAATGGTGCAAACTGCCCGTGCCGATGGAGGAAAAAGATGTTTGGCCTTGATTGGCCTTGGCTTTGGCGATCAATTCACCAAATGTTTTGATGGTCGAGTCTTTGGACACTGAGACAACCATGGGGTAAGTCACAATGGTGCTCACCATGCCAAAGTCTTTGACCGGATCATAGGGCAATTTGTTCAAAATGGCCACCGATGCGGGGTGTCCTCCAGTGAGGAGCACCATGTTGAGTCCATCGGGAGGCGATTTGCTCACGTAGTCGTTGGCAATCAAACCACCAGACCCCACCTTTTGTTCGACCAACACAGGCTGACCCAAGCGCTCAAATAAGCGCTGCGCCAGAATTCTGGAGACAATGTCTGTACTCGATCCAGCGCCAAAGCCCACGAGAAAGTGAATGGGTTTGCTGGGGTAATCGTTGGCACTGGTGGATGTTTGAGCACCCGCCCAAAAACTCAAGAATCCCAAGCTCAACAATGCCCATCGTTGAAGAAGAGTTGACAATGCGTTCATGTCGGCTCTTCTAGGTGAGGGCTGTGGAGTCGTTTTGTACTCAGCACAAAAAGGCAAGTAATTCATATCGATCGTGAGAGCCAGGGTGTGTGGCTCAAAGTGGATGGGGTTGCGGGATCCACACAGCTTTAAATATGTGCAGCAAAATGCAACTTTATTATGCATAAATCCCATCAATGAAGCGCTAAGCGTAAGCCCTAGGTTTTGGTGGAATGGGCATGAATTCTCGGCTGCGAACTTTTCACGCTTGTCTTTTTTCACTTGAACATGCCAATCATGGGCAAGAATAGGGTTCTGCTTCGTAAAAGCTCTCTGGTCAAACGGCCTTAACTTCTGTAATATATGCGGGATCAATTTCTATGCATTGCAGCACCCACTGGGCATGATATGGGCTCGTTCAACCGTTCTTCGTGGATGGGAGTTCATCTGATTCCCTGATGGGAAAGGTTGGAGATAAATCCCTTTTTTTTTCTACAAGGAACACTGTGAAAATTCTTTTTTTTAATGACTTTCGTCTAGGTATTTTGAAGGGCGACCACGTTGTCGATGTCACCGAAGTGGTCAAAGACATCCCTCACGTGGGGCCTGGCGACTTGATCAACGGTTTGATCGAGCACTTTGAGAGCTATCGCGCCAAAATTCAAGCCCATGTGGATCAGCAAAAAGGCGTTCCCTACAGCAGCGTTCGCATTCGTCCTCCGTTGCCCAAGCCCACCAATATTGATTGCATGGCGGTCAATTACATGGAAGATGGCACCAAAAAGGAGCCCGCACCCATCAATGCCTTTCACAAATCCACGACGTCCATCATTGGCCCTGGGGACTCCATGGTGTTGCCAGACATGCCAGCCACCGTCTTTGAAGGCGAGGCCGAGCTCGCTTTGGTGATTGGCAAGCATGCCAGCAACGTCAAAGCGGCAGATGCCATGCCCTACATCTTTGGTTATGTGAACTTCATCGATGGCTCAGCCCGTGGCGTCAAGCCAGATACCAATGTGTTTTATCAAATGAAGTCACGCGCCACTTTTGCGCCCATTGGTCCTTACATCGTGACGGCTGATGAAGTCAAAGACCCCATGCAACTCAAAGTGCAATTGTGGGTCAATGGACGATTGACTCAAAACTTCAACACCAATGACATGGCCCACAATATTCCTCGTTGTATTGAGTGGGTCAGTCACATCCATGATTTGGTGCCTGGCGATATATTGGCCACCGGCACCAATCACCGCGGTCTGTCATCATTCCAAGGTGGAGACAAGATTGAGTTGGAAGTGGAGGGCATGGGACGCTTGGCCATCAACGTCAAAGATGATCTCAATCGCACCTGGGTGCGTGAGACCCGACTCGAGCGTGAGCAATTGGGCTTGCCCGTGATTGCCAATCAACTCACTGGTAAATACGCCCCCCACTGATCTTGCAAGGGCGAACTCTTGAGTTTCCAATAGTTCGCCCAGATGCGCACGTTGTGTGGTTTGGTTTCTTCAATCGCGATTTTGTATCACGATTGGTTGCTCAGCCTTGTGTAAATGAGAGTGGAACACATGGTGATGAGTCCCATGCAGATGAACGTGGCATGAAAAGATGTCAACGCGTGGGCTGAATCCAGCACAGCACTGCCTTGGCTGTGGTTGAACTCATTGAGCAAAGTTCCCGCACAGGCCACTCCCAAGCCCAATGCCAGCATTTGCGCCATGGCCAACAAAGAGTTTCCAGCGCTGGCTTCTTGCTCTTTCAAATCAATCAGCGTGATGGTATTCATTGCAGTGAACTGCAGTGAATTGAATGCTCCAAAAAAAATCAGCACGATGAGCATGGCCCATAGGGGCGTATCGGCTTGGGTCAAGGCCATCAATGCCATGAACCCACCGACCAGCATGGTGTTGATCAATAACACCCGTTTGTAGCCAAAACGCACAATGATCCCCGTGGTCAGCCGTTTGGTGACCATGCCAGAGAGTGCTGGGGGGAGCATCATGAGCCCAGATTCCACCGGAGCGTAGCCAAGGCAGACTTGAAGCATCAGCGGAACCAAGAAAGGAATACTTGAACTTCCCAAGCGTGAAAATAAATTGCCCAGTAATCCCAGTTTCAAGGTTTGGGTCTTGAATAAGTGCGCCGGGAACAAGGCTTGCTCGCTCTTTTGAGCATGGTGGATGTAAAAAGTGATGAAGATCAAACCCACGGCGATCATGGTTGAAAGTTGTAGACCACTCAACTGCAAGCTCGAATGCGCATCCACGGCCAAAACAAAGCAAATCATGCAAAGCGACAAATAGGCATAGCCCTTGAAATCAAATGCACTGACTTCATTCAGAGGGGGACCTTTTAGATAAAGCAAACTGCACACCAGGCCAATCAAACCCACGGGCAGATTGATTAAAAAAATCCAATGCCAAGATGCATGTTCAACAAACCAACCACCCAAAAATGGACCCAATAAAGGACCCATCATGCCAGGAACAGCAATGAAACTCATCGCTGCAAGAAAATGGTTTCTTGGAAACGCTCTCAAAATACTCAGGCGTCCCACGGGCAGCAGCAAGGCTCCCCCTGCGCCTTGGATGATTCTGGCAACGAGAATTTGACTCAAGCTTTTGGAGGCTGCGCAAAGCAGTGAGCCACACACGAAGAGCACAATGGCGCAAAGGTAAACGCGCCGAGTGCCAAAACGATCAGACAACCAGCCTGAAGCCGGTATCAAAATGGCCATGGCCAAGGAGTACACCACCACCACCGATTGCATTCTCAAGGGGCTTTCTTGCAAGGATAAAGCAAGCGCAGGAATGGCTGTGTTGACAATGGTGGCGTCAAGCGTCTGCATGAAAAAACCACAGGCGACAAGCCACAACAAAACGTTCAGGGCCTTTTCTTTTTCTGCAGAGACGGAATCGATTTTCATGCGCTTGACTGACAGATCTTCTCTTGTTTTAAGAGTGATGAATGGTGAGAAGAAACTTCTACACCATTGTCTCATTTTTGGAGAAATGGTGTTTTGCTCCAGAACCTGGCGCCAGAGTCACACCTGCCAAGCGGGTCTCTTGCGACGGGTCAACTGGAGTGAAATGTTGCTCACCTTTTGGTGAACACGCCAGGGCTTGGGGCAACGCATTCCAAAAGTCGGTGACTTGCTGGAGGACTCTTCGTCTTTAAGTATTTCTCAATGGTGTTTTTGACTCGCCAAGGGTGGGTTGGCCCACTCCAAATGGCGCCATCCCAAATGGTCAAGCCGTTTGGGGTGTGTTTGAGGAGCACCACCACGGGTTCGAGTTGGTTGAAGATCACTTCAGCCCAAAGCCATTCATCATCCCGTGCCAATTCAACAATCTTTGCGCTGTTGGAGTCAGGCGGGCTGTACTCTTGGATGGCCTTGAGTGTCTTGGAATAGTCCGAGTTGCTCGTCGACAGGTATTCAACCGTGTTGCATTGTGCCGTTGCGAGGTTGATCAGGTTGGTTGTTCTTTCTTGAAGATAGCCTCGCAAATCGAAGTAAACAGCGTCGACCACAACAATTCGCTCGCCATCAATGACTTGGGTTTCCACGTGAGACGCAAGAATCAATGTCAAGCTCACAAGTAGAGCGCAACTGGCAGTGGTTTTGTTCATGAATGAAGCTTGGGGAATAAGGAGCGCTCAAGTTCGATACGGTGTGCAGTAGAGTGCTGTATTCATCACACATGCCAATGAATTCAATTCAAGCGGTGATGGTTCCACTGCATTGACCAAATCCAATCCGGGGGTAGCCATCGCGCTCACAAAATGCCTTCAAGATGATGGTGTCGCCATTTTCTAAGAACGTGCGTGTTTCACCATTGGGCAGTGGTACTGGGGTTTTACCGCCTTCGGACAACTCGAGCAAAGAGCCTGCTTGGTCTTTTTGCGGGCCAGACATCGTGCCAGTACCCAATAGGTCGCCAGGGTTGAGGTTGCAGCCGTTGCTGGCATGGTGGGTGATCAATTGAAACAATGACCAGTACATGGCTTCCTGAAAATTCGATTCCATCAATTTGACGGGACCGAGTTGTTGTTCTCTCATTTGTTGGGTCTCTAGCCAGGTCTGCAGCCGGATGTCATAAGCGCCTTGTGCCAACGTTGTTGCGTCACTCAGGTAGTCCAACGGTTGTGGGTCAGATTCAACTCTCGTGAACTCCCGTGCAAAGGGCTCGAGGGCCTCTCGCGTCACAATCCAAGGCGAGATGGTGCTGGCAAAGTTCTTGGCCAAAAACGGTCCCAAAGGCTGGTATTCCCAGCCTTGGATGTCCCTGGCAGACCAATCGTTGAGCAAGCACAGACCAAAAAAATGCTCCTTTGAATTGGCCATTGCAATGGTTTGCCCCATGGCGTTGCCCGCTCCGATGAAGACGCCCATTTCCAACTCATAGTCAAGTCTGCGACTGGGCTGCACAAAAGGAGGTTGATTGCCTGAGCCTTTGGTCTGTCCAACTGGGCGACGAATGGGGGTGCCACTCGGGACGATTGACGAGGCTCGGCCGTGGTAGCCAATCGGGATCCATTTGTAGTTCGGCATCAGGGGTTGATCGGGGCGGAACATGGCACCCACTGTGGTGGCATGGTGAATCGAGGCATAAAAGTCAGAGTAGTCTTGTATGGCGCAAGGGCGCAACATCGTCACCTCGTCTTGAGCAATCAAGTGTGGGTTCAGTTGAGATTGCAGGGGGCTATTGACGCTCAAGCTTTGGATTAAAAAAATGCGAAACAATTGATGATCTTTGGAAGACCTGGCCATGTAAGCGTTGAGGTGTTGCCCTTTGAAGAGATTCAATAGCTCTTCAATCAGGGGCATGATCAAGGGGCTGCTTTGGAGTTGTGCATTGGCCAACGCGGTCAAGTTGAGGACCTGATTGCCAATCGCCACTCCAATGCATGGACTTGGATTGATTTCATCTCTCTTGATAAAGCTTCCAAAGGGCAAGTTTTCAATGGGAAAGTCGCATAATTCTTCATTGGCGCTTTGAACCCAACTCCCGCGCGTTTTTGTACTCATCGTTGATCCTCTGAAAATGGGGTGCTTTGAAATCTCTAGAGTAAGATGGTACTTGAATTTTTTAATGTGAAAAAGTGATGAAGCCATGAAGTCATTGGATCCCACGTTGTTTCAAGGCCAACTCGATGGCAAAGCACTTGGTCTATTTGAATTGACCAATGCGCAAGGTTTCCAAGTGGCGATCACCAATTACGGTGCTCGAATTTTGCAAATCCTCACCCCCGATCGTTGGGGAGGTATCGACGATGTGGTGCTCGGTTACGCCAGTTTAGACGCCACCATGGCTGCACGCAGTTCTGTGGGCGCCTTTATCGGGCGCTATGCGGGAAGAATTGGTCATGCGCAATTCACCCTCGATGGACAACTTTACCGCCTCCATGCCAACGATGGGCCACACTGCTTGCATGGTGGTTTGGAGGGACTGCGTTTCAAAGCACTCCGTGTGGAGCAAGTTCAATCCGATCGACTGCTCATGAGTTACCGTTTTGTCGATGGAGAGATGGGCTTTCCGGGCGAGTTGGAACTCAAGTTGGAGTATCGGGTGACTGCGCAAAATGCCTTGGAGATCTCCTACGAAGCCCACGCCATTGGAAAATCTTCATTGGCCAGCTTCGCCCCTCATCCTTATTTCAATCTCAATGGCAGTGGCTCGGGCAGTGCCATGGATCACGAAGTGATGGTTCATTCGAGTCAGTATGTTGAGGTGAACGAGAGTTTGGTCGCCACAGGCAGGCTCATCTCAAACCATCGTTCGGCCTTTGATTTGACCGCAAGAAGGCCCTTGTCGCAGCACTTGGCCTTGTGGAATTTGAATGGTTTTGATGATTGCTTTTTGGTGGATTCTGATAACCCTGCCGGTGCTCAGACAGTGGTGCCAGATTTAAAGCTTTGTGCTGAGGTTTTTGCGCCTCGAACGGGACGAGCGATGGCGGTGTGGTCAAGCGAGCCCGCCATGCAGTTTTATACGGGGCTGAACCCTTTGGCCCACATTGGTCAAGGCCCGGGAAAAGAGGGGCGGTTTTATCTCCAGCAAGAGGGGTTGTGCTTTGAGCCACAGGCCTATCCCAATGCACCCAATTGCCCTGCGTTTCCATTGCCCCTGATTGAACCTGGCAAGCCCCAACGTGGGAAAACTGTCTATGAATTCAACATCTTTTAATCGATCTTGATATTGGCCACTTTGATGACTTGGCCCCATTGTCCAATGTCATCTTTTTGGAATTTGGAGTTTGGCTTTGATGTCATGAAACACGCTGGCTTCCCCCAACTATGGCTTCAGGGCTTTGAGCCGATTGCAACACTTGGGTCGACTACAGCTTGGCCAGCGGCAACTCGTCATTGGCAAACAGCTCGGGATACCAGCGCAATTTGATGGCGTCATAATGCAAGATGACGTTTTTGTCGGTCAACGCGTAGGCCTCAAAAATATCGGGGTGCACCAAATGCAATGGGCTTTGCACTTTGTATTGAGCAAGCGCCCCCAAACGATCTGCCGCATCGCGGTGAGCGAAGACCAAGGTGTTGCAACGGTACCAAGGTTGAATCAGCGCGTCGTTCCAAAACAGAGACCGAAAATCATAGCAATCAAATTGGTGCGCTGAGAATAATGCATGCCAATAGGCTGGGGCTTGCTCGTTGAGGTGGTACATCCCTCCTTGTCCGGGAATGGCCGCAGAAAAAACCACCAGCTGAGCCGCTTGACACAATGAGCTCACCAATGTGGGCGCACAAGAGGGGGGGAGGTGCTCGGCAACCTCCAAACACAATGCAACATCAAACTTTTCGTCCAAATGCACCATTTGCGACAAATCCACATATTGAACCGGGACCAGTTGGGTTTCGTTTTCCAATGCATGGGTGTCCAAGCCCAGAACACGGGAGGCACCATGGCTCAAGGCCATTTCAAGCCAAGTGCCTCGACCGCAACCAAAGTCGACCACGGTTTTGTCCTTCATCTCCAGGTAAGACAGGAGTTGATGGGCTGAAGTTTTGACCCACGGTGCATACGCCGTCATCACGTCTTGGAGTTTTTGATAGTTTTCTGCGTGACGCATGGGGCCTTTGATGAAATGTGGAGGATTTGGTGTTTCTAACCTTGATGTCGCAACCAACGCTCACGACGACTGGCAAGGTGACCAATTGATGTTAACCCGAGGATTCAAGCCTAGCCGGGTTCTTCCTGTTTGAACTTGAAAAGACTAGGGGTTCTCCAGGTGGTGTGCGAGTGAGGCTCGGCGCAGGGGGAGGCTTTGGCATTGTGTTGGTGGCGACGGTTCACAATTCACTCCATTATTCAAAGGGCACTTTTGAGGCACTGGAACATCCTTTGTGCTGCTGGTGTGAGCGGAAGACCTGGTCGTTGAATACAAACAATCGAGGGGGCGGGCAAAGTCTCTTTGATGGGGATCACTTGCAGGGTGTCTTTGGTCAGGTGAAAATCATTCCACTGCACGGGAAGCAAGGCGATCAGGTCTGTGCTTGAGAGGGCGACCATCAAGCTCAGCGCCGAGTTGGCTTGAAACATCAACTGGGGTGCGGGCAAGCCGTGTTGGGCAAAGAGATCGATCAGGTCGTTTTCCGCATTGAAACTCACAGAGGTGCTGGCCCACTGTGCATCTTTGAGGTCGGTGATGCTTTTGGCCAAACACAAGGGGTGATTTTTACGGGCCACCACAGTGCGCGTGTTTTCGGTGAGCTCGGTGCTGATGAGCCCGCTCTCAATCGCTTCTTCAGGCGCAGCACCCAAATAAAAGTCAATGCTGCCGTCTCTGAGCCCGGGCTCAATGGCAGGGTAGAGGCCTTCAATGACTTTGAGCTTGATGTGGGGAAATTGTTCTCTGAAACGTGGCAAGGCTTGGGGCAACAAGCCCACATGCGGCATGATGGACAGACCCATGACCACGGTCCCTGTCATTTGCCCCGTGTGTTGCTCAATTTCTTCCCTCGCATGCCTGAGTTCGTGAACCACCAAACTGGCCCGCTGATAAAAGAGTTTGCCCGCCGGGGTGAGAACCATTCCCCTGGCTTCACGCTCAAATAGACTGGTTCCCAGGTCTTGTTCCAGCAAACGAATGCTCCTCGTGAGTGCCGGTTGGGCTTGACCCAAGTGCCTGGCTGCGGCGCGCAAACTGCCACGCTCAACGATGGCCATGAGGTCTTTGAGTTGATTGAGCTTCATTGCTGGGTGCGCCCAGACACTTGGGCGCTCATTTGGACGATCATCATTTGGATCTAAAGGGATAACAAAAAGGTATCAATGACCATATTTTGCCATCTTTTTAGTATCTCTACTTCACGTTACAGTCGACACTCTTTGAGCGGCGGGGCGTCAAGAAGGCTTGCTTCTCAGATCTGGCCCCTCAGCTGCACCACGAACACTCTAAAAAGGATATTTCAGCCATGACAGAACGTAAAAAAGCATTGGTCACAGGGGGTGCGACGGGCATCGGTAAAAGCGCGGTGTTGGCGCTGGCCAGGGCTGGTTATGACGTCGCCATCAATTATGCCTCCAGTGCCAAAGCGGCCCAAGACACCGCCTTGGAGGCGCAGGCTTTGGGTGCCAAGACCTTGCTGGTGCAGTGCGATGTGAGCTCGGACACAGCGGTTCGCGCGATGTTGGACCAAGTTGGCGCGGCCTTTGGTCATCTCGATGCCTTGGTCTCCAATGCGGGCACAACGGCCACATGGAAGGTCAAGGACTTGGAGAGTTTGGACATGGATGAGTGGGACCGCACGTTCGCTGTGAATGTCAAAGGCATGTTCCAAGTGGTGCGTGCGTCGGTGCCTTGGCTTAAAAAAGGCACGAACCCCAGCGTTGTCAACACCGCCAGTATCGTGGGACTGAGGCCAGGTCCGCAGCCACTGCCCTATGCTGCCAGCAAAGCGGCGGTGGTCAACCTCACCAAAACCTTGGCCTGGAATTTGGGTCCCGACATACGTGTCAATGCAGTCGCCCCTGGTTGGATGGAAGGCGACTGGATGGAGAGAATGCTTGGAGATAAGTATGACGACTTGATGGGCAAACGCGCAAAACTCACCCCATTGAAGCGTTGCGTCACGGCCGATGATGTGGCCCAGACGATGATGTCGCTCATTGAAGGCAATCGCTTCTTCACGGGGGACGTGATCGTGATCGATGGCGGTTTCACCTCATCGACTTGAACACATTGGCGGGGGCCATGGCGCATCTGCACGCACCCCCTGAATTTCAACTTCTTTTTGCGAGACGACCATGCTAAAAGGCTTTGTTCCCTTTCCTGATTCATTCATCCAGCTTTATCGCGAGCGTGGCTATTGGCAAGACCGCTCTTTGTGTGATGAGTTCAAGACCGTCTACGAGCGTTACACCAGTCGTGTGGCACTGGTGGACGGTGACCACGCGTACACCTACACCGATATCGACCGCATCACCACCAATTTGGCACTCAATCTATTGGAAATGGGCTTGAAGCCCTTGGACCGAGTGGTGCCCACGCTGCCGAACGTGCACGAATTTGTTCTCTTGTACTTTGCGCTGCAAAAAATGGGTGCCATTCCAATTGCCGCCTTGGTGACCCATCGCTTTGCAGAAATCAACCAATTCGTTGAGCTCTCAGAAGCCGCCATGTGTGTCTATCCGGAGAAGTCAGGGGATTTTGAATTCTCTCCCATCATGGACCGAGTGCAAGAGAAGCACCCTTGCTTGAAATTCAAAGTCGTCTTGGGCAACCCCAAGCCCGGTGAGCATTCTTTGAGGGATTTGATCAACAAACCCGCGACCTTGCCCCTGAGTGCGTTGACGCAAATCAAGATCGATCCCTTGGATCCGTGTATTTTCCAACTCTCCGGTGGCACCACAGGCATACCGAAGTTGATCCCAAGAACCAACAACGACTATGCTTACAACTCCAAGGTTGCAGCCCAAGTGTGCGAGGTCACGCAAGACTCGGTCCTGTTGCTGGTTCTGCCCATTGCTCACAACTTGCCGCTTGCGTGCCCCGGCATTCAAGGCTTCATGTTCAATGGCGGCAAAGTGGTGGTCCATCACAATACACGTCCGGCTGAGATGTTTGACTTGATTCAAAAACACAAGGTCACCCATTTGAAGGTCGTGCCGGCACTCTTGATTCGCTTGATCAATGACCCCAGCGTTACAGAATTTGATTTGTCGAGTTTGAAGTTCATCCAAAGCGGTGGACAACGCATGCAGCCCGAAGTGAGGCTCAAAACCAAATCCTTGATTCCAGGAGTTTTTGTGCAAGAAAACTTCGGCATGTCGGAGGGCACACTCATGTTTGTGCGCTCGAGTGACCCCGATGAAGTGGTGATGAACACTTGCGGTCGTCCCGTGTGCGAAGACGATGAAGTGATGCTCCTCGATGAAGACGACAACATCGTGCCCATGGGCGAGGTGGGTGAGCTCACGGTGAGAGGCCCCTACACGCTCAGAGGCTACTATGGCGTGCCAGAGTACAACGCCAAACAGTTCACGGTGGATGGCTTTTATCGCTCGGGAGATTTGATGCGCCAGCATCCCTCGGGCAACTATGTCGTTGAAGGACGCAAGAAGGATTTGATCAACCGAGGTGGTGAAAAGATCAGTGCTGAAGAGGTGGAGAATTTGATCCTGATGCATCCCAGCGTACAAAACGTCGCATGTGTGCCCATGCCGGATGCGAACATGGGAGAAAAAATGTGCGCCTTCGTGATTTTAAAAACCAACAAAACCTTGGTGCTCAAAGAGTTGGTGGACTTTTTGCTCACCAAAGAAATTGCCAAATTCAAATTGCCCGAGCGACTTGAGGCCTTGAGCGATTTTCCAGTCTCCACATTTGGCAAGGTATCGAAGAAAGCTTTGGGTGAATGGATCACCCAAAAGCTGCAAGACGAGAGCAAAGCCCACTGAGGCCAGGCGCTGAAAAAGATCACCCTGGTGGCGATCCCCAGTACCCATTTGATTTTAAACATTCATTAAAAGAGCTGACATCATGCGAATCATTGACCTGCATTGCTACCCTGGCACACAAACTTGGATTGACTCACAAGGCCCATACCCGGCCGAATTGGCGCGGTATTGGAAGCGCGACTGGGTGGCCAAAGACGAGGCGGGGGTGGTGGAGGAGTTCACGCAAGCGGGTGTGCAAGCTTGCTTGGTGGCCTTGGACTTGGAGACAACGGTTGCTGCACCGCCTTGCACCAATGAATACGTCCATGACATGTGGAAACGCCACCCTGAACGCATCATCCAATGCTGGGGTGCGGTCGAACCCGCCAAAGGTGAGATCGCGATTCAACAAGCCAAAAAAGCAGTCCATGAACTGGGTTTCATTGGTTTTCACTTTCACCCGATCATGCAGCATTTCGCTGTCAACGATCGACGCCATTACGATTTGTTTGAGGTGATCAACGGCTTGGGTGCGGCCGTCATGATTGATGTCGGAACGACGGGGATGGGGGCGGGAATGCCAGGCGGAAATGGTGCTCGGGTCCGCCATGCTCACCCGTCACACATTGACGATTTGGCGGCCGATTTCCCCAATCTCAAAATCATCATGGCCCACCCCGGATGGCCTTGGGTTGAAGAGACGACAGCCGTTGCTTTGCACAAGGGCAATGTGTACTGGGAAATGTCAGGTTGGGCACCCAAATATTTCCCCGGCAATTTGAAGGTCGATATCCGCGGCAGACTGCAAGACAAAATCATGTTTGGAAGCGACTATCCAAGCCTGCCCTACGAGCGCATTCTCAAAGAATGGGCCGAGTTGGGCTACAAGGACGAGGTGATGGAAAAAATCATGCACGGCAACGCCGAGCGGGTGTTGGGTCTTTGATGGGGTGACTTTGAATTTGTTCGACGGCATTATTTTTTAACTTTTTAGATTGATTTCCTCCTCCATGAACGATCACACCAATTCAACCCATCCCGCGGGCACCCAGGCATTGGCCTTTGATCCGGCCACGGCCAATGACCCGGACGCACCTATTTTGTTTCAACGCCAAGGCAGTGTTGCTGTCTTGACGCTCAATCGCCCTCAAACACGCAATGCTTTGAGTGGGGAGGAGATGTTTGCAGCGTTTGAGAATATATTTGCCTACCTCAATGCAGAGATGGGGATTCGTTGTGCGATTTTGACGGGTTCTGGGACCGCGTTTTGCTCAGGTGGCAATGTCGCGCAAATGCGTGACCGTGAAGGCATGTTTGCGGGCAGTCCCGAGCAAATCGCAGAAAACTACAAGGTGGGCATTCAAAGAATTCCACGCGCTTTTGAAAAACTTCAACTCCCCATCATTGCCGCGGTGAATGGTCCTGCCATTGGCGCTGGCAATGACTTGGCTTGCATGTGTGACATCCGTTTGGCGTCTTCGCGGGCCGTGTTTGCCGAGAGCTTTGTGAAAGTCGGCATCATCCCTGGTGACGGCGGGTGTTGGCTTTTGCCCAGAACCATTGGGTATGCCAGGGCCGCACAAATGGCCTTGACTGGGGAGAGTATCGATGCCCAAGAGGCGCTGCGGTATGGGTTGGTGAGCGAAGTCGTTGATCCAGAGCAATTG
>Ga0114964_10001580_pt1 | contig 16530 bp, 10 predicted proteins | sample C_131016_MF_Meta_FD_92638 | JGI IMG/M metagenome (GOLD analysis project Ga0114964, IMG submission 92638) | Freshwater microbial communities from Lake Croche, Canada to study carbon cycling - C_131016_MF_MetaG | ecosystem: Environmental > Aquatic > Freshwater > Lake | place: Lake Croche, Canada... | reverse complement strand
TCTGGTGAGTTGTATTCTTTGACTTTCTCCACCACTTAAACTATTGGCAAGCCTTGATAAAGTTAAATAACCCAAGCCCACATCCATTAATGTTTGAATGCGTTGTTCTAATTCTATTAATAATCTTTTTGCTACTTGCTTTTCATGATCAGATAATTTTAATGCACTAAACCATACTTGTAAATCCTTTACAGGCATGGCACACAATTCTCCAATATGCTTGCCTCCAATTTTTACATACAAGGCTTCCTTGCGCACTCTATAACCTTCACAATCGGGACAGTTGGTTCTTCCACGATACCTACTCAGCATGACTCTGAACTGTACTTTATATAAATGCGCTTTTACATCTTCAAAAAAATCATCAATACCTAATGCCTTGCCCACACCCTTCCATAATTGCGTGGTTTGCGCTTTAGTTAATTTATTGATAGGTTGATGAATAGGAAAACCAGCCTTGCTCCCTTCTTTTACAAACTGATCCTTCCACCAAACTAATTTCTCCCCTTTCCAAGGTGCTACTCCTCCATCATAAACCGATAAATTGGTATTGGGTATGACTAAATTTTCATCAATACCTAACACCTGGCTATAGCCTTCGCAGGTTGGACAAGCGCCATAAGGGTTATTAAAAGAAAATAAATTCGGACTGGGTTCATCAAATTCAATCCCATCTAGCGTGAACTTATTATTGAAAGATTTTAATACATTTTCATTTTGCTCTACCCACAATACCCCCTCCCCTTCATAAAAAGCAGTACCAATAGAATCACTCATTCGATGAATGTCATCTTCATCAAATGCTTTCACCACCACTCTATCTATTAATACATATACTTCATGTGCCTTTATGGTTTTTGTAATTTCAGCCTTGGACATTGCTAAAGCATCCTCAATTCTCAGAATACTTGAGGTTTCCGTTACTTTATTTTTTGCTTTTGCAGATTTTAAATTGGCTGACTCATCCACTACTCTTAGATAGATCCTAGCAAATCCCTTTTGTAATAATATATTTAGTTCCTCTTGTATGTCTCTTTTTGCTTGTTGTTTAAAGGGGACGATAATAAACATCTTGTCTCCCGCTTTCCCTTTTTGGATAAACTCCAATACATCCTGCACATCCTGCTTTTTTACTTCCTGTCCACTTATTGGTGAAATTGTTTTTCCCACCCTAGCATAAAATACACGCAGATAATCATATATCTCGGTCATGCTGCCCACTGTACTTCTCGGTGTACGAGTAACTACTTTCTGCTCAATGGCAATAGCTGGACATAACCCCTTAATATAATCTACATCGGGCTTGCCCATACGGGACATAAATTGCCTTGCATAGGAAGATAAACTTTCGGCATAGCGTCTTTGCCCCTCGGCAAATAAGGTATCAATGGTAAGAGACGACTTACCACTTCCAGAAACCCCAGTCACCACAATAAACTGATTACGTGGGAATTCAACAGATACATTTTTTAAATTATGTACCCTTGCACCTACGACTTGTAAATCATTGTTAGTTACCTCTGCTTTTTGTGCTTTTTTGCTGCCTGCCATATAGCAAAATAACACATTCCCGAGCATTTTGTTGTAGGAATTTGTACCTCTTTTACTTTTAAAATGTGGATAGCTTTTAAAAGATTTTCTTGTTTTCCACAAGTGGCTATTCGATGGCTACAGAGCGTAATTTGCTTGTACTAACCCATCGAAACCTACCCTAAAAAATGAACAAAGAAATCCAACTCTCCGACAACGAACTCATTCAATCCTTTCAAGACGGTAATTCTAGAGCTTTTGACGCCTTATTAGAGCGTCACCACAATAGAATTTACAACGCCATCTTTTTCATGGTAAAAGACAGCTATTTGGCTGAAGATCTTTTCCAGGAAATTTTGATTAAAATCATTGACAACCTTACTCAAAAGAAATATTCGGAAGAAGGCAAATTTTTACCATGGGCTTTACGCATTGCCCACAATTTCGTAGTAGACCACTTTAGAAAAGTAAAACGTACCCCAACTATCAAAACCAGTGATGACCAAGACTTATTTGAAATAATTAAACACTCTGATCATCCTGCCGATTATAAAATGACTCGTTCTCAGACGCATAAAAATATTCAAGAACTAGTGGACCTTTTACCTGAAGAACAAAGAGAGATTATTGTTTTAAGACATTATGCCAACCTAAGCTTTAAAGAAATTGCTCAAATGACCAACTGCAGTATCAATACTGCCCTTGGTAGAATGCGTTATGGTTTAATTAACTTAAGAAAAATGATGACAGAGCGTGGTATGAGCTTGTAGATTTTATGTTCGTCTTTTATAAAATATAAAGACTCCATAAATCACTCTAATGATTTTATTAAAAAAGCCCCTATTGGAGCTTTTTTAAATTTATGTTCGTCTTTTATAAAATATAAAGACTCCATAAATCACTCTAATGATTTTATTAAAAAAGCTCCTATTGGAGCTTTTTTAAATTCGTTTACGTTCGTCTTTTATAAAATATAATAGGAAGCTATTTAGCTTTACTAGCACTACATTGCAACCACTGTAAATATTCTTTAGCATCAGGTGTATAGCCCACTGGATTGGATACTATCTTTTGCGCAGGACTCATCACCACATACAATGGCTGCGTGACTTGACTAAAATTTTCTGCTTGAAATGTAGCCCACAAATCACCTATACTATTGATGTCCTTGGATTGACCTTGCGCATTGGTATATTTAAATCTTTTTTCTACTGGCAGTAATGCCTTGTCATCTACATATAAGGAAACTAGAATAAATTTATTTTGTATTTCGGCCATCACTTCAGGATCTGTCCAAACATTCTCTTCCATCTTACGACAGTTCACACAGGCCCATCCCGTAAAGTCTATTAAAATGGGTTTGTTTTGCTCCTTGGATAACTTTACCGCCTTGTCGTAATCATTCACCACATTCGCTTGTAGTCCTTGATGCATTGCATTATTATCAAATAAACTATAATGAGTTGGAGGAGGAAATCCACTTAAAAATTTTAAAATCGCTGTATTTTTGGGAGCCATTCCTGCTATCAAAATGATTCCAAAAGCAATAGCAAAACTTCCAAAAGCTTTTCTTATGGTAGAAATTTTTGCCCCTTTGACATCATGTGGTAATAACATTAAACCAAACAGATAAAGTGCCAACCCAATACTTATTACCGCCCAAATGCATAAGAATACTTCTCTTTTTAACAATCCCCAATGTTGAACTAAATCGGCATTGGATAAAAATTTAAAAGCCAAAGCCAATTCTAAAAAGGCCAATACTTTTTTGACTGTATCTAACCAGCCGCCTGATTTTGGTAAAGATTGAAGCCATTGTGGGAAGATGGCAAATAAAGTAAAAGGCAATGCTAAAGCCACCCCAAAACCAGCCATCCCTTGTGTTAAAGCCCAAGCACCTCCTTGCAATGAACCTACCAATAAAGTGCCTAAGATGGGGCCCGTACAGGAGAAGGATACAATAGCAAGGGTTATGGCCATAAAAAAAATACCTCCGAAACTACCTAACCCACTTTTAGAGTCGGCCTTATTGGCGATACCACTTGGTAATGTAATTTCAAAAAATCCAAAAAAGGATATAGAGAAAAATATAAAGATGATAAAGAAAATAATATTCAACCAAGGATTGGTTGAAATACTATTAAAAATTTCGGGTTGCACATTTCCTAAAACATGAAAGGGTACACTTGCCAATACATAAATTAAAAAAATACTAGCCCCGTACAAAAGCCCGTTTTGGATGCCTTGTTTTCTTGTTTTAGATCGTTTGGTAAAAAAGGAAACAGTTACTGGTATCATTGGAAATACACATGGTGTAATGAGTGCAATAAGCCCTCCTAAAAATCCCAATAAAAACACAGACCAACCGCTCGATTTTTTAGTATCATGGGTTGCTCCTCCACAATCTGCAGCAGGCATTTTAGTAGCAGCTGCAGGTAATAAAATTTGAAAGCCTGCCGCTTTTTTTCCATTGGCCAAAGCCACTGTTACTGGAATTTCCAATGCCAAAAACTGGTCTGCCTTGGCTGTATTTACTAAGATTATTGTTTGTAAGCTATCTGGTTGAAACCCTTTTATCACCATTACTTGTTCGATATCAACTGCCTTTTTAAATACATTAGCTTGTTTAAATAACACATCCGCTTGCTTACTTGATTTAATTGAATAAGCAGGCATCCCCAAAAATGAAACGGTTTCTAAACCTGCTTTAAAGCTGGGTGCATTTAACCCATCTGGATTAGCTGCATATACATGCCATTCAGATTGTATTTGTAGGCTTGCTTTTAAAGTATAGGTGCTATCATTGACCAATATCGCTTTTACACTCGCAGTAACAGGATTTTGTGCTTGCGCATTTTCTAAGATAAAAAAACAACTAAACGCAACTAATAAAGCAACAATTTTATTCAAAATATTTAATTTAAGTAAAGCCTGGATTATTGCAATGCAATTTCAAAATTAACTCTAGCTGGAGGCAAGCATCTGTCTTCATTACATACGCCATATTCAATTTCACCAGTAATTTTAGTTTTGCTTGCCACTTTTAAGTTGGCCAATTGTGTGAATTGAACCTTATTACTAAAATAGACAACCTGCGTGTTAAAATTTTTATCGAACTTCTGTTCTTTATTCCCAATTTCTTTTGCAGGTCCTTTGATTTGAACCAAAGGATTTACTTTATAAGTAATTTTAGTGGGTATAGGGCCATCTTTAACAAACTGAGAATAAATATGCCATGGGCTTTCAATAGCAGCAGTGATTATTATTTCATATTGTTTGTAAGACTTCTTTACTACTTCAAAAGTCCATTTTACAGGATTCAATTTTTGAGCATGCACATTCATTGCAAATAAGACACTACAAAACAAGAAGATTATTTTTTTCATACTCGTTATTTTCAAAATCATTTCAATAATTACAATTATTTCAATCCTAAAATTTCAAAGACTTTTTTGCCATCTATATTGCTTAAGACATCAGAAGTAGCTCTTTCGGGATGAGGCATCATGCCAAATACATTGCGTTGGTCATTGCATATTCCAGCAATATCCATGGTGGATCCATTGGGATTCGCCTCACCACCTACTTGACCTTTTTCATCGCAATATTTAAATAAAATTTGATTGTTCTTTTCTAAATGAGTTAAAGTGGCAGCATCAGCATAATACCTGCCCTCGCCATGTGCAATGGGTATTTGTAAAGCCTCACTTTTATCTGTTTTAATAAAGACATTTTTACAAATAAATTGCTGATTCGCATTTTGTAATAAGGCGCCAGGCAATAAGCCACTTTCACATAAGATTTGAAAACCATTACATACCCCTAAAACTTTCCCGCCCTTGTTAGCGAATTCTATCACCGATTGCATCATTGGACTAAATTTAGCAATGGCGCCACAACGTAAATAATCTCCATAAGAAAAACCACCAGGTAGTACTATACAATCATCTGTTGTGAAATGTGCTAAATCACTGTCCTTATGCCATAACATTTCAACTGGATAACCTAAATCTTTTTCTAATGCATCTTGCATATCTCTATCGCAATTGGATCCTGGGAAAACTAAAACGCCAAACTTCATAGCTGTTAATTTAACTAATTAAGGTATTAAATTGATGTACAAAGTTACCAAAACTTGGCTTTATTGATTCGTTAAATTCTTCACCTAACTAAGGTGGTTATACACAATAACGGCTATGGCCGACCAAAATAGCAAATTAGGGATCAATAACCTTTTAGGTGTGCCAAAAGCAAAGCTAATAAAACAAGCCAATGGGGTAATGACGATGGCCGATGCATAAAGTGCTTGAACTGAGAAAATAATAGGCTGAAATAGGCTTAATAACAAAACTAAAAATAGCACCCCCCAATATTTTCTAACTTGTATAATAAATCTTGTTTGCTCTTGTTGCCAATAATAAAATCCTGCCAGTAATTGAATCCCCATTACGATTAGTGCTAAAATTACATTTAGATCTGGCTTTACTAGTGGATTTTTCCAGTCCAATTTTGGTAAAAAATGCCTAAAATCCTCCATATGATTGGTTAAAAAAACATAGGTAAAAATAAAATAAAAAGGTAGGATGATACCCATGACCAATACCAACCATTCTGCCATTTTGAAAGGCCTTATAATAATCAACGCAAACAAAACCACTGGTATTAAAATAGCAATGGGCTCATAAAGCAATATAGAAATGCCAACTATTAAGCCAATATTAAACTCTAAAGTTTTGGGTTGGGTTTGATCATATAATCTTAATAATTTTACCAATATCCATATCACTAAAGAATTGGCTACTAAGCCGGAACTTATTACATCCCAAAAAGGGAAAATACCTGTTAATATAATATAAGTGAATGCAGGCAAATAACTTATTTGCTGAAACATTTTAAACTTACTTAATAATATATTTAAACGAATGGCCTGACTTAAAATAACTATTTGAAAAAGTACTACCAACACAATGGATGGCAATGGCTTAATATAATGAATTAATAAATAAGCAAGAAACCCATCTGATTCGTTCGCTATGACCAAAGGAGGATGCATCCATACATGAAAATGCAAGCCCACACTCAATAATACTAAAAAGATTAAATTTATATCAGACCTGTCTTTGAATAAAAAAACCACTTTAACTTATTTAAATTTAATTTTTGCAAAACCAATTCTATTTTTAAATTGATAAGGCAAAATCGCTTCCTGCTCACCCACCTGCTTTAACATTTTGGGCATCCATTCATAATTTTTTTCATTCAATAAAATTGAATTTCCTTTCACCAATTGTCCTTGTTTATTTAAAGTATTGATGATTAGCTGATGAATTCCTTTTTGTTTTTGATGGTATACAAAAGTAGTTCCCTCTTCTTGTTCTAAAGTTCCATAACCAATAAATTGATCTACGTTTTCGTCAGATTGTTTTTTATCAATCGTTTTAACCCCTTGTAAATTTCCTTTTTTATCAAAAGACAATAAAGCGATTGAATTAGCCGAATAGGTAACACTAGGATAGCCAAAAGAGGCATATGGATTCATCCACCTGTTAAACATAAATGAATTCATGCCCCATCCAAATCTGGCCCATGGATAAAAGCCAAATGGTCTATTCCAGTAATTAAACATAAAGGGACTGTAAAATGCCCCTCCATAAAAATAGTCCCATCTAGAAAAAGCGCCCCTATTGGAATAAGACTCCACCGCTTCAGCCACTGCAACATAACTTCCATCGGCTTGTGTACTAATTCTATCCAAATAAAATAAATCAAATGCATCTTTCAAATTTCTTTTACTTGATACCATTGCTCTTGTTGCATCGGTAAATCGATTCGAATTAGTGAGCACTTCTTTCTTTGCATTGATATCCCATATATAAGAATACAATCCTTCTATATTTCCTTTTTTAGAAGTAGCATAAAATGAATTTAAAATTACTTGACCCGCTTTATTATCTATTTTTAATCTAATGTCATCTAATAATAAACTATAATTAACCATAGGCGACTCAATCACTTCAGCTCCACTTGCCGCCAAATACAATAAACTTACCGCTGGGGCTTGATTTAATTGTGTAGTATTTCTAAGACAAAATAAATTTCCATTATTATCTAATCCAAAATCAGACAAGTTGCTTTTTTTATTTTGCCCATTGACACTTATTTCAGATGCATTGATGGTTTCAAAATTTTTATTCAACACAACCGTTTTTACTTTAATGGAATTGGCATGGGTTGTATTTACGCTAAACAAAACCATTTTTTCACGATCGTCACTTTGTAATAAGTTAAAAACTTTTGCTCTTGAACCCGGTCTAATACCAGTTGCATTATCAATTATAGTAGGCGTTCCCACTAAATTACCTTCGCTGTTTAACATAGCAACAGCCGCATACACCGTAGTGTTATTTTGAAATTGATAAAAAACATACGCTTTGTCCGAATAAGTGACAAACTCAATACCATTCAAATTAGTTGTTTTAACAAAAGCCAAATCGTTTTGTTTCACTATTTGCATTTGATCATTGTACTGGACAATAGTAGCAACGCCTCCAATATTTTTATAAATCCAATAATGATTGGCTACCTTTCCAAGTACTTCATATTGCATTTCTTCCTTGTCGGTTTTTTCAATGGGTGCAATGGTGTATGACTGGGCTATACAAAATTGCATTCCTACTAAAACGCAAACCGAAAAGCTTAAAAAATATTTTTTCATAGGTGTCAATTTTATACACAAATTTAATGCTTTAATTACGTTGGAATAGCCCCCTTTTAAATTTAACAATGCTTTGATACTGCTATTTAAGCCTCAATTAAGTCAACCCCCTTTTCTAGCACAGACAGGGTATAGATTTGACCCTGTTTAAGAGCAAAATTTTCTAAGCCATGGCTAATAGGAAAGTCAAAACAAATAGGTATGGCTAAATTGGAAATATTTGCTGCTATAATTTCATAAGCAGTTGCCCCAAAATCGGAAGCATCGTCTTTCATATCAGTAAAGCCGCCAATGATGATGCCTTTGCATTGCTTAAATAAACCCGCATTCTTGCATTGTATCATTAACCTATCAATATTGTAATGATGTTCGCTTACATCTTCTATAAAAAGAATTTTACCTGTTGCATCTATTGCATTTTTTGAGCCAATTAAATGGGCTATTATACATAAATTACCCCCTATAATAGGCGCTTTTACTAACCCCAATTGATTCAAAACATGCGCAGCTGCTTGGTAATGTATAGCATTGCCTTCCATTGTATTTTTAAGTGACTGAATGTACTTTTCACCCACCTCTCCTTTATTAAAAGCAGCCGCCATTGGCCCATGAATACTCATGCAATTTTGCTTTTGTAATGCTGCATGTAATACTGTTATATCACTAAATCCAATTACCCATTTAGGATGGGCATTAAATTTTGTAAAATCAAGTTCATTGACTATCCTACTCATTCCATATCCACCCCTGGCGCAAACTATCGCCTTAATGTTATCATCATCCAACATGGTCTGCAAATCCAGTGCCCTTTCGCCATCCGTAGCGGAAAAAGCGTCTTTTTTAGTGCCCACTGTTTTACCCAATTTTACCTGATAGCCCCATTTTTCAAGAGTTTGGATACAATTTTGCACTTTTTCTAGGGGTATAGAACCTGATGGGCAAACCAGGCCAATAGTGTCTCCCTGTTTGATATTAGGCGGTTGAATCATACCACAATATTAAGTACTTTTGCAACAATGAACACGCCTAAACGATATTTGATTACCGCAGCTCTGCCTTATGCCAACGGCCTAAAACATATTGGTCACTTAGCTGGCGCTTATTTACCAGCAGATATTTATGTCCGCTATTTAAAAGCGCAAAAAAGAGATGTTGTTTTTGTATGTGGTAGCGACGAGCACGGAACCGCTATTCCCATTCAAGCAACTAAGGAAGGAACTACTGCTCAAGCTATTATAGATAAATACCATCCTATTATTGAACAGAATTTTAAGGACCTAGGTATTGAGTTTGATATTTATCACCGCACCAGCGACCCTTTGCACCACCAAACTGCCAGTGATTTTTTTAAAGATTTGGAATCCAAAGGCGATTTAGAAACAAAGACCACTCAACAATATTTTGACGAAGCAAGTCAAACTTTTTTAGCAGACAGGTATATTAAAGGCACCTGCCCTAATTGTGGACATAATGAAGCGTATGGAGATCAGTGTGAAAAGTGTGGCAAGAGTTTAAGCCCTGAAGAATTAATAAATCCCGTAAGTACATTAAGTGGGAATGCCCCTATTAAAAAAGAAACGACGCATTGGTACTTGCCACTAAATAAACATGAAGATTTTTTACGTGAATGGATTTTAAACGATCACGCCAAGGATTGGAGAGCCGCTGTAGTAGGACAATGTAAGAGTTGGATTGAAGGAGGCTTACAACCTAGAGCAGTGACCCGCGATTTAGATTGGGGTGTGAAAGTGCCGCTGGCAAGTGGCGCTGGAAAAGTATTGTATGTTTGGTTTGATGCCCCAATTGGGTATATAAGCGCCACTAAACAATGGGCTTTAAATACTGGAAAAGATTGGACTCCTTATTGGAATGATAAAGACACTAAATTGGTTCATTTCATAGGAAAAGACAATATCGTTTTTCATTGTATTATTTTCCCCATCATGTTAAAATTGCATGGAAACATTTTACCTGAAAATGTACCTGCGAATGAGTTCATGAATTTAGAAGGCGATAAGATGAGTACTTCCAAAGGTTGGAGTATTGAAATGGATGACTATATTAATAAATGGATTAAAAAAGACAATGGCGGCAATGGCCTTGCCGATAGTTTACGTTTTTATCTTACAGCCATTGCGCCAGAATCTAAGGATAGTGAATTTACCTGGAAAGGATTCCAGGAGTCAGTCAATGGCGAGTTAGTAAGCATATTTGCCAATTTTGTAAATAGAACATGGGTGTTGATGCATAAATTATGCAAAGGAAAAGTACCTCCTATTCATACTGAGTTATTGGATGACGAAGACCAGGCAATTTTAATTAGCGTTAAAGAAAGCAAAGAAAAAATTACGGAATTATTAGAGCAGTATAAATTTAGAGAAGCACAGTTTGAGGTCATTAACTTAGCTAGAATTGGTAATCAATACATGCAGAAAAAAGAACCTTGGATTGTAGTTAAGCAGCTAGATACCGATCCTACAGCACAAGCAAAGATTGATAATTGTATGCATGCTTGCTTGCAATTATGCGCCAATCTTGCCATTTTAATAAACCCCTTTTTACCTTTCACCGCTAAAAAAATGTGCTACATGATGAAAGTGGTAGACAGAATGTTAGCATGGGAAAACGCAGGTGGTTTTAATTTATTAAAAGTAGGTTATAGCTTACGCCCTCCTGAATTATTATTTAGAAAAATAGAAGACGAAGAAATAGAAGCAGAACTAACTCAGTTACGCAGTAACTTAACCGCAAAAAAAAGCACAATGGATAGCAACCCAGTAAGCCCTTCTGATGCAAATGAAAAAAGCCTGAAGCCTGAAATTGTTTTTGATGATTTTGGTAAAATAGATTTGCGCGTAGGCACCATTATCGATGCCAAGAAAGTAGAAAAGGCAGACAAGCTTTTACAACTAGAGGTAGACCTTGGTACTGAAAAAAGAACCATCTTATCTGGTATTGCCATGCATTTTGAGCCTGCTGCCATTGTGGGTAAGCAAGTAGTAGTGGTAGCTAATTTAGCCCCTCGTAAAATGCGTGGTGTTGAAAGCAAGGGTATGATATTAATGGCAGAAGATGCGAATGGTAAACTATACTTTGTGCAACCTTCTGAGGCCATTGCTCCTGGTAGTAGCATATCGTAATTAGAAAATTAAATTAAGCTCAAAAAAAGTCCTGCAAATAAAAGCGGGACTTTTTTTATTATATTTTTTGAGATTAAAATTAAATGAGAAAAGATACTATTACGCAGCGAACATTCGAGCGAAGCGAGCTGTGAGCTAGGAATAGGTATCATTTCTCATGTTTTGTTTAAAATAAAAAAGGCCCCAAAATATGGAGCCTCTTTTTAAGTTCGATAGGATTAAATGCATTCTTTCAATTCTTTTTCTGTATAAGCTAGGCCATGTTGTTTTAATACATCATCTGGTACGCCTGCCCACATGTTGGGCACATTACCCATATAACCCAAATCCTTTACCCCAATTTCGGCTGTAAAAAATCCGGTGGCAACTAAATCTCTAATTTTATTAAAGAAGCTAACTCCTTGAGCCACTTCTGGAGCTGCTTTTTTAGGATAAGCAATTTCATCAACCACTCCTATTTGCTCTTTTGCAGTACATTCTACAAAGGCCTTGCCATGCTTTTTATAAGTATGTAAGTCTAACCATTTTAAACCACCACGCATAGGCACTTGATGATCGGGCATGTCTTTTACTATGAACTCAATAAATTCAGGCACTTTAGCATCCGTAGCGGACCCACTTACTGCATCTTTAGGAATAATAATGTCAGATAGTATAGTAATGGTGGCCATTTCGTGTGCAGTGAAAAAATTAGGCTGCGCCTTTACTTTCACTAGGTAATCTTTTTCTTCTTGCATACGATCATCCATATTCACTTCGGAAACGGTCGTAGCCTTACTTTTACAAGCTTCTATTAAAACAGTTGTTGAAACTGTTCCTAATATCATCGCTTTGATGGATTTTCTTCTGTCCATAATATGTTAATTTAAAAAAATTATAAATTTTGTTTTTGTTCGTGTTTCACTTGCTTTTTTAAATTTAAGCAAGTGCCACACTTATTTAATGATTTTAAAAACAAAATTATAAATTTTGTTTTTGTAACTGATCTAATACATATTCTGAAGTACGCATAGACAATGCTAAAATAGTCCAGGTAATATTTTTATCTGCTTGTGATGTAAATACCGATCCATCCACACAGAATAAATTTTTACAATCATAGGCTTGTCCCCACTCATTCAAAGGTGCTGATTTTTTATCTGCACCCATACGAACTGTTCCTGCTTCATGAATAATATTTCCTGGATTAGATAAACCATATTTATTACTTGCATCATCCTGATCTCCCCAAGTAATCACCGCACCCATTTCATGCATAATTTCACGAAAGGTTTCCTTCATATGCTTTGCTTGCTTTACTTCATACTCTGAATTCTTACAAGCAAATTTCAACACTGGGATACCATATTTATCTACTACATCTGGATCAATACTACATTTGTTTTCGAAACGAGGAACTGCTTCTCCACGGCCACCCATTCCAACACTTGCACCATAAAAGAAACGAATATCTTCTTTCAAAGATTCTCCATATCCACCAGCTTCTTTTGTTTTGCCATTCACTTGGAATTTTCCATTTAAACCTTGCGTTCCCATACCAAAGCCATAGCCAGGTTGACTCATGCCACCCCAATATTCAATATGATAGCCGCGTGGAAAATCTAATTTTTTATTGTCTAACCACCAAGGAGTATACACGTGCATTCCACCTACTCCATCTTCATTGTAACGCTTACGTCCAAATAAAGATGGTATAACGCCACCCAATGCCGCACCTGTAGAATCATGTAAGTAATGTCCTATCACTCCAGAACTATTTCCTAAACCATTAGGATGTTTGGTAGATTTTGAGTTTAATAACAAACGTGCAGTTTCGCAAGTACTCGCACCAAGTATCACTACTTTAGCATTGATTTGATATTCTTGGTTGTCAAATTTGTTGACATAAGAAATACCAGCTGCTTTTCCTTCTTTATCTGTTATAACTTCTCTTGCCATAGCACCTGTAATTAAATCTACATTACCAGTTAATACAGCAGGTCTCACCAATACAGAGGAAGAAGAAAAGTCGCCATATACTTTACATGAACGATTACATTGACCACAATAAAAACAGGCTCCACGTTCGTCATTTATTTTTTTAGTTAAAATAGATAAACGAGAAGGGATCACAGGAATATTAATTCCAGTAGCCGCTTTCTTAAACATTAATTCATGTAAACGAGGTTTTGGAGGAGGTAAGAAAATTCCATCAGGATCATTTTCACGACCTTCGTTGGTTCCATATACACCAATTAATTTATCAATCTTATCATAGTAAGGTTTGATGTCCTCATAGCCAATCGGCCAATCGTCCCCTAAACCATCTAAGCTTCTTCTTTTGAAATCACGTGGCCCAAAACGTAAAGAAATACGTCCCCAATGGTTCGTACGTCCACCTACCATTCTAGCTCTCCACCATTCAAATTTATCACTACCTGGTGTTTGCGTATAAGGCTCACCATCTATTTCCCACCCCCAAAATGAGGCATCAAAATCACCAAAAGGTCTCATTTTAGTACTTGCTCCGCGACGTGGTGAATCCCAAGGATTTTTTAACTGTGCTGAGTTTTTTGCAGGATCAAATTCTGGGCCTGCTTCTAATAAACAAACTTTTAATCCAGCCTTGGATAAAACATAGGCTGCCATTCCACCTCCAGCTCCTGAACCTACAATTACTGCATCGTATTTTTTAGGAGAAACTTTTACTTCAAAATTAGACATAGGAAAATCGTTTTTGCTATTATAATTAAAGAATGAATTTAAAGAAAAAATGGGATGAAATGCAAAAATGACCCCCTCATTTTTTAAGCGGAATTAATTGATTTAAAAAGGGCAGTAAGCTTAAACAAAAAGCCCCACCCTTTTATGGGGTGGGGCTTAAAAATCATAAGAGTAGTAAAAATCAAATTTTACATTTCTTTAAAATTTGGTTTTTACGAACAGCCCATGCTTGTTCCGCAGTTCAAACATTTATAACAGGTACCGCTTCTTATTGTGATATGTCCGCAAGTGCTACATGCTGGCGCATCGCTTTGCATACTTTTAGCTGCTGCTTGTACTTGATCCATAGAGCCTGTTGAAGCTTCCACTGCAACCGCTACGCTTGCTTTAGCCACTGGTGCTGGTGCTGTTACGCGAATGCTGCTAAGTTCAGGCTTTCCTACCAATGTAATATCTCCTTCTTCGCCTAAGTTCTCCACTGTAGGCTTATCTAATACATGTACTAAATCGGTTCTGCCTAAATATTCGTAAGCTAAAGAACGGAATATAAAGTCAACGATAGAAGTAGTGGTTTTGATATTTGGATGATCGACCATTCCAGAAGGCTCGAACTTAGTGAATACAAATTTTTCTACGAACTCTTCTAAAGGCACACCATATTGTAAGCCAACAGAAATAGAGATAGCAAAGCAGTTCATTAAACTACGCAGTGTAGAACCTTCTTTTGCTAAGTCAATAAATATTTCTCCTAAAGTGTTGTCATTGTATTCACCTGTTCTTAAGAATAATACTTGACCGCCAATTCTAGCTTTTTGTGTAAAGCCACGACGCTTTGCTGGTAAAGATTTGCGCTCTACAATGCGAGACAATTGACGCTTGAATGTAGTGTCGGTAGAAGCAGCCATTCTTTTTTGAACTTCTTCTAATAACTCATCTACATTTAATTTACTTAAGTCTACTAATTGTGAACCGCCTTCTTCACTTAATTCAGCTTCAGCAGTAGCATCGGTTTTTTTCTTCTTATCCGATTTCGTACTTAAAGGTTGGCTTAATTTAGAACCATCACGGTAAATAGCATTCGCTTTTAAACCTAATGACCAGCTCATTAAATAAGAATCGGCAATTTCTTCAACAGTCGCCTCGTTTGGAAGGTTGATGGTTTTAGAGATCGCACCAGATAAGAATGGTTGACAAGCAGCCATCATTCTAATATGTCCATGTGCGTGAATATATCTCACCCCTTTTTTACCATTTTTATTCGCACAATCAAATATGGACAAATGCTCGTCTTTCAATGCTGGTGAACCTTCTACTGTCATGGTACCGCATACATAATCATTTGCTTCGTCAATTTGATCTTCGCTAAATCCTAGAGCTTCTAATAAACTAAAACTCCAGTCAGCAAATACTTCTTCTTTGAAACCTAATCTTGTTAAACAAGCGTCACCTAATGTGAAGCGATTAAATATAAATCCAATTTCAAATGCAGATTTAGCAGCACCATTTAATTTTGCAATTTCTTCTGCTGTAAATCCTTTTGCTAATAAAGACTCATTATTAATATGTGGCGCTCCAACGAAGCTTGCATGTCCTACAGCGAAGTTTACAATGGCATCATTTTCTGCTTGAGAATAACCCAAGTTCTTTAATGCTTGTGGTACCGATTGGTTGATAATTTTAAAGTATCCACCGCCCGATAATTTTTTAAATTTCACTAAAGCAAAATCTGGCTCAACACCTGTGGTATCGCAATCCATTACTAAACCAATGGTTCCTGTTGGAGCGATTACAGTAGTTTGTGCATTTCTATAACCATATTTTTCTCCTAATTGAACTGCATCATCCCAAGCTTTGGTGGCTGCTTTCAATAAATAATCAGGCGTATATTGAGCTTTAATTCCTTGAGGTTTAATTTCAATGCCTACATAAGCACCCTCTGCATCATAAGCAGCAGCGCGGTGATTACGCATTACACGTAACATGTCTTCTTTATTTTCTTCGTATCTATCAAAGGCTCCTAAGAAAGAGGCCATCTCTGCGGATGTCTTATAAGCCACGCCCGTCATGATGGCTGTGATGGCACCGGCAATACCACGTGCTTCTTCACTATCGTAAGCAATACCACTTACCATCAGCATAGAACCTAAGTTAGCAAAACCTAAACCTGTTGTTCTGTAGTCATAAGATAATTGTGCTACTTCTTTAGAAGGGAACTGCGCCATTAAAATAGATACTTCTAAAACAGTCTGCCATAATCTTGTAGTATATTCAAAACCAGTTACATCAAAACTATTGTCAGACTCATTGAAGAATTTTCTTAAGTTGATAGAAGCTAGATTACAAGCAGTGTTGTCCAAGAACATATATTCTGAACAAGGGTTAGAGGCATTGATACGGCCACCCTTTGGACAAGTATGCCACTCATTAATAGTAGTGTCATAT
>Ga0114964_10001579_pt1 | contig 16533 bp, 17 predicted proteins | sample C_131016_MF_Meta_FD_92638 | JGI IMG/M metagenome (GOLD analysis project Ga0114964, IMG submission 92638) | Freshwater microbial communities from Lake Croche, Canada to study carbon cycling - C_131016_MF_MetaG | ecosystem: Environmental > Aquatic > Freshwater > Lake | place: Lake Croche, Canada... | reverse complement strand
GGCGTTGCCACCCTCGCCTATGCAGGCATCGACAGCACCAGCACCTCGAGCCTCACTCACGAATCCAACATCGGCGACGTCTTTTCCTCCCTGGCACGCCAGACGGTCGGCCCCGTCGGGGCACTGGTCGCGGCGGCTATCGTGGGACTCTCCGCCTTCTCGGCAACCCTCTCCACGGTGATGTCAACCGTGCGCGGCGTGCTCTCGATGGCCACGTACAAGGCGCTGCCAAGACATTTCGCCTCCGTCGATGAGGTCGCGCAGACACCGAAATTCGCGACATGGTTCATCGGTCTGACGACCCTTTTCATCTATGGCGCACTCACGTTGGTCAGCGACCGCATCGTGGAAGACTGCGTCTACAGCGTGGGAATCGCGATCATGACCTACTACACTGTGGTGGCGGTCTCCTCGGTCATCTACTTCTGGGACACCGCGTTCCAGTCCTGGCGCACCGCTCTGGAACAGGTCATCCTGCCCGGCATCGCGGCCCTGGTGTTCATCCCGGTCGGAGTGATTCAGGGATACCGCATGGCCCAACCGGATTACGACTCGGGAGGATCGCTGGCCGGAGTCGGCACGGTGTTCGTCATCGGCGTGTTCAGCCTCCTCGGCGGCGTGCTCCTCATGATCCTGTGGAACATCAAGGAGCCCGCCTTCTTCCGGGGCGAAACACTGCCCCGGGAGCGAGCCCGCCCCGCCAAGAAAGACTGATTTCGGGGTCGCTGCGTGCCCGTTGACTTTTCAAAGGGCGAGAGGTATCACCCGAGCACAAAAAACGTCCCCTCACCCGGATGGTCAAAACATTACACGACGACGAGATCGACAGGAAAGAGACGGTGCACCTGATTCCTTTTTTGTTTCTTTGCTACTTCGTCGCTTATCTCGATCGCGTGAACGTCGGCTTTGCCAAGCTGCAGATGCTCGCGGATTTGAAGTTCAGCGAAACGGTCTACGGGTTGGGCGCCGGCATTTTCTTCATCGGTTATTTCATCTTCGAAGTTCCGAGCAACATCCTGCTCGAAAAAATCGGCCCCCGCGTCTGGATCGCGCGCATCATGGTAACCTGGGGCATACTTTCCTCCTGCATGATGTTTGTGAACAGCGAACTCAGCTACTACGCGCTCCGGTTTTTCATCGGCGTGGCGGAGGCCGGCTTCTTCCCGGGGATCATTCTTTACCTGACCTATTGGTACGAACAGGAGCGGCGCGGGCGGATCGTCGCCCTGTTCATGACGGCCATTGCGTTTTCGGGCGTCGTGGGCGGCCCTCTGTCCGGTTGGATCATGGAGAGCTTCTCTGGCAAGCACGGCCTTGATGGATGGCAATGGCTGTTCCTGATCGAAGGACTGCCCGCGCTGGTGCTTGGGATCGCGGCTTATTTTTACCTCGATGATTCCGTGGCGGAAGCAACGTGGCTGAGCAAGGAAGAGAAGGTTGTTTTGCAATCCCGACTGGATGCGGATGCCAAAACGAAAGTTCGCCTGCCCCTGGCCAAACTCTTCACCGATGCGCGCGTGTGGCTCTTCAGCGCCATCTATTTCTTCATGGTGATCGGCCTCTACGGCATCGGCTTCTGGCTACCCAACATCATCAAATCGGCCGGTGTGAACGATGTGTTTCACAACGGATTATTATCGGCCATTCCGTATTTCGTGGCGGCGATTGCGATGGTGCTGGTGGGCAGGAACTCCGATCGCACGGGCGAGCGCCACTGGCACCTGATCGTTTGCTCGCTACTCGGCGCCGCCGGATTCTGGCTCAGCAGCGCTTATGAACATGACATCCATGTTGCTTTGCTGGGCACCACAATAGCCGCGTCGGGATTGCTTTCGGCAATTTCACTTTCGTGGAGCCTTCCCACGGCTTATCTCACGGGCACGGCTGCAGCCGCGGGCATTGCGACGATCAATTCCATCGGCAATCTGTCCGGATTTGTCAGCCCACTGATCATTGGCTGGATTAAGGATACAACCGGCAGTCTGTCGGGGGGCTTGCACTTTCTCGCCGCAAGCCTCGCATTCAGCGCGATTCTGGTGTTTTACAGCAAAGCGCTTCAGCCTGCACGGCAGGAGGAAAAAGCTATCCAGTCGGTAGAGTGATTGCAGAGGGATTCCACACCGGCATCGATCGCGCTGATAAAGAGAAATCCGAGGCCGAATGCCGTGAGTGCTCCTGTCACCCGAAAGAGTTAATCGGAAATCCGTCCGCCACGGCACCCAACGTCATACCCCCTTATTGAGAGGAGTCCCCCCTGTGCTCTTTTATCCCTATTTTTGTTGCCGGTTGTCGCGGAGGAACGCACGCTTTTGTACTTATTACGAATCTTTTTCCGTGACCCCAAACTCTCACCCAACAAAATGGCCTGCACGGCTACTGCGTCGAGTCACGCTGCTGCTGGTTCCGTGGGCGCTGCTGCTGATGTTCGTCACGGAGATGCTCGTACAGTTCGTAGAACTGCAGGACCGGAACGAGGTCGTCTCCACGGGTATCGTTATTGCTCTTCTCAGCATGAGCGCCCTCTCCTTTGGTTGGAACAGGTCGCTCTCGGATCTGGGTGACCGGGAAAAGCTAGGGCCGAGGATCCACTATGCCGGGGAGGGTCTCTTCATTGCAGCACTTCTGGCCCTGGTGGCGCTCTTCTTTATCTGGATCAAGCTGCCAGCATGGATTTCCGCACTATGGATCGGGCACTTCCTCTTCTCGCTCCATTGGTTCTTCCTTCTGCTAGCCATGATCTATGCCACACGGGCGGTCTGGGATCTCTTCAAGGTGGCGATGGTCGGGCGTGACGAGGAACGCAAGGATGGTTGAGCCATCGCCGGCAACAATGATCTTCCCACTAAAAAGGAATCCGATTACCCGGACACTTGGACTGCTGCTGGCGCTGACCTTTGCTTGCGCTTTTGCTCCAAAGTCAGCGTGTGCGTTGCAGATCGAGGGGGTCGAGATTCCCCCGCAGGTGAAGGTCGGGGGCACGACACTCCATCTCAACGGCGCGGGAATGAGGACCCTCTCCCCGATGGGCATTCCCATCAATCTCTATGTGGCCTCGTTCTATTCACCCACACCCATTCGCAGTGAAAAAGCCGCACTTGCCGCCGTGGCTCCGCTACAATTCAACTTCACGTTTCTTCAAGGCGTGAACCAGGGTATCATCTCCCGTGCATGGCGGGAGCAGTTCTCCCAAAGTATCACGGAGACCTATCCCGGTTACGAGCACGACAAGGATGCCTTCCTCCGCATGGTTGGAAACCTCGACAAATACGGCAGGGATACCATCGAGTTCGTGGGTGATGACACCAGGGTACTCGACTCGGGAAACCTCATAGGCACTATCCATGGGAGGAACTTTCAGAAAGCCTACCTGTGCCTTCTTTTCGGTCCGAAACCCGCAAGCAGTCAGCTCAAACCGGTGCTGCTGGGGCTCTCTTCGACCCCCAAAAAATGATCTTTCTTCCCATCAAGATCTTTGCGGGCAATGGGCGGGATCTTTTGGCAACTCTTCAGCAATGATCAAAAAGCTTTTGGGACCGGGGTTCGGTCTTCTTGAACAACGAGACTTCAGGAATCTCTGGGGTGGCAACCTGTTTTCCAACACAGGAACCTTCATGATGATCATCGCGGCGGGATGGGAAATGAGTTCCCTTACCCAGAACGCGGCGCTCGTGGCCATGGTGCAGACGGCGCTCAGCCTCCCCTTCTTCTTTTTCGTCATCCCCGGAGGGATCATGACGGATCTCGTCAACCACCGCAGGTTACTCATCCTAGTGCAGACTTGGATGCTGGTAGCCGTCGCCGTGATCGCCTGGTGCTCGTGGACCGGCAGACTCACCCCGTGGCTCCTGCTCGGCCTGCTGACCTTAGTCGGCATCGGAACGGCCGTGCACCAACCCGCATGGAAAACATTGCTCCAGGATCTGGTGAAGCGCGAGGAGTCCGCCTCGGCCGTGGCCCTCAATAGCCTGAACTACAACATCGGCCAGGCTCTCGGGCCCTTCCTTGGCGGCATGCTTGCCGGGGTCAGCGGAGCCGCCAGCGTCTTTGCCTGCAAGGCGCTTTCCTACGTTTCTGTCATCGGCGCCCTCTGGCCGATCCCGGATGACCGCCTACCAAAGCCGAAGACCGGTGTGACGGCCTTAATCGTGATCTCCTCGCTGGGGGAAGGCCTCTCCTTCCTGAAAACTTCCCCCCTTCTTGGGGGGATTCTACTGAGGTACGGGCTCTTCATTCTCCCCGCCTCAGGAATGATGGCCCTACTGCCGCTGGAGGCGCGCAGGGAAATCGGAACGGGCGTGTTCGGATACGGAGCGCTCATGAGCGTCCTTGGAGTGGGTGAACTACTCGGAGCCCTCGGGGTTGGTGCCGTGGTCGGGGCCTTCTTCATCCCGGGGCTGAAGCAGAAGTTTTCAATCGATACGGTGGTCATGGTGACTCTTGTCTGCTTCTCCCTCTGTGTCCTGGGGGTAAGCCAGTGGAATAGCATGCTTCTCGACGACATTTTTCTGATCGTCGGCGGAGCCTCGTGGAGCGTCATGACGGTCACCCATCAGGTGGCGGTGCAGTTCTGCTCACCGGACTGGGTGCGGGGAAGGACGACCTCCTTCTACATGCTGACCATGCAGGGGGCGACCGCCATCGGGAGCATGACCTTCGGATGGATCGCCCAACTCACCACAATCCGGGAGAGTATCATGCTCTGTGCGGTTGTCTCGTTGCTCGGAATCCTGCTGATCCGCCGATTCCCGCTGACGAACAAAGACTCCGCAGAGTGACCGTTTACTGATCAAACTCCGTGGGATTGAAAGAGAATCAACGGATTGGCATCGCCACGGGGAATCGAACCCCGATTATGCGGATGAGAACCGCATGTCCTAACCGTTAGACGATGGCGACGTGAAAGACCAAATACCCTACTGGATGAGATGCAGGCTGGCAAGTAGAGAGATGCGGATTAGGCTCCTTGGCTCATGATCCTCTACATCAAACGCGGCTGCCCATGGTGTGATATGGCCGAGGCATGGCTCAGCCAACACGGGTACCCCTACAGTCCCATCGATGTCCTCTCTGATCAGGAAGCCTTTGCAGAGATGCGCCGTCTCTCCGGACAGACCAAGGCCCCCGTTCTCGTAACCGAGGATGGTCGGGTCCTTGACGATTTCGGCCCTGAGGAACTCCCCGGGTTTTTAGGGAAGTCCTAGCTAAGCGGCGCTCAGGCTTCCCTGAGTGCGACCAAGGCACCGAAGGCCTCTCCCGAGTCGATGCTCCGGGAGGCAATCTCCAGCGACTCGCGATGGGTGGAGCCGATTCCCGCGAGATGGATCGCCGCGGAGGTATTGAGCAGGATCATGTCTCGGGCGGCACCGGCTTCCTCGCCTCGGAGGATCGACTCGATGCGACGGGCATTACTCGCCGCATCTCCGCCGAGCAAGGAACGGGTATCGGTCACCGGCGCCAGCCCCAGATCGCCGGGATCAAGGGTGAATTCCTTTGATGTCGCAGCCTCCGAGGAAACCTCGACCACCCGGGAGGAACCCGTGATCGAGAGTTCATCAACCCCTTCTCCGGGATGGAGCCCGCTCCCATGGACCGCCCAGGCCTTCCGACGTCCGAGCAACCGCATTGCCTCGGCATAGAAGGGAAGCATTTCCGGCCTGTAAATGCCGGTGAGTTGGTAGTCGGGCAAGGCGGGATTCAGGAGCGGGCCGAGCAGGTTGAAAATCGTCTTCTTGCCCCGCTCACCGAGTTTCCGGCGCAAGGGGGCAACCATAGCAACCGCAGGGTGAAAATCCGCAGCCATCATGAAGACGCATCCTGCCCTTTCCAGCACCTCCCCCACCCTCGCGGGATCGAGATGAATAGGGACCCCCAATGCCTCCAGCACATCAGCGCTCCCGCATTGTGATGTGAAAGCCCGGTTGCCATGCTTGACCACACGGGCACCGGAGCCTGCCGCAACGAACATCGCGGCGGTGGAGATATTCAGAAAACCGGCCTGATCCCCACCCGTGCCGCAAAGTTCGAGAAGCGGCCTGCTGCCGGAACGGTCGAACACGGGACGTACCGCGCGTCCGAGCAGAACCCGGGCGAAGCCGGCGAGTTCGCCGGCGCTCTCTCCGCGATCGCTGAGAGCGATCAGAAAGCGGGCCTTCGACTCCTCGGGAAGCTCTCCATCAAGGAGAAGCTCCACGGATGACTCGATCTCCTCTGGGGAAAGCGAAGGGATCGATGCCGGATCTGGAAAGAGGCGGGACATGTGGGGGAGAATAAGCCTGTTTCTACCGGAGCACGAGCGCCATCGCTGAAAGGAGAAGGGCGGCACCCATCAGGCGGCGGATCATGACGGGGGTGCTGTTGTCGCCGCGCGGCCAGTCCTTGATCAGCACCCCTGCCGTCCAGAGGATCAGGATGCTCCAGAGGCAGCGCGAACCGTAAAGGATATTGGTGAGCGTGGCGTTCCCATAGAGGCCGATCGCGGAATACATCCCAAGTGACTGAACTCCCAGCAGGGCGGCCCCCGTCAAGAGCCAAGGAAGAGCATGAGGTGGAATCTTCGCCGCCCCATTGCCCTTCCTTCCAAACACTCCCGGCAGATAGCACAACGACAGGAGACCCGTTGTACCGAACATCACCGGAGCAAACCGATTGTACCCCACTGCCGGAACCCACCACTGAACCAGCACATCGGTCAGGGCAAAGATGAGAGCGGCTGCCAGCGACCAGATGACAGCCTCCGTCATCCTGCGGTGCGATCCTCTGGGAACATAGGAGATGATGGCGATACCGATGCTCGCCATCAGGCAGGCCCACCACCAGGAGAAAGGCAACGGCTTCCCGAGCAAGGCAACCGAGAGGAGAGCCACCAGAATGACCTTGGTCCCCAGAAGCGGGGTCGAGACGGAGATGTCACCCGTGGCAATGGCACGAAAGGTGAAGATCTGGCCGAGAAAAAAAAGGAGGCCGCAGCAAGCAGGAAAGACCCACAGGAACTGCGCGGAAAAGCAGTCCGAAGGAGCGGCTCCCACCACGGGCATCAACCAGAGAATCTGGAAGAGGATTGCCATGGTCATATTGCAGAGCAGATTGACCACTCGCCCGGAGACGCCGCCTCCCAGGGCACGTTGGATGAAAAGTGCCCCGCAAGCATACCCGAATCCGGCCCCAATGGGCAGCAGAAGGGCAACGGGGCTCACGCCGGAAGAATCTCGTCGAGCAACGCCCTCAGCTTCAAAGCCGGCCACTGACCGGACACCTGCGGCTTGCCGATCCAGCCGTAGCAGAGCGGGGAACCGAATCCGCTGAGCACCACCCGGGAAAATCTTCCGGCGGCACCCATTCCCATGGAAACCACAGGGATCCTTGTCCCACCAGACTGGAGTTCGATCAGTTGCTGCAGATCGCGGGGTTCGCAAAGCCGTGTCGCCACCTTGAAGAGATCGGCACCCTGGTCGGCCGCGCGGTTGGCGAGGCGTTTCAGAACTGCCACGCTGGGCGTCTTGGAAAAATCATGGTGGGAAAGGATCACCGTACGCCCGTGCTGGTGCGCCTGTGCAATCACGTCGGAAAGGGCGGTGGCCGATCTGAGTTCCACATCGATTGCCGAGGACCAGGGAAGCGCCTCCTCAAGAAGCCTCCGACGTGTAGCCGTGGAAAGATTGCCCACACCTCCCTCCTGAGGGTGACGCGCCGTCGCAAGAACCGGCAAGGGCCAGGACTCGGGCAGCCTCAGCCCTGCCAGCGCATCGAGTCTTGCCTCCAGCACATCAACGCAGGGGAAAAGGCCAGCCCCACCCTTTGCGGCGGCTTTCTTCACGGCCCCCAACCCCACGGACTCGTGGATCGTTCCCACGACCAAGGTACGGCTTGAGGAGATTAACCCCTCGAGACTCTTGGGACTCCTAGCGCGTGTGGATCGACCTCTCTTCATCGGTAGGCCGGCCGATCGTTTATTCCTCTCCCTTGCTAAGCTTCGTAAGGACACTCAAATCCTCAAGCGTGGAGGTATCACCCGTCAGCGACTGCCCGCCGGCGATCTGCTTGAGGAGACGGCGCATGATTTTACCACTGCGTGTCTTGGGAAGCATCTCGGCAAAGCGGATCTCGTCGGGCTTGGCGATGGGGCCGATGGAGTTGCCGACGTGGTTGCGGAGTTCCGCCTTGAGTTTGTCGCTCGGTTTTTGCCCCGAGCGCAGGGTGACGAAGGCAACGACCCCCTGTCCCTTGATCTCGTCGGGACGACCGACGACCGCGGCCTCCGCGACGGCGGGATGACTGACCAGGGCACTCTCGAGTTCGGCTGTCCCAAGGCGGTGCCCGGCGACATTGAGGACGTCGTCGATGCGGCCGACGATCCAGAAGTTCCCCTCCTTGTCCCGGCGAGCGCCGTCACCGGTGAAATAGGCTCCCTTGATCTCGCTCCAGTACTGCTGCCTGTAGCGTGTCTTGTCGCCCCAGATCCCGCGCAGCATCGAGGGCCACGGCTTGCGGATCACGAGCTTGCCACCCTGGCCGTGCGGAACCTCCTTGCCGTTGTCATCGACGATCGCGGCATCCACACCGAAGAAGGGAAGCGTCGCCGTGCCCGGCTTGCAGGGGGTCGCGCCGGGAAGCGGGGCGATCATGTGCGCGCCGGTCTCGGTCTGCCACCAGGTGTCGACAATCGGGCACTTCTCGTAGCCGACATGTTTGTTGAACCACATCCAGGCCTCGGGATTGATCGGCTCACCCACCGTTCCGAGAAGTCGGAGCGAGGAGAGGTCGTGCTTGCGGAGATGCTCATCACCCCACTTCATGAAGGCACGGATGGCGGTCGGCGCGGTGTAGAAGATGGTGATGCCGTAGTCGGCGATGAGTTTCCAGAATCGGTCCGGTTCGGGCCAGTTCGGGGCCCCCTCATACATGAAGCAGGTGGCTCCGTTGGAGAGCGGGCCGTAGACCAGATAGCTGTGCCCGGTGATCCAGCCGATGTCGGCCGTGCACCAGTAGACATCCTCCTCCTTGAGATCGAAGACATACTTGGTCGTGGCGTAGGTGCCGACGAGGTAGCCGCCGGTGGTATGAAGGATGCCCTTCGGCTTTCCGGTCGAACCGCTGGTATAAAGGATGAAGAGCGGGTGCTCGCTGTCGAGGTGCTCGGGCCGGCACTCGGCGTCGACATACTCCATCTCACGGTGCCACCAGACATCGCGCCCCTCCTCGATGTGGATGTCGCTGTTGGCCCGGCGGAAGACGATGACCTTCTTCACGGAGGTCTCGCCCTCGAGCGCGTGGTCGACGTTCTGCTTGAGAGGAACGAACTGTCCGCGGCGGTAGCCGCCGTCGGCGGTGACGATGACCCTGGCCCCGCTGTCCGCCAGACGATCCTTGATGCTGTCCGCGCTGAAGCCTCCAAAGACGACACAATGCACGGCGCCGATCCGGGCGCAGGCCAGCATGGCGATCGATGCCTCGGGAATGAGGGGCATGTAGATGAGGACGCGGTCACCCTTCTTCACGCCGTTACGCTTGAGGACATTCGCAAACTTGCAGACCTCGCGGTGGAGTTGGTGGTAGGTCAGGACCTTTTTGTCACCGGGTTCACCCTCCCAGATGATCGCCGCCTTGTTCGCGCGGGGCGTCCCCAGATGACGATCCAGGCAGTTCTGGGCGGCGTTCACTTTTGCCCCGACAAACCACTTGGCGTAAGGAAGCTTCCAGTCAAGGACCTTGGTCCACTTTTTCAGCCAGTGGAGATCCTTGGCTTCTCTCCCCCAGAACTTGTCGGGCTTGTTAACCGACTCGGCATGGAGCTTTTTGTACTCGGCCATACTCCCGACGCGCGCTTTTTTGGAAAAAGCCGCCGAGGGTTTGAAAACGCGGTTCTCAACAAGATGGGATTCGATGTTCTTGGGCATGAGGGAGGGGTGTTTGGGGAAAACGACCTCAGCAGATGAAAAGGGAAAAGGAAAGCATGGAGGATGAAAAATCGAGCCCGCCGTGATCGCCCCAATGATATCGCCGTGCCCTTGCACCCTTTGGGAAGCCGCTGATGACGGCCCCCTAAAATCCAGCCAAATTAAGAATCACAAAGCGGAAGCGCTCGTCGTAGATGCCGCAATTATGGATCCTGCAGCAACTCAGGCAGGCGATCCTTCCCCGTGGCCGGCGCACCCGCTCATGACTCTCTCCACAGCCAGGACATTGAAGCCGATAACGCCGCCTCATCCTACGGGCGGTGAAGGGGAGTTGGTGTGTCCTTCCCTCCCCCGGGATTCCAAGATCGCGGCAGGCCTCCCTCCACTCCGCGCCATGCGGGGCCAGTCGGCGACGGCCGTGACGATGGCGCGCCAGAAGATGGGCTAGTTCATGCAGGAGGGTTCGATCCACTTCCTCAGGCGAGATCTGCCTGAGCGCAGGGTTGAGCCAGATTTCCCAATGAGAGGCGATGGCCACGCCAGCAGTGGTGCTCATTCTGGAGTTCCATCCGACAACGAGCCTTTCCGCAAGGGGCGGAGCCCAAGGCAGGATCACTTCCCGCGCACGCTTTTCCAAATCGGCATCGCGGTATTTGAAGCGACTGCGCCGTGCTGGAACCTGTACGGAGAAATCCCCGGAAGCGAGTTGAGCCAGGCGGGAGAGGATCCCCTTCATCACGCCTTCGACTGCCTCGCAATCACCCGGGCAAGAGCCTCGATTGTGGAATCGATTTCCTGTTCCGTCGTGTGACGGCCCATGGAGAACCGCACGGTGGAACGGGCTATCGATTCCCGAACCCCCATCGCAAGGAGGACGTGCGAGGCCTGGATCGATCCGACCATGCAGGCCGATCCACTGGAAGCCGCCACCCCCTCCAGATCGAGCCCCATAAGCATGGTCTCGCCATCGCATCCGGGGAAGCTGACATTGAGCGTGTTGGCGATCACCGGGGCATTTGCCGCATTCCTCACCGCGGCGGGAGAGATCTCCCTGATCCCCTTCCAGAGACGCTCCCGCAGGCCCACCTGACGCGTCGTCTCCGATCCCGCATCAATTTCCGCGAGCGCCAACGTAGCGGCCACGGCCATCCCGGCAATCGCGGCGGCATTCTCGGTGCCGGGCCGCCGCTCGTTCTCGTGGAATCCCCCGTGCTGAATCGACTCGATGGAAACCCCCGAGCGCAGCCAGAGAAATCCCGCGCCCAGCGGTCCGTAAAATTTGTGACCCGTCGCGGAGATGGCATCGACACCCAACTCAGCGGGCAGGCAGGGGATCTTCCCAAAAGCCTGCACGGCGTCGGTGTGAAGGAGAATACCCCTCTCGCGACAGAGCGCGGCCAACTTGGCCACAGGTTGGATCACGCCGGTCTCGTTGTTGGCCATCATCACCGAGGCAAGGAGCGTCTCGGGACGGAGCGCTGCCTCAAAGGCCGCCGGATTGACCAACCCCTGCGCATCCACAGGGAGGATCGTCAGGTCAAATTCCTCGCGCGAAGCAAGCGACTGCATGGCATGGAGTACCGCATGATGCTCGGTGGCGGCGGTGACGAGATGATTTTTGCCGACCGCACGATGACGCCGGGCAAGGCCAAGGAGCGCGAGGTTGCAACACTCGGTCCCTCCCGAGGTGAAGATGATCTCGTGAGACTTGGCCCGGAGCAAAGAGGCGATCGTGTCGCGCGCCTCGTCGATGGCGGCACGGGCGCGGCGTCCCGGCGCATGGATGCCGGAGGGATTGCCCAGCGCCCCCTCCATTAGGGGAAGCATGACCTCCCGTGCCTCGGGGCGGAGGGGCGTGGTCGCGTTGTGATCGAGATAGATCATCGGGAGGATGATTTCCCAGAAAGGGATCACCCGCAATGTCCCAACTCGGAATTTTTCCGTGAATTTTCAGGAACGGAGGAATGTGACACTCTTGCCTTCCTCCACCCCCTGCTCCAGCATGAAGGGCTCAATGACTGCATCGCCCATTCTTCCCGACCTCCAGGCGGCCATCCTCTGCGAGGATGTGCGTGCCGAGATCAGCGGTCAGCAGACCCTTGTCGGCGTGATCGGCGCCATCCCCGCGGCCACGCTCCCCCTCGGATTTTTCAAGCTCTGTCTCTGGACGCGCTGGTGCGGCGGCATCGGGGACTTCGTTCAGAAGTGCCTCATTTACGATCCCGAGGAGGATCAGGCGATCGCCCAAGCGGAAATCCCATTCTCACTGGCCGACCTGAACGCCCACGCGACGAATGTCCATTTCTTTGGCGGAGTTCAGTTTCAGAAATTCGGCACCTACCATGTAGAGATCCTGCTTGATGACGAAATCAGGCTCCGGATTCCCCTCCCAGTGATCCATGTCGAGAATCCGGGAGCACCCTCCCAGGGCTGATCTGATTCTAAAAGTCGAGCACCTCGCCGTCTTCCGGCAGGAAGACATCGCCCACATTCGGTAGGAGATCCTCAAGGTGCGCTCTCAGATCGGCCCGGTCCGAGGCATCCTCTTCCGAGAGATGGACAAGACAGAGTGCATGGATCGCGGCAGGAGCCAGCACCGAAGCGAGTTCCTCGGCTCCGAAATGGGAGAGTTCGCTGACTAGGACAGTCACGGGTTCCTTCACCAACGGGGCAAGATCCTTCGCCCCGGAGATGTCTCCGCTGAAGATTCCCCGGAAGTCCCCGGCTGCAATCTCCAGCGAGTAGGAGTGGCATGGGCGGCCAGTGTCTGCTCCCGGGAGACTCCGGTAACATTCGACCAGGTGATTGTTTGGCCACGGCGTCAGGGTGATCCCACCGCCAAGGGAAATACCCTTCCGATCCTCCCAAGGCACCCAGGTCAGCGGAAAACCAAGACCCTCCTCGGTGAGGTGAAGCGCGGCGATCCATGCCCTGAGGGGGGCCACCATGTCGACCGGAAGATAGATTACCAGTTCCTTGGTGCGCTCCAGCAGCATGCATCCCTGCAGGAGGGCGGGAATCCCTCCCACATGATCGACGTGGCCGTGGGTGAGTAGTACGGCGTCGATCTCGCGGATCAGCCCGCCACGGTCGCGGAGCAGGTGAACACACGGTTCGCCGGCATCGATGAGAAGATGCTTCCCCTCCAGAAGAAGGAGACTGCTGGAGAAAAACCTGTCCGCGGAGGGGAGTCCGGAACCGGTGCCAAGAAAGCTGACGGAGGGCATGCTGGAAACCTCCCCTCTCCTTGGGGAAAAGCGAGCCAAAATCCCAAACCGGAGCGCCGTAAAGCGACGGGGTGAAAAAACCTCTTTTCTCCTTTGACAGAAGGGAATTCTTTTCCTAATCTCACCAACCTTTCCCGAAATTCCAATGAAGACTTTTTCTGCCAAAGCTCCCGAGGTCAAACGCCAGTGGTGGGTGATCGATGCCAAGAACCAACACCTCGGCCATATCGCCGTCAAGGCCGCCAACCTCCTCCGCGGCAAGCACAAGGCGATCTTCACTCCCCATGTTGACACCGGTGACTTCGTCGTCGTGATCAACGCCTCCGAAGTCCAGATCGGCGGCAAGAAGGAGACCCAGAAGACCTACATGAGCTTCTCCGGATTCGTCGGCGGCCACAAGTCCGAGACCTTCCGCCAGCGCCGCGAGCGCCGTCCCGAACTCCTCATCGAGCGCGCCGTGAAGGGAATGATCCCCCACAACCGCCTCGGCCGTTCCATCTACGGCAAGCTGAAGGTCTACGGAGGCGCCGAGCATCCCCATGCCGGCCAGAATCCCCAGCCCACCAAGTAATTCCTGACCGGAACCAGTTTTTCCAAACCACATGTCCACCGCAAAAACCGCCACCACCGGACGCCGCAAGACGGCGGTCGCCCGCATCCAGATCGCACCGGGCACCGGCAAGATCAGCGTTAACGGAAAGAACTTCGACGAGTACTTCACCACGACCTCGATGCAGAACACCGTTCTCAAGCCGCTTGAGACCGTGAACGCCGCCAAGAACTACGATGTCGTGGCCAAGACCTCCGGCGGAGGGCTTCAGGGTCAGGCCGGCGCTCTCAGCCTCGCGATCGCCCGCGCCCTCAACGAATTCAACGAAGCCGACCGCCCCGCCCTCAAGGCAGACGGCCTGCTGACCCGCGACCCCCGCATGCGCGAGCGCAAGAAGCCGGGTCGTCCCGGAGCCCGCAAGCGCTTCCAGTTCTCCAAGCGCTAAGAGCCCATTTCATCCTCCGGCACTCCGGAGTACCGAATCACCGAAGAGCTTCCCGAGAGGGAAGCTCTTCATGTTTCGGCCCGAAACTCCCGATTCCCCGAAACCATCTCCCCTCGCCCGATCATGGACTCCCACGACGGATCACCGCATCACGGAGCCAATGTCCTTCACCATGCGTGGAGATCGGCCCTGAAATCGCTCCGCGCGAACCTGATCCCCGGGTTGATCCTCCAGTTCCTGATGGCCTTCATGGGAGCGGCCTATCTCTGGCATCCCGGAGCAAGACGTTTCTTCGACGGACTGGGAGCGATCCGCACGGAGTGGGGATTCTTCTTTTCCTTTGTCGGCACCTCCGCCGCGTCGGCATTCCTTCCGGAACTCCTGCGCCTTGTCACCAGGAGCAAATCGCAACCCGATCCCCAAGGGCATGGGCATGGACTCGCGGCGCGCCTTCTCTTTGCCATCCCCTTCTGGGGGCTTATCGGAATGCAGGTCGATCTCTTCTACAGGATCCAATTCTGGATCTTCGGCCCCTCGGAGACCTTCTCCGTGATCCTCCGCAAGGTGCTGGTCGACGCCTTCCTCTACTGCCCTCTCATCGCGATCCCCGAAGCGGTCGCAATCTTTCTCTGGCGCGATCATGGATTCACGACCCGAGGCTTCCATGGGTGGACCCCGGGACGCTTTTACGCACTCAGGATCTTTCCCGTGCTCATGGCCAACTGGATGGTCTGGATCCCTCTGGTCACCATCATCTACTCCCTCCCCGCGTCGCTCGGAGTGGCGTTCTTCATCATCGCCCAGTCGTTCTGGGTCATGGTCTTCACCACCCTCTCCTCCTCTCACGCGAAGAAGGCGTGATTGCCATTCCGTAAAAGGGTCTCTTAACTCAACGAGATCTCACCGACTATGGAACCAACCCTCCTCCAAATCCTCTGCCTCGGCCTTGTCCAGGGAGCCGCCGAACTTCTTCCCGTCTCCAGCTCCGCCCACGTGATCGTGGCCGAGAAACTGCTCGGGCTCGATCCGGCAAACCCCTCCATGACCTTCCTGCTGGTGATGCTCCACACAGGAACGATGTTCGCGGTGATCCTCTACTTCTGGAAGGCGTGGAAGAGGACGTTCTTCAGCAGTGCGGAGAATTTCAAAAAGATGTGCCTCCATGTCGGCGCCGCCACCCTAATCACCCTGATTGTGGGATTCGCCCTGAAACTCCTCATCGAAAAAGTGATCATGCACGGCAGCAGCCATGACGAGATGGAGGATCTCTTCGGACACCTCCCTTCGGTCGGCACGGCTCTTTTCACGGCCGGCGTCCTGATCCTCGTTGCAGGCTACCTGAAGGGACGCAACGGAAACAAGGAGCTGACCCTCACCTCCTCCCTCTGGGTCGGAGCCTCTCAGGGACTCTGCCTCCCCTTCCGTGGGCTCTCCCGCTCCGGCACCACCATCTCGACCGGAATGCTCCTGGGACTTTCCCGCCAGCGTGTGGAGGAATTCAGCTTCGCACTCGCGGTCGTGATCACCCCTCCGGCCATCGCGAAGGAACTCCTCCGCTTACTCAAATCCCATGACGCCGCCGCCTCACCCGCCCAACTCGTCCACCTGCTCGGTCCGGGGCTCTTCGGAATGGCGGGCGCCTTCGTCGCCGGACTGCTTGCGCTGAAACTCCTCTCAAGTTGGCTGGAGAAGGGACACTGGGCATGGTTCGGCTACTACTGCGTCGCCTTTGCGGGATTCGTTTTCTTTCTCGCCTCGCGCGGGTACTAAGCCTTAAAGCATTACCTCATGAAACTGATCCTCCCCACCCTCGGCATCGCGGCCCTCCTGCTTGCCGGTTGCGCCTCCCAGTCTAAGGAAACCCTCCTCAGCGCCGCGGGCTTCCGCACCGTCGTCCCGACGACCCCTGCCGAGATCGCCCAACTCAAGAGCATGCCCCAGTACAAAATCATTCCGGTCAGCAAGAACGGGAAGACCGTGTTCATGTATGCCGATGCGGCCCGAAACTCCCTCTTGGTAGGCACCCAGAAGCAATACCAACAGTTCCAGCAGTATAACCTCCAGTACAAGATCCAGCAGAGCAAGGAGGACGCAGCAGCCCTCAACGCCGACGCCGCGGAGTGGGGTGGTTGGGGCGGAATGGATGGATTCTGGGGCCCCGGATTCTATTGATCGGACTTTCCAAGTGTGAAAAGAACAAAGGGGCGATCCTTTTCAGGAACGCCCCTTTTCAATTCGTCCGATCAACCAATCTTACTCGCTCGGAGTATACTGCGAGATCTTCGTACCCTGCAGGCTCAGGCCGGCCATGAGACCCTTCTGACCGAAGAAGAAAGCGTAGATACCGTTCTGCAGGGTGGTCGTGCTGAGGGAGCGCGAGAATCCTTCGTCCGCCACCACGAGACTAGGGGCACCTCC
>Ga0114964_10001576_pt1 | contig 16544 bp, 13 predicted proteins | sample C_131016_MF_Meta_FD_92638 | JGI IMG/M metagenome (GOLD analysis project Ga0114964, IMG submission 92638) | Freshwater microbial communities from Lake Croche, Canada to study carbon cycling - C_131016_MF_MetaG | ecosystem: Environmental > Aquatic > Freshwater > Lake | place: Lake Croche, Canada... | reverse complement strand
TAAGCCTTGAGAGCCAGTATTACCTGTAATTCCTTGTAAGCCTTGAGAGCCAGTATTACCTGTAATTCCTTGTAAGCCTTGAGAACCAGTGTTACCTGTGATTCCCTGTGCACCTTGAATTCCACTAATTCCTTGAATGCCTTGTGAGCCATCTTGCCCTACGTAACCAGATATTCCTTGTGATCCTTGAATACCACTAATGCCTTGTATTCCTTGCGATCCGTCTTGTCCTACATATCCCGATATTCCTTGTAATCCTTGTCCCGTTAATCCTTGAGTTCCTAATGAACCTTGAATTCCTTTTAGGCCTTGAACTCCTTGTATGCCCTGCGAACCATCATTTCCTATTAATCCTTGAATGCCTCCACCTATTCTTGTATCAACCCATTGATAAGAATTACCGTCATACACATAAGAATATTCTAAACCATTATTTAAATTGTACCATCTGTCCCCCACATTAGGATACAGTGGTGCAGTAGTAGAATAAGTATAAAGTCCAGCACCTGTTATTCCTTGTGTGCCTTGAATTCCTAACAGACCTTGAACTCCTTGTCTGCCTTGAACTCCTTGAGTTCCCTGTCTTCCTTGTAGTCCTTGCAAACCTTGTGATCCTTGGATTCCTTGGACTCCCTGTACTCCCTGTCTTCCTTGCAGCCCTTGAACTCCCTGTATTCCTTGAGTTCCTGATAATCCTTGTGTTCCTGTAATTCCTTGGGAGCCTGATAATCCTTGTGTTCCTTGTCTTCCTTGAATGCCCTGTAGTCCATTAATTCCTTGGGAGCCACGCAACCCTTGCACGCCCTGAAATCCATCAGAACCAACATAACCAGAGGTTCCTTGTGTGCCTTGTGCTCCATCTTGGCCTATATAACCAGCTATACCTTGCAGACCATAACCAATTCCACCTTGAGTTCCTTTGCTTCCTTGAATTCCTGTAATTCCTTGAATGCCTTGGATGCCTTGGATGCCTCTTGATCCTTGAATTCCATTAAATCCTGATAATCCTACTAATCCCTGTACTCCTTGATTTCCTGAAGCTCCCTGTGTTCCTGAGGATCCTGAAGTTCCTTGAATCCCCTGTGAGCTATTACCAACACCAGAAATTCCTTGTATACCTTGAAACCCATAGCCACCTTGAATTCCTTGAGGACATTCCACGCACTGTGCAGTTGGAGGAGCTACACCATATCCTTCACAACCAACTCTCCAAACAACAGTTGTCACCTCACTGTTATAAGGCTGCGAATTATTTAATTGTTCTTCGCTTGCGAATGTAATTTGAGATAAAACTGTATTATTTTCGCAAGGTCCTAGGCTTTCTCCTGTGTCTCCTATTGATCCACAAGGTCTAACTTCATGGTTTTCATTAGGAATGCAATTATTTAAATCTACATCTATATCTTGATTTGGAGGGATCGGCGGATCCCCACCAGAAGACATTGCAGGACATGTTGTTAGCCAAGAGCCTCTAGAAGCAACTTCTTCTGAGATTATCTGCCACGATATATTGTTTTTTATTTCTAAGAAACTCATACGATTTATATATGAGTTGAAAATAATTAATGAGCAGGTTTTTACCGTAAATCTAGTCGAGGATCGTGATCAAGACAGCAAATCCATTTTGGATTCACGCAGTCCGGGCAGTAAGGCCCATACATAGTTCCTGGATTTGGTTCGTTGGAAGGGCAGTCGCCAGATGACGAATCATATATTATTCCTCTGAGTCCAGTAAGCGGCCCCCAGCACGGTGATGGAATGCCTCCGGGTGTGCGAAAAAGGCCAGCACATGCTGGGCTCCCTACGCCCTTACATTGATCACCTGCCGTATCAATGCTCACGGAGCTGACCACGGATCCACTGCCATTGGGATTCTTGTTTCCGGTGTTTGTCGAGTCTGTGAACGTATTGTCGTAGACTACCACATAGCCTGTGCCTATAAAATTAGGCTTGGGAGTGAAAATACAAGTATAGACCGTGCTGCTAACAGCGGTGAAGTTCGAGATCGTCCCGTTAGTGGCGTAAACGTCAGAGGCGGTGAAGTTGGTAGACGGCTTGCTGAGTGTGAAAGTAAATGTGGCAGTTTCCCCCACTTTCAACGAAGTTTTATTTGAGGATATCGAGACGGTGGGAGGTGTAACTATTGTTGGTACAGGAGTTGGTGTAGCTGTTGGTGCAGAAGTTGGTGTAGCTGTTGGTGCAGAAGTTGGTGTAGCTGTTGGCACAGGAGTTGGTGTAGATGTTGTAGAAATAATCAAATATTGTCTACAAAGCGTGAAGTTATCCGGAGGACTTTGCACATTCTGCAAACCAGTGATACTACTTGTAAATGTGTTGTGATATATAACTATATAATGATTGGGATTGGTGTTATCCACGGTAAATAGCACACAATAATCAGTATCAGATGTTTTTCCAAAATTGGAAAGAGTCCCACCCACTACATATAAATTTCCAGAATTGAAATCGTTTGAAGGTTCGCTTAAAGTAATACACACCCACTTAGATTGCCCAATTTCAGTGAACTGGTATCCGCACCCATCTGGCCCATCATAAAATCGTGCATAAGGTGGAGACGGTTGCGTAGGAGTTGGTGTAGGAGTTGGTGTAGGAGTTGGTGTAGGAGTTGGTGTAGGAGTTGGTGTCCGTGTTGGTGTAGGAGTAGGTGTTGGTGTAGGAGTAGGTGTTGGTGTAGGAGTAGGTGTTCGTGTAGGAGTAGGTGTTCGTGTAGGAGTAGGTGTAGGAGTAGGTGTAGGAGTAGGAGTAGGTGTAGGAGTAGGAGTAGGTGTAGGTGTAGGAGTAGGAGTAGGAGTAGGTGTTCGTGTAGGGGTAGGTGTAGGTGTCCGTGTTGGTGTTGGTGTAGGAGTAGGAGCATGACAAGCTATTGAGCAGTCTAACTCGGTGTGATAAGCACCTTCTGTAGAAACTCCCATATCTTCACAGTGATACCCATTTACATCATTAACGCAAACCCATCGGCAGTAATCACTCGGGCATCCCGGTGGAGGACAAACTCCGGGACCCCATCCCGTTTCTCCCCCAAGAACAGTGCCAGGACTATAAGGAGGAATACAGTTTATAGTGGGAGTAGGTGTAGGAGTAGGTGTAGGAGTAGGCGTAGGAGTAGGAGTAGGTGTAGGTGTAGGTGTAGGTGTAGGCGTGGGCGTGGGTGTTACTGTAGGTGTTGGTGTTACTGTTACGTAGGGCGTAGGAGTTGGTGTTGGTGTTACTGTTACGTAGGGCGTAGGAGTTGGTGTTGGTGTTGGTGTTGGTGTTACTGTTACGTAGGGCGTAGGAGTTGGAGTTGGTGTTGGTGTTGGTGTTACTGTTACGTAGGGCGTAGGAGTTGGAGTGGGAGTTGGAGTTGGAGTAATATTTTTTTCAAGAGAAAAAACTACATCTAAATAATCTTTTTGTTGTCCTAATTTTACCATGATTTATTCGATTATATAAGATATTTTTAAACTTTGATCGTTCGTGCCAAGAAGATCATTTATTGATTTGTCGATGTTTTCTCTGTCTATTTTTGGAACTTCGTATCTAGTTACTATTTCTAAACTTTCTGGAGAACACCTCACTTGATTAATATTGAACTTTTTAAGTATTTCTTTTATCTCTATTGTGTTTTTACCTTTTATAGAAAAAGGCCTGCTTTCTAAAAATTCAAAATCTCGATATAACCTCCCACAGTCACATCTTTCGTACTTATTACCTATTTTACAATAGTCCCCATTCCAGTAATTAACAAAAGGAGATCCTAAAGAAAAGTAATCTGTAGTAATCAATTTGCTACTTTTTTCCTCGCTCCAAGAAATATTATCCATTAAATGATAATTTTTTTCTTTACAAGTGAAAAAAGTAGCCCCTCCATCCCAACAACGCATATGATCACATATGTCGTCAAATAATTCGTTTTCTTGAATAAATTTTAAGTCTTGTGATAATAATTTTTCATTAGTATTACTTAAAAGCTTTGCTATTTTTCCTTTAAAATTGTATTTTTTAACATAGTGGCACAAAGAATTTATCCTAGGACTACTTGTAAAAAAAACGTCTATTTCATTGCATCGCACATATTCCAATAACTCTTTAAAAAAATAATCTTGATTTTCTTTAAAACGATTAAAATTAACATAATGAACTTTGGCTTTTCTTTTGCATCCATGATGATCCATAAAATTTTTTGAATCATTGCGAACTTCAAAGAAATCAGGACTAGAAATAAATGTGTCAAAAAATAACAAAATATTAGGAACTCTTTTAATTAAAAATTCATCTAAAATTAAATCATAATGATTATCGCACTCTAAAAAATATAAAAATGGTTCCCATCTTAAATACTCAAAAGGGATGCCTGTTGTGCTACCACTGGTAGCCATAGAACTGGTTTCTGCACTCTTCACATACCAAATAGATTTATCTAATAGATGCTTTTTTTCTACATAATCAAAGCTAGATCCATACACAGGACTGTGCTTTCTAGCCCATAGTTCTATATTTTTTTTAAGTAGACTTGTAACATTTATTAGATCTTCTTGCTCTTTGAATAAAATATTTTTACATATGTCTTTATATTCGAATAATAAAGACTCACTTGGTAGCTTGTGATCTTTCCACTTTTTTAAAAACAAATCAATTTTATAGTCTTTTTTAGATTTAAACATCAAACTCTGTGGATGCCACATCCATCTCTTAAGAAAAAATTCAAAGTTATTTTGTTGGTGTGGCACCATGATAAATTAGGAAGCCAACGGGAAACAATATCCCAGTCACTACCCTTGTTAACACGCCTCCAGCCTCCGTATCTATTAATTAGCCAACGCTTATGCAACATCTCAGACGTATCGATGTATCCAGCTTTTGGTTCAAATGGATGAACTCTTTCTAGTACAACCTCATTGTTTTTATTTATTAGTCTAGAACCTGTGTATGCTAAATCAGCATTATTTTCTTTTATTGCTTCGTATAAAGATTGCAAATGATCTGGTTCGTACCAATTATCATCATCTAAATAAGCTATAAGATCATTTTCGCTATTCGTTATTGCGAAATTCCTTGGCCCCCAACCAGAGTATCCGCAATGATAAGGTAAATTAAAATACTTAAATCTAGAGTCTTGCTTTACTATATTTTTACATATCGACTCTATTTCTTTGCAGTTTTCACACTCTAAACACGTTTTGTCGCATCTGGTGCAAGAATCTTTGACCAAATAACAATCAAAATAAGAATATGTCTGAGCCTGAATAGATTCTGTAGATCTTTTTATCCAGACTGGATCAGAATGAAATGTCGGAGTACAGATTAAAATGCGTTCCATTATTAACTAACATAGCTTTACTTGTATCTTTTTTTGTGCTAAAATTAACATTATGAATAAAATAGAGAAAAAAATAGATTTTTGGATAGCTAACGATCAAAACGTCTTGTTTATTGGTAAGCACGGAGTTGGTAAGACCGCCATCGTAAAAGATGCATTTGACCGTCATGGCATCAATTACAGATATTTTAGTGCTTCAACAATGGATCCTTGGGTGGATTTTATAGGCGTGCCAAAAGAAAAAATTGAGAATAAGATACCAGAACAGTTTTTGAACATAAGAGAATTAGCCGATATCGACCCAGAATTAGCAGAAGAATGGATAGCTTCTAATTGGAATTTGAATGCAAAATCAACAAAAAAAATTATTTCTCATGTTTTACAAAGAGAACAAGGATTAACCTATTTAGATCTTATTAGACCTCATCACTTCGCAACAGGAGAAGTTGAGGCTTTATTTTTTGATGAGTTTAATAGAAGTCCAAAAAAAGTCCGCAATGCCGTTATGGAGCTACTTCAATTTAAGTCTATTAATGGATATAAATTTCCCAAACTAAGAATGATATGGGCGGCTATAAATCCAGATGATGAAGAACAAACATACGATGTAGAAAGATTGGATCCAGCACAAAAAGATAGGTTCCAAATATTTGTTCCTGTGCCATACAAACCAGACGTAGATTGGTTCAGAAAACAATACGGCAATAGAATAGCAGACGCAGCAATTCAGTGGTGGGACGAGCTATCAGAAGAAGAAAAAGATAATGTCTCACCAAGAAGATTGCAATACGCATTAGATATTTACAATAAAAAAGGCGATCTTAGAGATGTGTTGCCAATTTCAAGTAATGTGTCAAAACTTTACTCAGCTTTAAATGTGGGTCCAATATTAGAAAAACTAGAAGAGTTAATCACTCAAAAAAGCGACGAAGAATCTCAAGCTTTTTTGAGCAATGAAAATAATTATTCATCAGCAATAAGATATATCTTAAAATCTGATACATTTAAACATTATTTTTTACCATTAATTCCAAAAGAAAAGATAGCTGTTCTTTTGGCCCAAAGTGATAATACCTCTAATTACATTATAGATAACATAAAAAAGGTCCCAGTTTTTCAACAAGTATGCGATGAAATAATCAAAGCAAATACAAATACCAAACTGGTAAAAAAGATCAGGACATGTATAACAGAAAATCAAAATGCAGACATTAAATGAATTGTGGTTCGAAATAAGCAACGCTCTGGAAGTTCATCATGCAATATTTTACAAAATATGGCAAATGGGCAAACCCATGTTCACAGAAGAAATAGATACAGCAGCAGTTCAATTCGATAAAGAAGGAAAGTTTTTTATTTTTTTGTTTAATCAAGATTTTTGGAATAGTTTAGATTTTGAAAATAAATTATTTGTTATTTGTCACGAATCTTTACATGTTATTTTAAATCATGGAATAAGAATAAAAGATTCTAAAAAGAATAACAGAATGGCTTGTAATCAAGCTTTGGATATAGTTGTCAATCATCTTTTAGTAGATAAATTCGCACATAAAAGAGAAAATATAAAAGATTGGGAGAATTTTTGCTGGATAGATACCATATTTCCTGGCAAAAATATATCAACAAATGAATCTTATGAGTTTTATTATAATTTGTTTGAAAAATCTTACGGCGACGGCGGGCCAGGCACAGGTAATATAACCACAGTAGATGACCATAGTTATATTGATGTAGATCCTAAAGAACTATTTGAAAATCTAGATCTATCAGAAGAAGAAAAGTCATCTTTAAAAGATACTTTGAGCAAACACGCAGGGAACGAATCTGGTGATTGGGAGCTTTTAAATTTTAATTTGAAAAAAAGAAAGCAAAAGTGGGAAAGTGTAATTAAAAAATGGTCTGTAAAATCTAAAAAAAATCAAGACGAAGACACAGAACAATGGATCAGACTAAATCGCAGAATGGAAATGTTGTCGAGAGATATGTTTCTTCCATCTGACATGGAGGTGGAATGTCTACATAAAGATTTTTCTAAAACAAAAGTTTATTTCTTTATGGACACATCAGGTTCTTGTTGGCATTTGAAAGATAGATTTTTTTCTGCGGCTTCCTCTTTATCAGATAATCATTTCGATGTTAGCTTGTTTTGCTTTGATACAAAGGTGTTTGAAACAACTCTTGAAAGTAAAAAAGTTTACGGAGGAGCAGGAACAAGCTTTTCTATATTGGAAAAATACATTCAAAGTAAAATAAAAGATGGAGAAAAATATCCCGATGGCGTTTTTGTAATAACAGATGGATACGGAGATAATATATATCCTGAAAAACCAACAAAATGGCATTGGTTCTTAACAGACCCTTCCGTGAAAAATTTTATTCCCAAATTGTCTAAATGCTACAAATTATCAGAATTCGAATGAATTATAGAAAAAAGCTATCATCTACAGTAAGCAATTCTTCAAGAGAAACTATAGACCATTTTTCATATCTTAATTCATATTTAAACTTTTTGGGGACATCGACAGTCAGTATAGCAGTCAACCAAGGCTTTCTATTTTTCTTCCAACAAAGCATTGGTTTTTTATCGCATCTCTGGGCATCTCTGGATACTTGATCTAGAAACTTATCTAATTCTCTACTTCCTTTGACGAATATAGAATTAATATCTATATCCTCATATCCGCCTTTGCTTTCCAAAACGAATTTGAAACCCAGAGGAACCACAAGATCGCCAGAAAATATTTCTTGTGCATGTTTGGGTAGATGATTTGTTTGTGACCAACGAGAACCAGATCCTATTGATCTGCTGAATCCTGTTCCAAATCTTTTATTCAATATCTTTGTAAGTTCTAGCTCTGTTCTATTGCCTTTTTTCTTTCCGTTTACTTTTTTCTTTCTAGGCTTCAGTACGTCTTCATTTACAAAATCATCAAAATCTTCAAATTCATGGCTCATAAAAACCCCTTATATATTAACAATATATATATTAGGGGTAATCGCACAATAATAAACGAATTCTTTTTAGCAGCCAGACACAATATCGTATTCTTGTGAGTCTTTTACTACTTGCTCTTTATCATTAAGTTCGGTTACAACTTCAAATAAAGAGTGTTTTTTTATTATTTCAAAATATTTATCTTTTTCTAAATTTTCTTTATGTATTTTATATTTTTTAACATCTTCTGGTATATGATTAGCTTTTGTTATTTTGAAAAGCCATATTTCGTTAGTGCTAACCTCGATCAAAGACTTAAAAACTAAAGAACATCTAATATTGCACTCATAAAGAGCTTTTTCCCATACAGAAGGTTCAGAAACAAAGAATATCTGCCCTAGACTTTCTCTGACATCCGCTATCCACAAAGGTCTGTGTTCGTTTCTAAACAGCCATAAATTTCGATCTTCGTCATGACGCTCTCCAATAGCAACAGCCATTTGAGCTTCATTTACAACGCTGTGTATGCGGTTTATACCAAAGAGGCTGCGTACTTCAGACTCTGATGAGTCACATGACGCTTCTCCAGCTTCAAATATTCTTAAAAGTAATTCTGAATCACAATCGCTGTTTAATTGATATTGTTCTTTTAGCGTAAGATACTCGGATTCATTTATCTTTCCGTTATGTATCAATCCTTTTGAGCGATCTGTGCTTGTAAATGGATGGTTGTTTTCATTAAAAGAAGGCTGTCCCATTCCTTTTGTAACACGCCGAGCATGAGCAAGCATTAAATTAGGATTCAAGTTGAAAACTTGTTTCCAAATTTCATTTTTTATAAACTTGCTGGAACGTACAGGCTCTTTGTGATAAAGAACTTTTCCGTTCTTACCGTTTTGTGTGGCCCAAAATCCTGCTGCATCTGTGCCTCTAACTTCACTTTTTTCAAAAAGCTTTGTTATAAGTTGATAACTATGGATTGGCTTTTTAGAACAACCTATAAATCCTGTTATTCCACACATGTTACCTTCTATTTACTTTTGCAAATTTTGCACACTTGTTGAAATGTTTCAATTTGCGGGCACCAATATAAGCTCCGCAACTCCTCAAGCCTCCCAATATCTCCCCTACAACATCAACAACAGGGCCTTTATAGGGTATTTTAGATACCTTGCCCTCAGACGCACGATAAGACTTCTTGCCAGACCCGTGCTTTAATTGAGCGTAATGACTACTCATTCCGTAGAATGTAAGAGCAGACTTCCTAGTAGCCGAATCTACGCTAATCATGGCAATCTCATCAGGATCCAAATCAGGATCTAAAGGTGTCCATTTTCCATTATTATTGACAAATTCGTAGCTCCACTCGCCCTCGCACTCATCTGTTCCGGCAAACATACCTCCAAGCATTACCCAATCAGCACCAGCACACATGGCCTTACAAACGTCCTGCGGCTCTTTACAGCCCCCATCGCTCATAACTAGTCCAAGCCTACCCATATCTGATCTAAGCCCGTGAGCGGCATGTGAGCACTCTATATTGCAAGATAAAGTGCCATACCCCACTCCAGTCATCTTCCTAGTCTCGCATTGTGATCCAGGCGATATTTGTATTTTACATATATCTACCTTTCCATGAATGATCAACTCTTCGCATATTTCAGGAGTGGTTACATTTCCTGCACAAATTATGCTTTCTGGGAAATTATCTCTTACTTCTTTGCAGAACTTAACAAATGATTCCATGTATCCATTTGGAACATCTATTATTATATTGGGAGATTTTCCAAAAGAAGATGTGACTTTTTTAATTTTGGATATGTCTTCATTCGACTGGCCAATACTCATCCAAGCATAATCAATTCCAGCAGCATTGATAATATCTACCAAATCTTCGTATTCATAATATTTGTGTAAAGCTGTAACCATTTTCATGGATGCAAGCGTTACCGCCATTCTCATTGATGTTAATGGCACCATATTAGAACAAACTATAGGTACGCCAGACCACGTTCTTGGGCTATGATAAAATTTAAAGTTTCTTTCTAAATCAACATCTTTTCTGCTTTTTAAAGTAGTTCTTTGGGGAACTATAACTACATCTTCGTAATCTAACTTCATATCTGGTATAATTATCATGCATTTCTCCTAGGCAAGCGACCAGAACATTGTATTTGATTTCTTAGAAAAAATCAATCTTAAATTGCACTTAGAGGACCAGAGCTTCCACCTAATGGAGGCGTGAACTCGGCATTTGGATCTGATTCTGTTGGATTAGAATCATCTGGAAGTTTTTCTAAAACTTTAGGTTTAGGAGGAGGAACAGACTGGTCTTTTACACTTTTCTCTACATTTTGTGTGTCTATTTCTTTTTCGTCTTTAGTGTTGTCTGTTGCTAATTTATTTATAGGAGCACCCATATCGGCCACCAGTTTTTCTAAATTACTCGTTACCCCTGATAGAGTAGCAGGCAAATCTCCTTTTTCTTTTATTGCTTTCATAAGTGCAACACCATTTTTTTGAAGAGATTTTAGATATTTTTGGTGTTCTTTTGGCCAATGACTGTGCAACAACCTTCTAATTTGATTGACTATTCGTTCGGAAAATCTAGACATATCTCTAGTACCAATACTTCGCACATCACTGCTAAGTTCTTGAGCAGAAGTTAGAATGTCTCCTATCTTTTGGCTTAGGTACATTTGTCGTTCTAATAGTACAAACTCTTTAAAATTCATTTATTTTCCTGTAGAACCGAAACCACCGGTTCCTCTTTCGGTTTGCGATAATTCTACAATATCTTCAAATTCAAAATTATAATGAGCTTCAATTATTAATTGAGCTATTCTGTCGCCTACTTTAACTTCGAACGATTGTGTTTGATCTGTATTGTATAATATCACGCCAATTTCATTTCTGTACCCACTATCTATTACTCCTGCCATCACATCTATACCGCTTTTAAAAGCTAGACCTGATCTGGGAGCTATTCTTCCATAATAATTTTCTGGAATCTCCAACACGATCCCAGTTTTCACTAGAGTTCTAGTTAGTGGCGGAATCACTAAGCTCTCCACCGAATAAAGATCAGCACCAGCATCTGTTGGGTTTGATCTAGTCGGCACTTTAGCTTGTTCATGGATTCTTTTAATTTTTACATTCATTTTTCAAGCCTCACATGAAGCACAATTGAGTATAGATCGTGCTAGTTCTTGTGCTGGATTTGCACTTCTTTGATAGTAAAAGGTTTTGATTCCCATTTCCCAACCTTCAATCAACAAAGAATTAACTTCTTTTGCAGATGTTTTAGGGGGAATCATTAGATTTAATGATTGAGACTGATCAATGTATTTCTGTCTCTGAGCGGCCTGTACAACAATTTCTTTTTGACTAATCTCGCCAAAAGTTTTAAAGACATCTTTTATTTCTTGAGAAAGAAAATCTAGATGCTGTACTGATCCACCTCTGACTAAGATAGTCTTCCAGACATCATCAGTATTTTGATCATGTTCTTTGAGAATTTCTTTTAGATAAGGATTTTTATATGTAAATTTTCCTTTTGCTAAATTTTTAACAAAATAGTTACTATTTTGTGGTTCTATGCTAGCACTTACTTGTCCCAAAATAAAACTGCTCGACGTTGTGGGGGCGACGGCTAAAGTAGTTACATTTCTTCTACCATAACCCTTTAGAAGTTCTGGCTCGCCGTATTCTTTAGCCATCTCTTCTGTTGCTTTGTCTGCACGCTCCCTTATGACTTTCCAAATCTCTGTGTTTAAAAATTTTGCTTGCATAGATTCAAAAGGAATCATTTTGGACTGCAAAAGAGAGTGCCAGCCTAAAACTCCCATTCCCAAAGCTCTTTGATTTTTTGCGAAATTATGGGCAGCCTCCATATATTTCATGTCTTTGGTCTTTTGAATAAACTCTTCATTAACAGCATCGAGAAAATAAACTAATGTTTCCACAGCATCTGTGTCTTTAATCTCATCCCAATGAAGTAAATTAAGACTAGATAAAACACATACAAAAGAGTTGTTTTCATCGGAAGCAAGATTTATTTCGGAGCAATTATGTGTTACCACTCCGTTGCACACCCACAAATGCTCATCACTGTCTACTTTGCAGCAATAAACATCTTCTTTACCAATATATTCTATGGAATTTATTTTATAGAATTTCTTTGTGTTGTTTCTATACTCCCTCTCATCTAACTTTACTCCCTTTCTATCTAAGAACTCTGTATTATTATTGAATATTATCGCATCGTTTTTATTACCAATAATAAGTCTCCAACAATCCCTAGTTTCATAGTATTTGTATTCCCCTCTTCCATCTGGGAGATATTGTTTGCCTGCTTTTCTTGAAATTCTTATACTTGCTTGCATTCCTAAATTACATAAAATAATCTGAATTTCTTTAAGAAATTCTTTATTTATATTTGCTAAGGATATAGAAATTGGATTTCCAACCGACTTAGCCTTGAAAACAGTTCCGTCTGTGTAGAATAGACCTTTTATATACTGCCACTGCGTAGCCTCGTCTGATTCCCAGATCCAATTGGGAACAAAGCCTTTTTTAAAATCAAGGGCTTTCTTAAGAGCATTACTTGAAAGTCTTTTCTTTTTAACCTTACTTTGAGCCACACAACAATCTGAAAAAGATGCTTTGTTATAAACTCGATTCCGAGAGACAGAATATTGAGTTTTATATTTATCGCAAACATAATCATGGCAATCTTTTATCTCTGATAGAAGATCAAAATCTTTTTCCCAAATATCCAGCATGATGCTATCTTTGTACTGCGTTCCATCGCCTTGATAAATTCCCAACAAAAATGCTTCTTTTGGCATATTTTTACTGCCAAATAAACCTTTTTGCGTTTGAATGGCAATTTTTTGACCTATTTTAAGATTTTTGCATTCTATGTTCTTAGTGTAAACTATCTGTTTGTTTTCGCTTTTAATATGCTCTCGTCTGTCGAACACACAAACCTTATGATGTCTAGTAACAGTGTGAGTCATGCCGTTGTCTAATGTTATTTTATAGACCTTAGCGTCTTTTTCTATTAATTGCATCCCAGTGGTGGTAACTGTTTTATTATTATCAAATAGATTTAAAGATCCGCCCTGCAGATACAACTCCTTGGCAGTCAACAAACCTCTATCTGATACGACCCTCTGATCTCCCGTGACACACAAATTGCTACTTTTTATCTTTAACTTTTTATCCTTATAAACTTTTGGAGCATTTTTGTTTACATTGTCAACAAACATTATATAAGGATAGCCAGTTTCAAATCTTTTTTGTATAACCTTGGCCCAGATTTTTCTTTTATCTTTGTCTCCTTCAACGAGTTCTTTCATGAACTTGTCAGTGACAGTGATGCCAATACTCATGTTTTGAATAGAATGTCCCTCTGATCTAATCTGTAAGAACTCCTCAATGTCTGGATGTTCTACTGGAAGATATGCAGCGAAACTTCCTCTACGGGCTGAGCCTTGAGATATTACATTTGCTACTTTGTCAAATATTTCCATGAAATGAACAGCACCACTAGATTCTCCACCAACGCTAATGGGTATTCCTCTTGCTCTTAAATCGCCAAAGTAGCCACTAGTGCCACCACCGTGCTTGCTCATCATTCCCACTTCGGCTGTTTTGGAAAGAATACTTTCCATGGTGTCTGATACATGAGAGTTAAAGCAACTTACAGGTAATCCTCTCTTGTTGCCAAAATTAGTCCAAACGGGTGTGGCTAGAGAATAAAAGCCTTTTGCCATGTAGCTTTGAAACTTCTCAGAAAAACCTTTAATTTTAAGAATTTTTTCTGCATTGTCAGATATTTGTTTGATTCTCTCTTCTGGAGTCACGCCCTCTTCCAAATAGCCTCTTTCAAGAAACAGACGACTATGCGAATTAAGCCAATAATAATCTTTGTTTTTGCTCATTTTTTTGCTTTCTTTTTGTACGCTCTATTAGAATAAATCTTCTGCAGAAAAACTTTTAGATTTTTGACTATATTCAACCGGTCTGCTGTGAAAGAAATCTGTTGAATTATTTCCCAGTACCTGTTCATCAAACCAATTTGTTTTTGAAAGCAATTCTTTATCTACATCGAATATCTTTTTGAATCCAATTTGTTTCAAAGAATCATTCATTCTATTTTTTACAAATTCTTTTAGTAAATTTGAATTTAGTTTCTCTGCATTGTATCCATTTACAATCCACTCTATTATCTGCATTTCATATTTTACAGCTTCTTGAGACTCGCTCAAGATCTTTTCTTCAAGCTCTTCGTCAAATAATTCTGGGTGCTCTTTCCTGATTACATTGATAATCTTCATACCTATCATTGCGTGAAGATTTTCTTCTCTACTAGTATATTCGACTTGCTTATTTGTGTCCTTTAGTAGATTTTTATATCTACCAAACCAACTTATCGTGTAAAATTGCGAGAATAGAGCTATGTTCTCAACAAACAAAGTGAAAAGTATCAAAGAATAAACAAATTGTTTCTTGTTGTCTGAATGGAATCTACGCAGATGCTTTCTTAGATAATTAACTCTTCCTTTTATTATGTCTAATTCCAATATATTATCAAAAGCATCGTCGATTCCTAGCACTTCAAGAAGACGCTCGTAAGCATCTCCATGTATTACTTCCGTGTTTGCCATTACATAACCCATATCATTTAGTGATGGGTGGGGAAGATTATCTCCTAGCTTTGCCCAAAACTTCTTTACGCTGATCTCTAATTGACCTATAGTGGCCAAAGCCCGCACAATAATATCTTTTTCCTGTTCGGTCAAAGAGACCTTAAAATCTTGAATATCGCTTTGAAAATTAAATTCCTTATCAGTCCAAAAACCGTTGTGCATCGATGCTATAAAATCTTGTGTCCAAGGGTAATTATCTGGTTTGCGACTGATTTGTTCTTCAAAAATCATGTATTGTCTCCTAGTCTGGTTGTTTCTCTTGAGAGGTATCTAATGCTTTAGTAATCAAAAATTTTTTTACACTTTTTTTGTAAATCCATTTTCGTGAATAAGCTTAATTTTTGACGAGCCTTCTAGCATTTTCAACAAATCTGGATCGTGTGTTGTTATAAAAACTTGTTTGTTCTCTGCTATTTCTTTTATCATACTGTAAATTCCTTGTACGCCTAGTGGATCCACATTTGTAGTCACTTCATCTAAAAAAATCAAGCTCGGAATAGCATCTGAACTTAATTCTGTTATATAAGCAAAAGAATGACCAACAGCTAGATTCAATCTTCTTCTTTGTCCTGTACTCATAGCATAATAAATATATGGATCTCCATCGGCTGGATTCCGTTCTATTTTTTCTTGTAATTCATTATCGAAAGACAAGGATATCATGTTGTCTATTAGGAATTGTAGCCAGTAATTTATTCTTTTGTTTAGATCTGGAATAATGCCTTCAATAATCCATTTTCTTATTCCTTGTTCCCCAAATCCAGATATCCAATAATCAAAATATGGAAGCTCTTTCTCCAGACTGCTTATGCTTTTCTCTTTAGCGGCCACAGTTTCTTCTATCTTTTTAAGCTCTTCTTTGTCGTTCTTGATAATGTCTTCAAAAGGAGACTCTGCTTCTTGTTCTTTCTTTTTTTCTTTAAGCTGATTGTTTAAATCCTCTATTTTTTGCTGAACAATCAGTTCGTCGCTTTCCATCTTTGGTTCTTTTATTCTGCTTAATTCTGAGAATTTGGTTCTTAAAGAGCTAGCCTGAGAGTCAAAATCTTTGATTTTTTGCTCAAGTTGTGAGCGGATGCCTTTTAGCTTTTCTTGTTTCGCCTTCAGCTCGGCAGACTCCTCAGAGAATTTTTTCGCTGTGCTAGCATCTTCTTGGATGAACACATTGATAGATTCTATTTCTTTATTTATTTTCTTGATATATTCATTTATATTTTTAGCCTCTATCAGACTTTTGCATTTACCGCAACGACTACCATCAACTTCACTTTCTAGCTCTTTTATTTCTAGTTCTTTTTTCTTTTTTTCTTCTATTCTGTATTTTGCTTCTCTGGAAAAATCTTTAAATTTTTCCATAAATGAACTTGCTGATTCTTTTTGCTCGGTTTCCTTCTGTTCTACTAAGATCAACTTGTCGATATATTCTTTTTTATTTTTTTCTATTTGCGGTATTTTTTCATTTATGTCTGAAATCTTTTCTTGAGCTTCTTGATATAAAACCAAAGCTTCTCCTAGATCAGATTTTTTAAGTTTCGATTTACTTTCTTCTGTTTATTATTGTGATTAATGCTGC
>Ga0114964_10001574_pt1 | contig 16562 bp, 18 predicted proteins | sample C_131016_MF_Meta_FD_92638 | JGI IMG/M metagenome (GOLD analysis project Ga0114964, IMG submission 92638) | Freshwater microbial communities from Lake Croche, Canada to study carbon cycling - C_131016_MF_MetaG | ecosystem: Environmental > Aquatic > Freshwater > Lake | place: Lake Croche, Canada... | reverse complement strand
TTCCTACGAGTTGGGGTTCTTTTTCACAAGCTGTAAAGAGTCCATCGGGACTTGCAGCGAGACCATTTTGAGTTTGATGGCGAATACGCCCCAAGTCTTGGATTTTTGCGCCGAGTGTTTTCTCAAGATGTGCTTTCACAAGAGGTTCATAACGAACTCCCCAGTCCATCGGACTTGTTTCTAGTTTAGGGACTGCTAGGCGTTGTGTTAGAGGGGTTGTTTGATTTTCTTCTGCTCCCTTGGCCTTTGTTGCTACGACTTGGTCGCGTGTCCTGCCCTTTTTGAATATCTTGGAAATCTCACTCGCCGTTAGCACTTGCTTTCCTTCAGCATACCATGCTGCTGTTCGTTGCTCTACCTGTTTAGTACTCAAAAGCCACTCCCAGCAAGTGGTTTCAGAAGGCTCTTCAACAAACGCTGCACGAAAGGACAGGAATCCCTCTAACACCCTTTCGTCATCTTCTTCCTGACAGATTCCTGAATCTGCAGAGAATTCTCTTATTTCTTCATCGGTGTACTCACAATCTAGTGTAGAAAGAAATTCACTAATATTTTTTACAACAGTAAAAGACATTAGCGCTAGGGACATATCGTATTCTATTTTTGTAATTTCATTTTTACTCGTCTGCTGCCTCTGCAGCAGCAGCAGGGATAGATACAGGCACAACAGCCTTTTGTTGCTGAGAAGAACCCGTCGCCTTTTTACGGAATGTTACACTATTTTTCTTATCAATCAAATTGGAAAGAATTCTGCCATCTGCTGTCTTATGGTAAACAAGACCCTTGATTTCCTGAATTTCTTCCTTCTCAGGATCATACACGACACAAGTCTTGCTATTCAGCATCTTCTTGTCCAGGGCCTTTTCAAGACGCAGCTTCAAATATTCTGTATCTTCATCGGTTAAAGTAAGACGAGCCTTTTCGGAATCTACAAACTTGCGAATACGATTCAGACGTAGGCCACGCTCCAAACGATGCCACTGCCGTTTATACGCATCAGCGGCATTCAGATTTAAAAACGTCTCCAACTCTGTATTGAGACCTACAGTAGACTCCGCATTTGAGGGCGTAGAAGTACTCGCACGACGAGTGCGATTCCTATGGAATGGTGCTTGCATCTATATTTATTAGTTGCCATCTCTTAAGACCTGTGAAAGACTATTCCAGATACTATGCATAAACCCTTGTCTTACTTCCCCATGCCATCCCCATTCATCTTTTTCTCCTGGATAAGAATTAAAATCAGAAAGCCATAAGATAGGACGCCATACATCAACAGTCTGAGGAATTTCCTCCGATTTTTCTAAGAATTCTGTCCAGATATAGAAATCTTGAATCTGTGTCTTTGTCGTATCAACATTAAAGAATAACGTATTTTCTTTTATGCATATGGGTTTTCCATAAATTCCATTCGGTTCCAGGTATGACTCGGATATCTGCGCTTGTGTAAGAGTGGGTTCATCCGTTTCCCATAACTTGGTTCCACCCTTTGCCATGAATACCCATGCTGTCCATAAACGAAAATCTTCTGAATCGTGTTTGACGATATAATAAGGAACAATAAACATCTTTGCGCCCGATTACTTAGTTTAAGTGCTACTAGCTTAAGCGGAACTAGAAAACAGATCTTAGTAATAGAATGCAGTTTTATCCTACTGATGTAGTCCCATCTATACCACCACCTTCTTTCTCTGCGCGCAGTCGTCGTGAAGCTAATACGATTGATACTACGAATGCGCGGTATATGGAACACTGGCAAACCGATACTCCTGCATTAATGACGAGTTTCCGCAGTCCTAATGGAGGGATTGAGTACTTTGATACGAATGCTACACCGTCCCGACTGTATCGTGAAGATATGCGACAGGCGCAGCCCTATGTCCCCCCTTCTGCAGATTCCGATCAGGTGAAACAAGAGTTGGCGATGGACAGACAGGTAACACTAACTCTACAAGCAATCGATCAGCTTGGTGCTCAGATTTCTGCAACTTCTGATCCTCAGACACTAGGTCAGTTAAAACAACAATTAGAAATCAAACAAAATATCTACAAACTCCTTCTAACACAAAGAAAACAGTTATCGATTGATACATTAGGAAAGAATCCTTATTTTGAGAAGTACGACGTTGCTGGAGATTCTCGTAATATTGTCCGTGAACTGCGTTCTTCTGTGTCAGAGGATGTTGTGGATCGTGGAATGAAAGAATCTCAAAAACTCTTGAGAAGAGAAATGGAGAGTCGTTGGGTTCCTGCTAACTACGCCGAGTCAAGAGGAATTGATAGTTTGGATGCGTATGATTTAATGAGACCGCGCTACAACCAGCAAGATAAAATATATCGTAATTAGAATGTCAAGTCAGCAAGTAATAACGTATGCACCGATTGTTTTTGAGACTGTTGCGGTCCAAGCTGGTGCAGATCATGTGTATCAGTATTGGGCGAATCAGGGAACTGCTACTGCTGTGCCAAGACAGTTCAAAAGCCATAATGAGCGTATTCAGTATATACTGGGCCAGCAGAAACAGGCGAGTTGTGGTGTTGGTAAACGCAATTCTCTAGAAAAGATGCGTTAGAACTAATCATTAGTCAAACGTCATGACAATAGGACAATCGTGTTTTTGTAAAAGCTTGATTGCCGCTGTTTCACGATTTATATTACGTTTTCTTGTTTGAGAAGAAACTCCTGACGATACTGTCGTTGTTGTAAGAGTTGTTGCTGTGGTTGCTGTTGTTGTAGCAGAATCGCGAGTACTGGGTGTGGTTCTACCCTTGGCCTGTTCGCGCATGGCGAGATTCATTTCCTTTTCAATCTCGGTCTGGTGTCCCTTGATATAATCCAGAATTCCCTTTTCTAGAGCCCAGCGAAAGAAATTCAGTTTTCCTACCGTTGTGAGAAAAGCCTCGTGACCTGGGATCTGAAAACTAATACGCTCACGTCTGCAAAAAGGATCAAACAGCTTCTTGCTATATGCCTTCAGCTGATTCTTGTAGTTCATATAGACAACAAATTCTTGGCCGTGGAGAATGTAGGAAATTGTGTGAACCTTGGAATAATTTGTGACAAACCAGTCAATCAAACGCAGACTTACTTCGCTAGTTCCTTTCAAGAGATCTACAATTTCATTCAAATCTTGGCGACCGCTGTAAAAGCGTTGAAGGCTAGAAATAATGAGTTCTTGTTTGCAGTGGATCTTTTTCTTTCTTGTTTGAGGATCTGGTGTAATTGTGGGAGGCTGCTCCATCGCGATTCTATGCTGTGAATGATTCCCGGTTATGTTTTAAACCGATGAGAAAATAGAGATGGCGTCTATGCTTGATAAGCCGCCCGAACCCATAGAAATGAGAGTATTTCAAGGAGGTGGTGGTTCAGCCCCAGATCTTTATGAACAACCACGATCTCCCATAGAAATGAATGTATATAAAGGCGGTGGAGTCAAGGAGCCCTTGCCCGAAGCTGATGTAAATTTTCACGAAAAACAGACGTCTCGAGCCTGTGGCCGCCATGCACTAAATAACTTATTTGGAGGCACGTATTTCGTCAAAGACAATAAAAAGAAAATAGATGATACGATCTATGATTCTCTGAAACCGCCTGTAAGTTTGCAAAGCATCTGCAGATATCTTCGTAGTAAGCCCACCTTTTCTGATATAGATTGCCCTCCTGATGAAAATTATGAGCAGAATGTTTTAGTCTATGGGCTGGGAGCACTAGGGTACTCTGCTCTTCCTATAACAAATCTTGATGTAAAATCAAAATGGATTACTCCCACCGCCGATGATTCAGAAGTTATTGGATATATCATAAATACGGATAAAAGCGATGGCCACTGGGTTGCGTATCGTAAACTAAAAGATGGAAATTATAAGTATATTGATTCATTCATAGATGAAAATACGAATGAAGCTGTTTCAGAAACAGATTCTTTAGAGAACTTGAAAAAAAAGTTTAATAAAAGTATTCGTGGTGCTCTAGAAGTGAAATTTACTGGAAAGACTGTACCTATTCCTACTTTGGATACATCTGCTGAGACAGAAAGAACATGTAGATTCAAAGAAGGCCAGGAAGTTCAGTATAATGGTGTAAAAGGGGTTATTACGGATGTTCGTTGGTCTGAACGTGAGAATACAGAAAAGAGGGGTGGAACTCCGTATTGTGTCTTGGTGAATTTTAAGTCTGCTGAAGCTGGAAGTGAAGAACAAGAAATCTTGGAAAAGGATTTTGATAAGATTACTCCTGTTGCTCCTACTCCTGCTGAGACTCTTCCTGTAGTTGTTCCTCCTATTCTTGATGCTGCTCCTGAGACTTCTACTCCTCCTGCTCCTGAGACTTCTACTCCTCCTGCTCCTGCTCCTGAGAGTACTCCTATTGAACCTCCTATTGTTGCTCCTATTGTCGCTGCTGAGAGTTCTACTGCTAAAACAAAAGCTTCAGAAGAGGAGTACAGCGACGAAACTATAAAACTTTCTAACGGAATGCGTGTTCGCAGTAATCCGAATCCTAAAGACATTAAAAATTTAAAATTTACTTCTGATGAAGAATTATTCTTTAATGATTATTTGAAATTTGGTCATCCTATTATACGAGATTACTTGACTTCTTCCAATAGTATAAAAGACAGATTCTATGACTTTTGGAAGTTATATATCACTTATGATGGTACGGATCGTTTTACTTTGATGACATATACTGAAGGGCGTAAGATCCAAGCCTTTATGAAAGAGGTGTTAGATGTGTATGGTGAGAAGTTACGCGATGATTCTTTACGTTATTTGTTGCGGCAGAATGGAAAGAATACTAATTCAGTTTCAGATCCTTTGACAGAATGGGATTTGATGGTTGTGGCTGCTAAGAGTGAAGAGGGTGAGTTGGAAGAAGGTGGTCCTGGTGCGCCTGGTAAACCAGGTAAATCTGGTGCACCTCTTCCTAAAAAACCCAAGTATCCTAAAATAGATGAAAAGTATCAAGAATATGAAGAAGATTATATAACTCCTGAGGCACCTGAGGTATCTGAAGAACTAGTTGAGATTGAACCTGAGATAGAATCTGAGATAGAACCTGAGGTTCCTCCAGTTGTTCCTTTACCTCCTGCTCCTGCTCCTGCCACAAAGGCTGCTCCTGCTCCAGAAGCGCCACTTTCTGTTCAAGAATCAGCAGAGATTAGTCAAGAAGAAGCTGCCGCTGCATCCCAGGCAGCAAAAGAGGCTGAAGAAGAAAAAGCCGCAAAGGCTGCTCAAGCGCTTCAAGCAGAAAAGGATGCTGAAGCTGCAAAAGCTCTTGAGGTTGCAAAAGCGGCTGAGGCTATCAAAGCGACCCAAGCAGCAACATTACAAGCCGCGACAGATCAACACATAATACGTGAAGCAGATAAGCAGAAGTTAAATCCTCTCAAACAAACCATGGTGGATACGTTAAAATCTTTGAATCCAAATGATGATGTTTCTGCTAAGATTGTTAAAAAAGACGAGATTACGCAAGCAATCTCAGAGATTGTTCGTATATTTGGAGAAAATGGAGATACACCTCAAGTACAGATTGAATCAATCCTTGATTTTTTGACAGGAACTCCTGAAAATCCATCATTAAGCAACTACGATTATATTGATTTCAAAGATACAAAATTGTATTTTAACGGAGATTTCTTTGATGCCAATAAGGATAATAAAGTGGATCCTACGAATGTCATTCAACACGCATTACAAGAAGATCGTACCAAAACATTCAAGACTATGAATTTTTTAGAACAGTTAATTCGTGTGGATGTATCAAAGTTTGACTCGGCTTCTCAAAAAAGAATACTAGAAAAATTGTATACATTCTTCATCGGTATATTCAAAGGAAGAAGACAAACTTATTTACGACCTTTTTTTGCTCCTGCTGTTGTTGTAGCGCCTACCAAAAAGCCTTCCTTACTTGGAAGATTGTTTGGAAAGAAAACAACAGGTGGAACAAGAAAGAAGTCTAACGCATCTTCCTCACGCTCTCGAATCCGAACATCAAGAAAAGTCCGCTCAAAATAAACAAACTAATCTCGGCATGAGAGTGTTCATTTGACTTGAAATTTAAGTCATCCAGCTTTTGAAAAATAGTATCGATTTTATTTAGCAAGTTGCGTTTTTCCTCCTTGGTAAAATAATCGTATTTTTCATCTCTTTGTTTCGTATCCTTACGTATTTCATCACAGCATTCAGGTGGCGGAGGCGCAGGAGATGACATATAAATATTTCTGACTTCTGGAGGAAGTTGTGGCTGATTAAAATAGCTTGTCGTAGCACCTGTGGGTGTCAAAGGTTTCCAGGCATTATCAATAAATGATGGTGGTAAGGGAGTTCCTGACGGTTTGTCAATAGGTCTCGGATCAGGAGGGCTAGCAGTAGGCGGTGTAAAAGTGGAGCCCTTAATCTTATACCCAGGATTATCCGTCATAGAAGAACTAAAGTCAGCAAATCCATCGGTGACTGACTTGCCAAAGTAGGAAGGAACAGGATCACCGTACATGTTTTTTTTGAAGTCAGGGACTTGCGCCGGACTCTCTGCAGATCTAGGCAAAGACTTGCGCGATTTTTCACCAATCACATCGTCCACTTGTTGTCCGATGAGATTCTTGATAACTTCACGCTCTTTCCTATCACAATCTGAAAATTTGATCGGCATATATTCTTTATTTTTTTCATCCTGAGCTACAAAATTCTCACGAACTTGATTATTTTGAAAGCCTTCATGACCATCTAGGGGCGGGGGAGGGGGTGGGGGGCGTTGTGCCTGGCGATCTGGATCTGGTTCTTGATCTAGACCGGCTTTGAGAAAAGCTAAAGAAGGCCCACCACACCGCTTGGCTTTTTCTCGTTCTTCTCGTTTAGCAATTTTGCCGGACTGTTTTGCATTATCTGGAAAAGCATCTTGGAGAGAACATCCTGACATTCTTCCTCCACTTCTACAAGTAAATTTCACTTTAAAAACTGAGCTAAGTAGAATGTCTCAATCACATATGTCTGCTCAAATGAGTATGTCTCAACAACCGCCTACTTCTCAAAATATCATGATAGGTGGTTCTGAGTTTCAGGCAAATTTTATATCATGGCTACAACAAAATCATAATCTCTATTTGGCAGTTTTTTCAGTTGTCATTTTTATATGGGCAATATATGCCGATAAACTTCCCGAAGGAGTAAGATGGCAATTATCTACGACAATTGGGCGTATGTTGGTATTGATCATCATGTACTTGGTGTTCATGATTGCGGGATGGATTCCTGCTGTTTTAGTGACGATTGCTATTGCTCTGACATGGGCAAATCGTCCCTTACGTAATCCGAATCCGACTGCCAAAAAGGGACATCTTGTTCTGGTAAAAGAAGAATTCAACGATGTGAAAAGAACAAAGATTCCTAAGGAGAAATGGTTTGTAGAGAAAGTCTTACATGAAGACCCAAAGATGATCATAGAAGATCGTGTATCTACCGGCGCCGTTCAAGAAGATACTAGCACCGGTTCCAAAAGAAGCTCTCGTTAGTTTAGAATGCTGGATACTGTCTTAAAAATTTTGATTATCAGCATACTAGTTGTTTGGAATTGGCTAGTATCTACACGTTTAGAAACACCGTATCCTGAGCTGTTGATTGAACTGTATACGGTACCTTTGGCAAGAATCTTACTATTGCTCATCGTAATTCTTGGGAGTGTGTGGGATCCAACGGTTGGAGTTCTTTCCGCTCTTGCGTATGTTGCGATCGGAGCAGATGTCACTTTCTTCATCCAAGAAGAACAAGTAAAAAGAGAACTGATGGATGAAAATAAGAAAGCTAGTTATTAATCAAAGAGATGAGTGTCCCTATGATTCCGGCAGCTAGTTTTATGAATGTCGGACCTGTCGTAAATCCTATTGATGTTCTCATGTCAGGTATCAACACAAACCCCTATTTTATCGGATCGATGATGCTTATGCTCAACTTGGGTGGTCGTTTTCTTTCTATGGAAGTGACGAAGGGTCAAGAGAAGTTTCTTTCTCGCCCTGACGTTCGCAGATTCTTCTTGTTTGCCGTGCTTTTTGTTGCCACACGAAATTTCGTGATTGCTGCAGGATTAGCGATTATCGTAATCTTTTTGTTGGGGTATTTGTTGAACGAGAATTCGGATCTTTGTTTATGGCGTTCATACCTGAGTCCGCCTTTGCCGCCGTATGTGGATCCTGCTGAAGCAGAAGCTGCTGCTCATGCTGCTCATGCTGCAGCTCAAGGCGGTCCTGTGAAACAAGAAGTTGTAGTACAACCACTCTTGGCTTCACAAATTTATAGAAAAGGTATTGAAGGACTACAGAACATGTAATTTACACATTCAGAGAAACGGTATTTCCTACAGGCGCTTGAGCCCGGCGACGTCCTCTGCGTCCTGCAGGACCTGTACGAGAAGTATCTGCCTGACTGACTAATTCATCCGCGCTAACTACAGACATAGCTGCAGCTACCGCGGGTTGCGTCGCACTTCCTGTCGCCATTTGAGGTATGGAAGATGCTACTGACTCTGCACGACGAACTTCTTCAAACGTGCGTAATATATCATCTACGCCAGAAGGCCCTGACATTTCACGACGAGCTGTTTGTCTCTGAGGCTGTTGTTGGGGAACCTGGAGCTCTTCCCGCTGCATTTGCATTTGCATAGGAGTGGCCGCGGAAGCTGCAAAGAAAGCGCCCGTATTGGCTACTGGAGAAGGATTCGGTCCAAGGGGGGTCGGTCCAGGCATTTGTTGAGGCCCACCATTCCCAGCAAATCCTTGCGGCGGCTGGACACCCATCGCCATACCCATGAAATTACCAAAACCAGGCCCCGCCTGTTGAGCTGCAGCCGCTGCCATCTGCCGCGCCAACTCCGGATTATTTCGCAACACATCGTCCATATTGGGCATCTTGTTACGGAAAAACGAATTGCTCACGTGGCACATAAATCCACTCCCACCCACCGCCATCACTAAGCGCATCTCAGGGGACATCTTGCCACGATCCTTGTACTTGTCATATAACTCCTCAAAAATCTCGTCAAAGTCCTCTACATTCTCATGTACTGACTCCGACCAACCGTCCAACTTCAAGTCAAACGGATCAAAACGTCCATTCAGCCATTCCATACCCGTGATTGCGCCCATCAACATCTGGCGCTGGAACTTCAAACTTGTCTCCAACTGACGAGCATCCACAAGACGAAAGTACTCGGCCTTGATCTCCTCCAAAGAATTATCCAGCGTAAACTTACGAGCCACCGGAAATCCCTTCGCCTCCAGACGCTGCAACTTGTTCAAATAATCGGACTTCTCCTTTTTCTCAGCATCAAGGTCCCTCGCAGGAGAAGCGAGCTGGATTCCAGGACCCGTCGCGCTCTGAGAATTTCCAAAGAGTCCGCCAAAGATTCCCTTGGACTGAGAAGGCGCTGCCTGTACAGGAGATCCGTCAGAAATTCCTCCTCCAGAACCCTGCTTCGTAATATTCACTTCAAGAGGAGGACCGCCAAAAGAATTCATATCAATCGGAGGAGCATCGATAGTAATCGGCTCCAAAGCCTCCAGAGGCTCTAGAGGACCGCTGAATGAGATGCCTCCACCGTTGCTGCCGCTGCCGCCTCCACCGTTGCTGCCGCCGCCGCTTCCGCTTCCGCCACCGGAGGACGATGAATAAGAACTCGGATTCACGTTGAAAGTGCGTGAGCTATCACCACCAGAACGATTTACAGAAATCTTGCTCGGATTCATCAACATAGAAAGACCAAGATCATCATTTGCGCCCAAGTCACCAAGTTCAATCACATTTCCTATATCTTCTCCAAACCGGAGATCAGAACCACCACCTAGCGCAACTCTCTCCATATCTGCAATGGAAACAGCCATCCTCTTCTTCTTCGCTTAGCATGGCTTTTAGGCTTTTCGTATTTACGCGTCCATGGTCATACACAAACAATCCGCCAAGTCGCTTTTCTTCGTTTGAGAACTAAACCATCCATTATCACGCCCATCACCACAATCCACACGTATATCTCCCTTACGAAACCCCTCTAACACACGATTCTCAGCAGCATTTTTACGATCCGCGTAGCCTTCATCACCCTTTGCAGTCGTCGTCGCAACCGTTTTGCGACTTGCATGAACAAGACGAACTTTCGGCGGAGAGGGTTGTAATATATCACGGAGACTAGCAAATAACATCATCTGTACGCTCTTCATGATAGGATTCTTGTAAGCCGGTTGATTCTCCAATAATATTTCCGTACACTTTGAAAAAAGATCACGGTTCTTCACGACGACTGCGCGAATACCGTCATGAATTTCTTCCAACTCCACTTTCTTTACAGATTCTTGAACCGGTTTGGGTAAACAATATCTTGTTTGTAAAAAGGCCAGAATCAGAGTTTTATTCTTAAGATTTTCTTTGGAAGCGCCGGCGCGGGTGGCGATTTCTTTCAAGGTTTCAAGTTTCGGTAGTTTTTTCAAAAGATTTCCTGATAGATCCCGAAGAACTGGTGTTAGAGGGGGTGCGTGTTTGACGCAGTAAAGTTTAGCTGTTGCTGCGTGTAGGAACCCTGCCTTGTTTTTACAAAGCGAACACTTATTATCAGCAGAATCAGAATCGGCCGTGCCACCTGTGATAAGATTCTCGTTGGCCCATCCTAGGATTGTTGTCTTGCTCCCGCTTATAGGCCGCAAAGAACAACACCATGCAAGATTCTTAATACCAATATCAAACGCAAGAATACGACGTTCCATCTTAGTTTAGACTAGGACTTAGAGTTTATGTAGGTACTGTGAGAGAGATGGAATATGGAGAGTATATTCATTCGGTGCGCATGGCTTTAGAAGAACCAATCTTTGATATTCTTCGCGCGAATTACGGGGCAAAGCTGAAGCAAGCCTGGGATCAAGCAGAATTCCCACAAACCTCCTCTAACACAGTCCTCTTAGTAGAGCGCAGACCTCATCCCAACATAGAGTTTGTTCTTCATAATTTCATGTACTTTGCCAATCTTGGAGAGCGAAAGTTTTCTTTAACAATCGCCTGCTCCAAAGAGAATGAAGGCTATATTCGCAAGATTCTTGGAAAGCATGAGGCAACTACGAATATACTTGTTGTTTATGAAACAGATTGCGGGAGGGATCAGGCTCGTCAAGAATACAATACTTTGATGAAGAGTGAAGAATTCTGGCAGAAGATTGATGCAGAATATATCTTAAGTGTGCAAACGGATTGTTATTTGCGCAAAGCTCTTCCAGAAAGTATTTGGACAGTAGATTATGTAGCCGCACCATGGGCTTGGAAACCTTGGGTTGTAGGAGGAAGTGGTTTGACGTTTCGCAGAAAAGAGGCGGTAATCGATATGTGTCGCCAAAAGTTCAAGAAAGAAATGGCAGAAGATGAATTCTTTGCGCACATGTGCTTACATACGAAGAAAAGATTTCTGCCCCTAGAAGTTGCAGAACATATTTTCTCAGAATCTAGATTTGTTCTTGATCCTGTGGGAGTTCACCAGTGGTGGACATATCTCTCACAAGTAAATTTTGAAGAAGAAAGAGATAAAGAGTTTTTCAACAAACATTTTAAGATTTATACAACTCTGAATCTTTCATAGCATTTTGTAGTATATTTTCAGAATCTTTGTAATAATCGCGGTAATCTGTAGGCCCTCCCACAATATCACTCTGTCCTGGAGATTGCGTGGCGATGTGAGGAACTGTGCAGAACATACGAACATTAGGATTCAAATTGTAGTATCCATCCACAAATATAGGTTCTTTTGTCAGATTTTCTAAAAATCTATCATAAGAAGCTTCATGAATTAGACAAAAATGTGTTGTATTTCCTTTGACATTCAAAAGAGGTGGATTTATGGAGACTACAGACTTTACATCTGCGCCTGTAATTCCTCCCATGAAGATATCCCAATCGGCGCGCGAGTTCCATAGCACAGGCAAGAGTTCTTTGAAACGGTTGAGACTTCCTTCAGAAAGAAGGCAATCATCCTCTAACACAATAACCCAGGGAAGTTTATTATCTTTTGCGATCTTTATACAGCGCGCATGTGATAGAGTACAGCCTAGCCATCCTGTGGGATGTTGTATAGCAATAATTCTATTTAGCATGGGCCAGCCCTGCTTTGAAAATTCTTCATGTGTTTTTTGCCACTTGTCTTCACGGTGAGACAAATTAATCACAAGCATAGTAGGAAATTCCATAACTACTATGATTATTTGACCTTCATATTTAGGCTATTCCGCGAGGAGTATTACGACCACCTTCATAGTTTGTTGTGAGCATGGGAGAGTCTTTGATGGAGTAGCTTGGTATAGAAGGAGCCCATGTTGCAAAAAGAGGAGGAGCGATATCTCCTCGTTCAATTCCAATTCCGTGAGAGTCGTTTGTAGGAGTATATCCACAATTCTTAGCATCACAAGAAACTACAGCGATTGGTTGTAGTTCAATATTTGCGTCGTAGGGCTTGCCTCCACCAGAAAGAACACTTTGGCGATTTCTGGATGTTTGGATAATTTGCTTGCCATTCCTTTGCATCCACATACGTGTAGGGAATTGCGATCCTGTGGGTATGTTCACTTCGCAGTGGCTACGGTAGTCTGTTGCTAGACGCCCATCGTACATGGGCCCAGCAAAACCAGGATAACGATTATCTGGAACGGGTTGGCTAGAAGGAGGAGGATATTCTCTTTGTTCTATGCGAGTTTCCACTAATTTTTCAGGAGGTTGTGTAAAGAAGAAAGGACTCTGAGCTTCACGAAATCCGTGTATATCCATCTAGATTCATATAGGATTAATTCATTTCAATCGTAGCACCCTTCGTTTCTCTTACACCCTCCAGTTCATCCTCCTTCGCCTCCAGAGGGAAATGAGCGGCAGGTGCGGCCTGTCCTTGCTTCTTCAGCGCATCAATCAAGTCGCGCTTACGAGCAGGAACACCCGTTATGTTACGCTCCTTCACAAGGGACTGGAGTTCTTTTAGACTCATCGACTCGTAATTGGCATCCATTTTTCTTACAGGTGCCACAGGAACCTCAGTATTCTCCAAAGTCCGGAGAAGTTCTTCAGGAACAGTTGTTTCTGTTTCTTTGAGCCCAATCGTTAATCCGTCAACCTGTATTTCTTCAGAATTGCTAAGAGGGGTATCAGGAACAGAGTGAGTAGGGGCAGCCGGCATGTCCTTCAACATTTCAGCATAGTCTACCTCAGAAACCTGCTCAACATCATCATTATCCAGGGGACCGGGCGATGAGGTGGGTTCTATCATATCAGGCCCAGATAAACTTGCTTCTGTGCTCATTTTCAGGTTAAGCAACAGATTCTCCAGCAGAGAAACACGTTTCTCATTCTGAGACAGGCGGCTGTACAGATAGAAAGATATCGCTCCAAAGATTAATATAAGAACAATCGCGATAGTCAGGCTATCTCCAAGAGCAGGCATTTCTGTTCGGAAGTCAGGATTCCTTTTTTATGTTTGCCCGCATGAATCCAAATTGTTGTAAAAGCAAGTCTACACTACTTACTTCACAAATACCTTTTTGGACTGTGTAAGAGAAGGCGTACTTATTTTCTTTTTTCCATGAAGCCATACAGAGTCTTTGAATATTTGGAGGAGATTGTTTTGCCAGACTATACACGTGAGTACTAACGATACTTACACAGTTATTCTTTTTCCAGAGTGTCTTGCAAAATAATTCACTTGTTGTTTTAGCGTCAGGTGGATTTGTGCTATGAAAGAGTTCATCATAGAGAACTAGGCCACGACCTCCTTGTTTTTTAAGAACTTGGCTTCCAAAAGCAACTTCTCTTTCAAACATACTTTGTTCTCCAGGAGTGTCGTCTAGGCGCATACCATCGGCAATCCAAGAAAACATGGTCATCTGGGCTTTTTTCGCAAAGGCTGCTCCAAAAGAGTGGGCGACAACTACGTTCATTAAAACGCCGCGTAAGAAACTTGACTTTCCACCGCGATTAGGACCTGTGAGAATTGCGTGAGAGTTTTCCACTCCAAGACGCACAGAAGAAACAATACGCTTTTCACTCGGAATCGAAGGATCACCAAATTCTTTGAGCATGAGAACCGGTGATTTAGAATTTACAAACTGTGCCGGCACTACATCATCGCGCGCTGCTAAGCTGTACAAGACTTCAAATCTTCCTAGGGCGCGAAAGATATGGTGGAGCCAGAAGGGAGTTTCTAGGCAATATGCGAATGCTTGGCGTATGTCATCGGGGCAGAGAGTAATCCAAGAAGAAAGCCAGGAAGGCATCCACGGTTTCCACAGGGAGTGGAGGGTGGCAGCGGATGTTTTTACTAGGATAATCGCTGATCCAAGTCGTATGCAGTCTACATCGAGTTTCATAAAATGGCGGGCTTGTTGAATGGGATGCCACATGGCTTGGCCGAATGTGAACACGGTCCAAGAATTTTGAACGATTGTTTTGAGTTGTGTAAGAGGGTTTGCTGGGGGGCCGGCGGGTTGGGGATTGAGTAGATCTTCAGGAGTTCTGGGAAAGGCTAGAGTGCCGTTCCACATACGCCAGATAAGTTTGATATATTCTGTGAATGTAATGGGGACGTTGTAGAATGTATTGAGGAAGATATACGGAAGTAGGATAGAAACGAAGGGTAGGAATACTCCAATTGCGGGAACAAAGTAAGTTTTATAGAGCGACATGATCATGAGGGCAAAGGGAATGAAGTTCAGTTGTGACCACGGAGATCCTTGAAAACAGACTTGTTCGTAGCCTTCTTTTTCAACGTTTGTGTATTCACGTAGAAGAGGTTCCAAAGTTTTTACAGAGTTTTCCAGATTTTCAAAGGCCATTTCTGTTTCTGCCGATTTGGTCGTTTGGACTTTTTGTTTGAGTGAGGCAAAGGAAGATGCGCGCTGAATACAAGTTTTCAAGTTCTTAGGCCATGCAGAAAATCCTTCTTCAATCTGTGTATTTGTAAATTGATTTTGTGTATTGATAATTTGACTAAGTTGAGAATGCATGTTTTCTATACATGTAAAATTGAAAGATATAACAACCTAAAACGCAAGTCCCTTATATAATCAAGATGGAGTCGTATGCTGCAATTGCTTCAAAACCGGGGCAATCCGATGTAAAGGTTGTATCGGAGCACAAGGCTCCTGAAAAGGAAATTCAAGATTGGATTCAGGCGATGTCACAGATTACCACGCCTCCTGATAATTTATTGCGTATTATGGAAGTTCTAAGACGTGAGATGGAGATGCCGGCGAGTCCAGGAGGGTTTCGTGGTGGAGTTGGGCCGGCGACGACGACACATAGAAACTTTGGTTCTGGGGGCGGTGGCGGTGGAGGTGGAGGTGGAGGTGGAGGCGGCTCTGCAAATAACAATTGGCGCAGCGGTTTTCACACTCGTCAGAATTCTACCTCGAGTCCTTCTGCCTTTGATACACGGACAGGGGGAGATGCTGGAAGACGTCAAGGCCCTGTAGATAATTCGGCTCAGGCTCAGGGTCAGGGCCATGCTCGTGTAAGTGCTGGGCGTTATCAGAGCCGGTTCAAGTCAGTTGGAAATATTGAAGACAAAATCCTGAATACTGTGATTGGAAATAAACTGAACGCTTTCACGCCCATGACGTATAATGATACACGCGACTTCATTTACCAGATCATGGATAGTGGTGAGACAGAATTTACTCGTGATTTTGTGGAGAAGGTCTTTATCAAGGCTGTGGTGGAAGATTTGTATTGTGCATTATTTGCGAAGTTGATTGCGGAGATTGCGCATAGATATCCGGTAATTTACGAGGAAATGAACAAGTACCACAAGGAGTTTATGAAGATCTTTGATAATGTACGTGAGGACAAGGAGGCAGAGTATACAGAGCTTGTCAAAGAGAAGCAATATCGTATGGGTTATGGCCAATTTATTGCTGAGCTGGCTGGCCTGAATGCCTTAGAGAAGAGTCATCTAATGACGATGGTTTCCACGGTGATTGACAAAATTTATACTTGTAGTGTGCAAGAAAACAAGGTAAAGATGGTGGAGGAGTTTATTGATTGTCTTGTCCGGCTTACGAAGGGTTTGCAGGTTCGTTCTGGGGATTTCTTTGGTTCTGTGAAAAAGGAGTTGGTGGAGATTTTGGGCAGCCGATTGAAGGAATTGATAGCGCGTTCATCTCCGAGACCCAGTTTAAGTAATAAGGCGAGATTTGGGCTAATGGATTTGAAAGATATTATTGAGTCATAATAGAAATGGCTAACAGTGGAAGTCGTAAGGCAGGAATTTTTCGTCGCGTATACTCTCCGATAAACCACTTAATCTTGGCGGGGCGGAACGTTGGCAAGTCTGTTTTCAGACGTGGTGGGATTGTGGTGGACCAGACGTTGGGTGCAGTAGGAAATACGGGCGATGCGATTGCTAGACACGCGGATATGGCGATCCGTAATTTGACCAAGACTCGTCGTGGTGGTGGAACTCGTCGCAAGGGCAATAACAACATGAATCGCCGCAACAACAACATGAATCGCCGCAACAATAATTTAAATCGTCGCAATAATAATAGTATGAATCGCCGTGG
>Ga0114964_10001572_pt1 | contig 16568 bp, 23 predicted proteins | sample C_131016_MF_Meta_FD_92638 | JGI IMG/M metagenome (GOLD analysis project Ga0114964, IMG submission 92638) | Freshwater microbial communities from Lake Croche, Canada to study carbon cycling - C_131016_MF_MetaG | ecosystem: Environmental > Aquatic > Freshwater > Lake | place: Lake Croche, Canada... | reverse complement strand
AGCACCAGACTACCCATGCTCCCGGTTCGTGCAACCGGCTGCTGATCTTGCTGCGCTACATGTTCAATCTGGCCCTGAAGTGGGAGACGCCCGGCATTGCCAAGAACCCCACGGCTGGCTATCCGCTCCTCAAGGAGGACAACCACATGTCGCGCTACCTGACCACCGAGGAAGCCCAACGACTCTATGGCTGCCTTCTCAAGTCCGAAAACCCGATGCTGCGCTATATCGTGCCCATGCTGATAGTCACTGGGGCCAGAAAGCGGGAGGTACTGGATGCCCGCTGGGAGGACTTTGACCTTGATCGGCGTTCTTGGCGCATCCATACGACCAAGTTGGGTAAGGCTAGGCATGTTCCCTTAAGCGATGGGGCTATTTCGGTGCTCCAGTCGGTTTCCCGGATCGAGGGGTGTCCGTGGGTGTTTGCTAATCCTAAGACCCAAAAGCCCTACGTTGCTATCCACTGTTCTTGGGATACGGCAAGGACGGCTGCGGGGCTGGCCGATGTCCGGATGCATGACCTGCGGCACAGCTTTGCCTCTTTTTTGGTCAACGCCGGACGGACGCTTTATGAGGTGCAGCACCTGCTGGGGCATACCCAGATCAAGACGACTCAGAGGTATAGCCATCTGTCCCAGCACACCTTGCTCGATGCGTCTAATGCGGCGACGCTGGCTGTTGGGGGGATGTTCTTGCCGATGGTGTCGGCAAGCCCTGCTATACAGGCGCAGTTGGTTCAGTGAGCTGACACGCCAAACTTCAAGCCAGTGGCTTTCAGTACAGCGCTAAGTGTCCGGATGGTGGGGTTGCCACGAGAAGATAAAGTGCGGTAAAGCGTCTCACGCGACAGGTCTGTCTTTTGGGCAACGGAGGCCATGCCACCGCGCGCTTCGACGACTTTTCTTAAGGCCGTTAGATAGGTCTTGGGATCATCATCCTCACTCGCAGCGTTGATGAACTCGGCTGCGAACTGTGCGTCTTTGAGTTGCTCAAAGAGCCAGTCATCATGTTTCACGGTTGTGGTCATTTCTTTCCCCTTTGCTGCCATTCTTTCCATCGTTCAATCGCCCGGGCAATATCTGTTGACTGGCTTCGTTTGTCGCCACCGTCACACAACAAGATAACGCGCTTACCTTCAATGGCGTAGTAAACCCGGTAGCCCGGCCCCCAATCAACGCGCAGTTCCCAGACGCCTTCGCCAACGGGTTTACAGTCCCCAAAATTGCCATTGTTCAGTCGGATCAGTCGAGCAGCAACCCGGGCTTGTGCCTGCCGGTCCTTTAACCCATCCAGCCAGCGAGCGAATAGGTCTTGCCCATCAAGACTAAAGTAATGCCGCAGTTCATACATGTCCAAATTGTAGCTTACAAGCTACTTTAGTCAAGCCGGCCAGTATGCGGACGGTGCGCGGCATCGCCAGAACCTGTAGTGACGGCTGCAAAGGCCCCGGGGCAGGGGTAAGTTTTTCGAATATCGGACCCCCACCGTACCCACCACCCCCCAAATTGCTGCGATGGGACCCATAAACACTATGAACCGTGTTTTGCACGGTCGATGAGCAGTTTTTGAAATATGGCTTGAAGCTCCGGGTAGGCTTGTGCGATTTGATCCGGTCGGCGACCGGGGGTCCTTACTCCCGCGAACATCCCAAGGGCAAAGCCGACGGACTCCAACACTGCCAGCCGGGCACTGCCTAGGCTGCGTTCAATGCGGATACTGGTTGTTTCCTGCCCGTGAGTGGTACGGGCCTGCGCACAACGCTGTCGGCCCGCCTCAGTCTTAGGTCCAGTGGACTTGCCACCATGGAACCGGCACTTGGTCTTTCCTGAGATGGCCGGTGCACGGCATTGAAGGCCTGATCGTTTTGAAAGGGCCTGACATCGCTTGCAGGTGACAAGGCCACCAAGCGTCTGGAGATTTCGTTCTAAATGTAGGGTCTTAGACATCACAAAACACTGTGTGTAGGCCTCAAAGGGAGGGCAGGAAATTTATTAACCCAAGCACCCCTTGTACGGTCGATTTTTCACGCTGTATTTTGCGCCTTTGTAACGTTACTGGCAAACGACAATATTTCTACAGTCGGGCGCTGCCCCGGTAATCTTTGGACTCGGATCAGCCCCTGAGCTTCCAACCGCTTAAGCGCACTGGAAGCGGCATCCCTTGAGATGTCAAGTTGATCCAGAGCCTTGCCCGTGAGCTTGAAGGCAGTTGTTTTTGACATGCCAGCAAGCCAGCAAATAGCGATTCCGAGGTTGAGCGCTTTACCCGGTAACTTAGCCGCCTCGTTGAGCCATGCCATGGGGATAGGCCCCTTCAAAAATGGAGCACTCAATGGAGCATTAATGTATCTACCAGTGGATGAGTCATGTCTGACTCTTTTAACAGGGATAGTCCTATCATCTATATACATAAAGATATCTTAATAAGAATGGACGGGTGCGGCAGGCAGCCTCAGGTGGTGCGGCTTGCTGCCGCAGGTTGCTGGACCTTGATTATTTGAATCAGGCTCATGACCGTGTTCCACATCACCTGCCCCCGCTCGTCCATGTACCTGCCTGGATAGCAGACAACCTTGGCATCCGAGCCAAGCTCAAATTCGCCCAAAACGGCGCGGCTGGCTAGACGCATCAGGCCCTGAGCTTTAGCCAAGCCCAACTCCAGTTCATCCACCGGCAGTTCGATCAGTAAAGCATCGTGCACAGGGGCGCAAACCCTGATGCCAGCTTCGGTCAAGAATATGCAGGCAATGCGAAGCATCTCAGCGCCGTTACCCTGCATCGGGAAGTTGCGCAAGCTGCGGGCGTTGACTTGGCCCTTAACCCGAATTTCCCATCCAAAGGTTGTCCAGAGTTTGCCGTTTAGGATGGCCTCGTCTTGCGTTGCATCCGACCAAGCCCAAAAGGTTCTATAGGTCTGGCGGTGAAGGGCCAGCAGCTGCCTAGCCCTTGCCACGGGTTGGTTGATGCGCTGGGCCAAGGAAATTTCCCCCATGCCGTATTGGACTGCCAGTACACACGCCTTAAACTGCTCACGCTCCACTTTGTGCGACTGCTTTGTAGCACCCTGCGGAACAGCGCCCGCTTGTTCGGCGAAGGCCAGGTATGGATCACCGCTGCGGTATGCCTCCATCATTTTCTCGTCACCAGACAGGGCCGCGGCTATCCCGAACTCCTGCTGGCTGTAGTCAATGTAAACAAGGCAAAAACCTTCTTGGGGTTTAATTAAGCCGCGCAGCCATACTGATGGTCCAAAAATGAATTTGGAGTTTGATGGTACCTCGTTACACAAAATGCCACTCTATAAGCACAAAACCTACGTCGCAAGGGGTTAGCGCAGTTCAATTTTCGATGAGCATGCTACGCCGAAAATTTACTTTTTGGATGGGTTTTACGCCAGGAACTTATATACCCTCTGACGGAAGTACTTGCCACAATATTTGCTTCGGCCATTGCCAACGAGACTGAACTTTTATAAGGAAGCCAAGCACGTTCGAAGTTGGCGTCGCACCATTCATAGATCTTTTGTCCCTCAGCAACTGCCGCGGCAGTTCGCTGCTTGGCGCTTTTATCTTGATTTGCACGAGAAGTAACTACTGTTCGGTGATCTAAGGTGTAAAGAATTAGCTGCAATAGCGACTCTTGATACACGATCCCTTTAAGGGTTCGAGAATTCGCCTTCTCTTGCATCACAAGGTCGAAAATCCTCTGCCCGTCGGACATGTGTTTTTGATAGCGTTGATACAACCAGGGTAATCCCGCAATCTCGACTGATTCGGCCTGTGCGTTTTTCATGCCACTCGCAAGGACAGTACGTTATCACCAGCTGCCATTGCCTCCACGAGGTCGCCCCAATCTGCCATGAACCTCCGACGTTCGTCCAAATGTTGACTGCGTGCGTAAGCCGCAACAGCTTTGTTGGCTTCCTTGTGATCTAACTGTCGCTCTAAAGCCTCAGCCTGCCACCCTCGCTCGCTAAGAAGACTTCGCGCAGAGGCCCTCAACCCATGATGGCTTTGCTTGTCCTTGTACCCGATACGCCGAAACAAATTGTTGATCGTGTTCTCACTGATAACCCGGTCGCTTGCACCATTACTAGGAAACAAAAACTCAGTGTGACCTGAAAGATCCCGTAAGGCCGTCAAAATTGATAGCGCCTGTTTGGAAAGCGGAACCGTGTGCGCTTGCAAGTGCTTGCCAGTTTTCATTTCTGAAGCGGGAATACGCCATTCCTGGCCGTTTGCGTCGACTTGCTCCCACTTCGCTTGACGAAGTTCTTTCGGTCGAGTCCAAGTTAACATTCCGAATTGAGCGCATAGCTTTGTCAGGGGGTCAGCTCGATTAGTGTTGCGCAGATCCCGAACAAATTCACCAAACTCGCGCCGAGTAGTCAGTGCCGGACGGTGCCTAACCTGAACTTTTGAAATTGCACCGCGCATTGATGATGCAGGGTCAATTTCGCATCGACCAGTTTGATTCGCGTAACGAAACACCTGTCCGGATATTTCGCGTAATCGGCCGGCCGTATAAGCGGTACCCTTTGCCTCAACCTTCCTCAACATTCTCAAGATGTCTGGTGGCTTGATATCTGCGATCGGACGCGATCCGATCTCAGGGAAGATATGATTTTCCATTTGGGTAAGTCGCTTCTTAGAGGTGGTCGCCGCGCAGCCTTTTGATTTCATTTGATGCCATTCCAGGGCGACGGCCTTAAAGGTGCTTACAGATTCAGCAATCACAGCTTGCTTTTGAGCGCGCTTCGCTTGGCTCGGGTCTACTTCGTCTGCCAGTAGTTCTCGGGCATCCTCGCGGCGCTTGCGGGCCTTGGCGAGGCTAACGGCGGGGTAGACCCCGATGGAAAGGGTCTTACGCTTATCTGCAAATCGGTAATCCATTCTCCAATATTTGCCGCTGCTTTTTACCAACAGGTACATGCCTCCTCCGTCGGTGTACTTATCGCCCGCCGGGTTGCTAGTGGGCTTGACCTGCCTTACAAAAGTGTCAGTTAGTGGCATTTACATCCTTTCTGACGGTACTTTTTTATTGGGTGGCGTCCGATACCGCCAAAAGTACCGTCAAAGTACCGTCATGGCATGGTACACCGTGATACCGCTTGAGGCAATAAAAAACCCGCTTCTCCAATAGAGAGAGCGGGTTTTGATGCTGAATGATGCTGTCTGAAACAATGAAATGGTGCCGATTATCGGATTCGAACTGATGACCTACCGCTTACAAGGCGGTTGCTCTACCAACTGAGCTAAATCGGCACGGGTGGCATTCTACTTCAGGGCTTTGCGCGTTTTAAAACACGCGCAGCAGTTGGCTATTACTTGATACGGGTCAGCGTAGGCCGTGCAGGCTTGGCCGGGTCCGATGCAAGGGCCGATGCATTGACCGCACCGGTGACCGGCTTGACGGGCAAGCCCGATTGGACTGCGTTGCTCGCCTCCACAGGGAAGGTCATGCCCTGACCGTTTTCGCGCGCGTAAATGGCGGTGATACGGCCCACGGGTACGCTGATGTCGCGGGCCACGCCACCAAAGCGGGCTTTGAAGTCCAGGTACTCGTTGCCGATCTGCAGGTTGCTGGTCGCACCCATGCTGACGTTGAGCACGATCTCGCCGTTTTGCACAAACTCCATGGGCACACGCACGCTGCCGTCAACGATGACCACCACATAGGGCGTTAGAACATTGTCCACGCACCACTCGTACATAGCGCGCAACATGTACGGGCGGGTGGAGGTCACGGGCTTTGAAGTGGCCATAGTGTCCGAGCGAGCGCGCCAGAGTTACTTGCGCATGACCTTTTCTGAGGGGGTCAGCGCCTCGATGTAGGCCGGACGCGAAAAAATGCGCTCGGCGTACTTGAGCAGGGGCGCAGCGTTCTTGCTCAGGTCGATGCCGTAGTACTCCAGGCGCCAAAGCAGGGGCGCGATGGCCACGTCCAGCATGGAGAAGTTCTCGCCCATCATGAATTTGTTCTTCAGGAACACCGGGGCCAGCTGCGTGAGGCGGTCACGGATGTGGGCGCGCGCCTTTTCCAGGGCTTTTTCGTTGCTCTTTGTACTGCGTGACTCCAGCGCGCTGACGTGTACAAAAAGTTCTTTCTCAAAATTGAGAAGGAACAAGCGCACGCGGGCACGGTCGACCGGGTCGCCGGGCATCAGTTGCGGATGCGGGAAGCGCTCGTCGATGTACTCGTTGATGATGTTGGACTCGTACAAAATCAGGTCGCGCTCCACCAGAATCGGCACCTGTCCGTAGGGGTTCATAACGTTGATGTCTTCGGGCTTGTTGTACAAGTCCACGTCACGGATTTCGAAGTCCATGCCTTTTTCAAACAGCACAAAGCGGCAGCGGTGTGAAAAAGGGCAGGTTGTTCCTGAATACAGAACCATCATGGCAGGGGACTCCTAAAAATTAAAAAGAGTGGGTGCGCTTTGCAGACCCACTCTGACACCATGCGCTCGCCATGGGCGGGCACGCTTGGCTGCTTATCTCAATTACTTGACGTCTTTCCAATACGCCGCATTCAGGCGCCAGGTGATGGCCGTCAGCACGCCTAGGAAAATCAGTACCCAGACGCCGATTTGCACCCGCTTGGCTTGGGCCGGTTCGGACATCCACTGCAGATAGCCCACCAAGTCGCCGACCATGTGGTCGTATTCCAGCTGGGTCATCTTGCCCGGGGTGATCTGCTCCCAGCCTTTAAAGACTTGAACTTCGTGACCATGGGCTTCTTCCACCGCATAAATCGGAGCGCGCTTGCCTTGCAGTTCCCACAACGCATGGGGCATACCGACATTGGGGAATGCCAGGTTGTTCCAGCCCGTGGCCTTGGTGTCGTCAACGTAGTAAGTGCGCAGGTAGGTGTAGATGTAGTCTGCGCCTGAGCCATTGCCTGGCGCTGAGCGCGAGCGGGCGATGACCGTCAGGTCGGGCGGGTTGCCGCCGAACCATTCTTTGGCCTGGCGCGGGTCCATCGCCACTTTCATGGTGTCGCCCACTTTGTCGGTGGTAAAGAGCAGGTTGTCTTTAATTTGCTGTTCGGTCAGGCCAATATCTTTCAGGCGGTTAAAGCGCATGAAAGCGGCTGCGTGGCAGTTCAGGCAGTAGTTGACGAACACCTTGGCGCCGTTTTGCAAGGCGCTCATGTCGTTGAGATTGTTGGGCGCTTTGTCCCAGACGATACCGCCGGTATTGGCCTGCACGCCCGAAACCAGGGCACAGGCCATCAGAAAGCTGAGTACAAACTTTTTCATTTCAAAACTCCGCTCAGTGGGCAGCAAAGACAACACGGCTGGGCACAGGCTTGGCTTGGCCCATTTGGCTCCACCACGGCATCAGCAGAAAGAAACCGAAGTAGAACAATGTGCCTACTTGCGAGACGCGCTCGCCCACCTGCGAGGGTGGCTGCACGCCCAAATACGCCAGGATCACAAAATTGATCACAAAAACAGCGTACATGTATTTGTGCCAATCAGGGCGGTAGCGGATCGACTTGACCGCGCAGTTGTCCAGCCAGGGCAGGAAGAACAGAATCACCACAGCGCCCCCCATAATCACGACGCCCCAGAATTTGGCGTCGGTGGTGAGCATCATGGCAGTCACGACCACAGCAGCGCCCAGGGCGACGACCTTGAACAATGCTGCCAATTTGCCACGCGTCAGCGCGAGGAAAACAGCGAGCCAAACGCAGGCGATCAATACATAAACCATTTCGCTGGTAATGGCACGCAGCATGGAGTAGTAGGGCGTGAAATACCAGACGGGGGCAATATGCAGCGGGGTCTTGAGCGGATCGGCTGGGATGAAGTTGTTGTACTCCAGGAAGTAGCCGCCAAACTCAGGCGCAAAGAAGATGATGGCGGTAAAGACCATCAGGAACATGCTGACCGCAAAAATGTCGTGCACCGTGTAGTAGGGGTGAAAGGGAATGCCATCTAGCGGGTGGCCCTTGGCGTCTTTAGGTGCATTGGGGCCTTTGATCTCCACACCGTCGGGGTTGTTGGATCCCACATCATGCAGGGCCAGCAAATGCGCCACCACCAGGCCAAGCAGCACCAGCGGCACAGCGATGACATGGAAGCTAAAGAAGCGGTTCAGCGTGGCGTCGCCCACCACATAGTCGCCACGGATCAGCAAAGCCAGATCGGGGCCGACAAAGGGCACGGCAGCGAACAAATTGACGATCACTTGCGCGCCCCAGTAGCTCATCTGGCCCCAGGGAAGCAAGTAGCCCATAAAAGCTTCGGCCATGAGGCACAAGAAGATGGCACAGCCAAACAGCCAAACTAACTCGCGCGGCTTGCGGTAGCTGCCATACATCAGGCCCCGGAACATATGCAAATAGACCACGATAAAGAAGGCTGAGGCGCCCGTGGAATGCATATAGCGAATCAGCCAGCCCCAGGGCACGTCACGCATGATGTACTCGACGGAGCCGAAAGCCAGCGCCGCGTCAGGCTTGTAATGCATGACCAAAAAGATGCCGGTAACAATCTGAATCACCAAAACCAGCAGCGACAGCGAGCCAAAGATGTACCAAAGATTGAAGTTTTTCGGCGCGTAGTACTCGGCCATGTGGACGCGGTAGGCGTCAAAAGCGGTGGGAAAGCGGTTGTGCAGCCAGTTGCCAAGCTTGGCACTGGCAGGCGCGTTGGGGGAAATTTCTTTGAATTCAGCCATGGGGTGCTCCGGGGGCGTGGGTTCAGGCTTGCGTGTCTTCGCCGATCAGCACTTTGCTGTCGGAGAGGTACATGTGCGGCGGCACTTCCAGGTTGTCCGGCGCAGGCTTGTTTTTAAACACGCGGCCGGCCATGTCGAAGGTCGAACCGTGACAGGGGCATAGAAACCCGCCCTTCCAGTCATCGGGCAGCGAGGGTTGGGCGCCCATTTGGAATTTGTCCGAAGGCGAGCAGCCCAAATGCGAGCAAATGCCTACCACCACCAAAAACTCAGGCTTGATAGAGCGAGCGGGGTTGCGGGCGTATTTGGGTGTGATTTCGTCCGCCTTACGCTGCGAGTTGGGGTCCGCCAGTGAACCGTCTAGGGCGGCCAGGGCGGCCAGCTGATCAGGGGTGCGGCGCACGATCCAGACGGGTTTGCCGCGCCACTCGACGGTGAGTTTTTCGCCCGGTTTGATGGCGGAAATGTCCACTTCCACCGCTGCACCGGCCGCTTTGGCGCGCTCGGAAGGCTGGAAGGAACTGACAAAGGGAACTGCGGTGGCCAAGGCACCGGCTGCGCCTACGCAGCTCGAGGTGATGATCCAGGTCCGCTTGCTAGGGTCGTTCGGTGTGGAACCGGCGAGGGTGTCGCTCATGAGAATCCTCAAGAAAAATCACTAAAGGGTAACCGTGCATTGTATCTGAGCCCGACTTGCAGTTCCCTTGCAGCGTGCGCCTTCTCGGCGGGGCTTTTCAGGCGGCGGCCTGCGGTAAAGCCCATTGGCGGGCCATGCGCACGGCGCAAATCAGGCTGGCCGGGTCGGCGCAGCCGCGCCCGGCGATGTCAAAAGCCGTTCCGTGGTCCGGGCTGGTGCGCACCAAAGGCAGGCCCAAAGTAAGGTTGACGCCCTCCTCCACGCCCAAATATTTCACCGGAATAAGGCCTTGGTCGTGGTACATCGCCACCACGACGTCAAAGGCGCCAGGCCCTTGCGGGCCCGCGCGGGCCTGCATGAACACGGTGTCGGGCGGCCAGGGGCCGCTGGCGTCGCAGCCCAAGGCCTGCGCCTGGGCAATGGCCGGGGCGATGATGTCTGCTTCCTCGCTGCCAAACAGCCCGCCCTCGCCAGCGTGCGGGTTCAGGCCGGCCACGGCGATGCGCGGGGCCCGGCCGAGCGCGGCGCGCAAGGCGCGGTCGGTAATCAGGATGGTCTCCAGCACACGGGTGGTCGTCACCGCCTCTATGGCCTGGCGCAGCGCCATGTGAATGCTCACCAGCACCACGCGTAGCTGCGGGTTGGCCAGCATCATGCGCACCGGCATCTGGTCCACGCGGGTACCGGCGTGGGTGGCGGCCAGGGCCTGCAGCATTTCGGTGTGGCCGGGGTAGCTGTCAAACGGCGGCCCGGCCTCTGACAGCGCTTGCTTGTGCAGCGGCGCGGTCACCAAGCCGGCCAAAGCGCCTTGCAGCGCCTCGTGCGCAGCCCATTGGACGCACTGCCCGGCAAAGCGTCCCGCTGCAGCGCTGACTTGCCCGTAGGCTACCGGGCCCAAGGCCGCGCCGATCTGGAACACCGGCAAACAGCCCGGCGGTGCCGACAGCGCCTCGGCCGGATCGCTCAACTCCACCACCGGCCAAGCCGGCATGCGCCCGGCCAGTGCGCTAGCCTGGCGCATAGCCTGCACGTCGCCGGCCACGAAGCAGCCGGCAAACAGCGCCGGCTCGGCGGCAAAGCCTTTGGCAATGATTTCGGGCCCGATACCGGCCGCGTCGCCCATGGTGATGGCCAGCGGCTTGTTGAGCGCCGGGTAAACGCCTGCTGCGGCGCTCATGCCGGGTTGTCCACGTCAATGAACTGGTGGGCCAGCCCCAAGTCGGCCGCTACCTGCGCGGCCAGCGCCTGCACGCCGTAGCGCTCGCTGGCGTGGTGGCCGCAGGCGATAAAGCTCACGCCGCACTCGCGCGCGTAGTGCGCCTGGGGCTCGGAAATTTCGCCGGTGATAAAGGCCTGCGCTCCCGCCGCAATAGCCTCCTCAAAATAGCCTTGGGCACCGCCGGTGCACCAAGCTACGCGCTGGACTGGGCCGCTGGCGCCCTGCACCAGCAAGGCGGGGCGGCCCAGCGCCGCCTGCACATGGTCTGCCAGGGCCTGCGCACTGGCAAAGGCTGCGCCTTGGGGGCTACCGATCCAGCCGATGGCCTGCTCGCCAAAGCGGCCGTCGGCCACCAGGCCCAAGCGCTGGCCCAGTTGGGCGTTGTTGCCCAGCGTGGCGTGGGCGTCCAGCGGCAGGTGGTAGGCGTACAAATGGATGTCGTGGGCCAGTAAAAGCGCCAGGCGCTGGCGCATCCAGCCGGTGATGCGCCCGTCCTGACCGCGCCAAAACAGGCCATGGTGCACCACGATAGCGTCGGCCTGGGCCGCAATAGCCGCCTCGATCAGCGCCACACTGGCCGTCACGCCGGATACCAGCTTACGAATCGGGCGGCGCCCTTGCACCTGCAGGCCGTTGGGGCCGTAGTCCTTGAAGCGGGCAGGCTCGAGCAAAACGTCAAATGCGTGTAGCAAGGCGAGGTGGTCGGTCATGGTGTGTGGCTGGTGCCCGCTTTGTAAGGCTGAAAAATAAGAATTGCCGGTCTTTGCATTATCGGCCGGTCGGCGCGCGGCGCGCGGCCTACAATTTCCGCTGCCGTGCCCTGCGGCCCACGAGGATAAAGTTTGCGATGAAGCGTCTTTGGTTGCTATTTTCCCAAACCACCACGGTGGTATTGGCGGCCTATTTTGTGGTTTTGACCCTCAAGCCCGCTTGGCTGACGCCGCGCGGCAACGGGCCGGTCGCCTTGTTACAAGCTCCGGCCACTGCTGCCGATGCCGTGCCTTTGGGCAGCTTTCGCGCCGCAGCCCATGCGGCTGCGCAGTCGGTGGTGAGCATTAACACCAGCCAGGGACGCCGGCGCGCGCCCGAGCTGGCGGCCCCCTGGAACCGCTTTTTCCACGGCACGCCCGACCCGGATGGCGAAGAGCCCTCCTCGGGCATCGGCAGCGGCGTGATCGTCAGCAACAGCGGCTACATCCTGACCAATAACCACGTGGTCGAGGGCGCTGAGCAGATCGAAGTCATCCTGAGCGACCAGCGCCGTGCGCGCGCCAAAATCATCGGCACCGACCCGGACAGCGACTTGGCGGTGCTCAAAATCACACTCGACAAGTTACCCGTGATGGTGCTGGGCGATTCGGACAAAGCGCAGGTCGGCGACCAGGTGCTGGCTATTGGTAATCCTTTTGGCGTGGGGCAAACAGTGACCAGCGGCATCGTCAGCGCGCTCGGGCGCAACCAGCGCATCAACACCTTTGAAAACTTCATCCAAACCGATGCCGCCATCAACCCGGGCAACTCCGGCGGCGCACTGGTAGACAGCCAAGGCCATTTGCTGGGCATCAACACGGCGATCTATTCCCGCTCGGGCGGCAATTTGGGCATTGGCTTTGCTATCCCCATTTCCACGGCCAAGCAGGTGCTCGAGAGCATCGTGCGCGACGGCCAGGTGACACGCGGCTGGATTGGCGTGGAGCCGAACGATCTTTCGCCCGAGATTGCCGAGGCCTTTGGCATAGTGGCCGACCACGGCGTGGTCATCAGCGGCGTCATGCAAGGCGGTCCGGCGGCGCAAGCGGGGATTGTGCCGGGCGATGTGGTGCTCTCGATTGGCGACACGGCGGTTAACGACGTTGCGCATTTGCTCAGCGCGGTGGCGGCCTTAAAGCCGGGCACATCAGCCAAGGTCAGCGTTCAACGCAAAAAAACGGTGCTGCAACTGACGCTCACACCGGGCGTGCGGCCGCGCCCAGGCAAACCAAGCCGCTAAACCACCTGGCTTTGGGCCTACGGTGTCTCGCCGCTGGGTTCAGCAGGCGGTGCTTGCGTATGGCGGATAAAGACTTGCGCGGCCAAAATACCCATTTCATAGAGCAAACACATCGGTATGAGCAAGGCCACCATGGACACCGGGTCAGGCGGCGTCACCAGGCCCGAGACCGCCGCTGCCGCGACGATGAAGTAGGTCCGCCAAGCGCGTAGCTGCACCAGCGTAACCACGCCCAAGCGCGCCAGGATGACCACCACAATCGGCACCTCAAAGGCGACGCCAAAGGCGATAAACATCGTGATCACAAAGTCCAAGTAGGCCTCGATATCAGGGCTGACGGCCACCGAAATCGGCGCCATTTTTTGGATCGCGGGAAAGGCCTGACCAAAGACAAAAAAGTAGCAAAACGCCGCACCGCAGTAAAACAGCAAGGTGCTGGCCGTTACCAAGGGCATCACAAGCCTTTTCTCATGCTTGTACAAGCCCGGCGCCACAAAGGCCCAGACCTGGTAAAGAATCCAAGGCAAAGACAGGGCAATCGCGGCCAGCACCGTCACCTTGATCGGCACCAAAAACGGCGAGACTACGCCCACGGCAATCATCTTGGAGCCCTCGGGCAAAGCTTTGACCAAAGGCATGGCCAAATAGTCATAGAGCTGCGAGGGGCCTGGGAAAAACGCCAGAATCACAAAAATCGCGGCAATGCCATAGACGGCGCGCAGCAGGCGGTCGCGCAGCTCGAACAGATGCTGCACAAAGGGCTGCTCGGTGCCGGCTAACTCGTCGTCAGGTGGTTTAGGTTCGCTCATGCCGATCTCTTGGGCGGCCGAAAGCGGGCCACGCGCGCTGCGCCCGACAAGGCCCGGGTGCGCACGCCACTGCGCGCTTTGTACCATTGGGGTGTGGCGCCGATTTTGGCGCGCCAGCGCTTTTTAACCGGGCGGTACATGGAGTAATAAGGGACGGGTTCGGCCGTCGCGTCTTCAGTTTGGGCCTGCGCAATCGAGTTTTCGATGGCCGCCGCGCTCTCGTCAATCGAATGCTGCACCGCGTGGGCGGCCTCTTGCAAGGTGCTTTGCGCTTTGCGCAACTCGTCCAGGTCCATGGAGCGGTTGACTTCTTCCTTGACGTCGGCGACATAGCGGCGCGCCCGGCCCAACATCGTACCTATCGTGCGCGCCAGTCCCGGCAACTTCTCCGGCCCAATGACGATCAGGGCAATGCCGCCCACGATGGCGAGCTTGGTAACGCCAATGTCAAACACTTAGGGCGTACTCATACAGTGCGGCAATCGGGCCAACAGTACTCAGTGCTTGTTGGTGGCCTGCACGTCGATGGTGTCTTTGGCCACCGGGGCGCTGGAGGCGACTTGCTGCGCCGGGGGCGCCGCTTCGGCCGGCTTGTCGCCGCCGTCGCGCATGCCGTCTTTAAAGCCTTTGACCGCGCCGCCCAGGTCCGAGCCGATGTTGCGCAGCTTCTTGGTGCCGAAGATCACCACAATAATGACCAAAAAAATGATCAGATGCGTCGTTGACAAACCCATACGGTTCTCCTAATTGAGGGGGAATTCTAGTCTTGCGGGCAAGTCCCGCCCGAGGCTGCGGCTTTCAGCCGCGCAACCAGGGCCGGGGGCCGCCCATTACGTGCCAATGCAGGTGGCGCACCTCCTGCCCGCCTTCGGCCCCGGTATTGGTCACCAGGCGAAAGCCGCCCTCGGGGTAGGGGTTACAGCCCTCTTGCAATGCCAGCTGGGGCACCAAGGCCATCATGCGGCCCAAAAGTGGGGCATCTTGGGCGGTGACATGGGCCATGGAACCGATATGCAGCTTGGGAATCAGCAAAAAATGCACCGGTGCCCAGGGGGCGATGTCGTGGAAGGCGTAAAAATCTTCGTCCTCATAGACCGGTCGGGAGGGGATTTTTTTGGCCACGATCTTGCAAAACAGGCAATCGGGGTCGTGCGCGGGGTGGGAATGGGCGTCCATGGCAAGCAGCTCTCAACTCAAAAAAACGTAATTTAACGCTCCTGCGCCTCGCGCAGCACGGCTTTGCGCAGGGCTTTTTCCTCGATACCGCTGGTGCCCTCGCGCCGGCGCAACTCGGCGATCACGTCCTGGGGATGCAAATCGTAGTGCGCCAGGGCGATCAGGCAGTGAAACCACAGGTCGGCCACCTCGCCGACCAGTTTGGCCGGGTCGCCGCCGTGGTCCAGGTCTTTGGCGGCCATGACCACCTCGGTCGCCTCCTCGCCGATTTTCTTCAAAAAGGCGTCCGGCCCCTTGCCCAAGAGGCGGGCCACGTAGCTGCTCTGCGGGTCGCCGCCGTGCGCTGCCTTGCGGCTTTCGATGACGGCAGCCAGTTGTGCCAGTGCGTCTTGAGACAGTTCTTTGCCCTGGGTGTCCATTTAATTGCCTTTGGGGTAAATCGTCGCGGGATCTTTGAGCACGGGCTCCACGGTTTGCCACTGCCCGTCTTTGAGCAGGCTGAAAAAGCAGCTATGCCGCCCGGTATGGCAGGCGATGCCGGGGCTGTGGCCCTCCTGGGTTACAGTGAGCAGCACCACGTCGGCGTCGCAGTCGATGCGAATCGCGTGCACGCGCTGCGCGTGGCCCGACTCCTCGCCCTTGTGCCAGAGCTTGTTGCGCGAGCGGCTGAAATACACCGCCCGGCCCAACTCGGCCGTCTTTTGCAGCGCCTCGCGGTTCATCCAGGCGAACATCAGCACGTCCTTGCTGCCCTGCTCTTGGGCGATAACGGGCACCAGGCCGTTGGCGTCCCAGGTGATGGCGTCTAAGTAGGTCATAAGGGGGGATGTTAAGGGGTGGCATATCCGCCTAAAATACCTGTACAGCTAACTGAACAGGTCTCCGCCATGCAAGTCATCAGCTACACCGACGCCCGCAACACACTGAAGGCCGTGATTGATCAAGTCATCGACGACCAGGCACCCACTTTGATCCACCGCCGGGAGGGCGGCAACGCGGTTTTGATGTCCGAGCAAGCTTATTCCAGCATGCAAGAAACCCTCTACCTTTTGTCCAACCCCGCCAACGCGCGCGCACTGATGCGATCGGTGGCGCAAGCCAAAGCGGGCAAAGCCAAGGCGCGCAAATTGTTAGATGCATGAGGGAAATTCGCTTCACCCCGGACGGGTGGGACGCTTATGTGTGGTGGCAAGGCCAAGACCGCAACACGCTCAAACGCATTAACACCCTAATCAACGCGACCTGCCGAGACCCTTTCACCGGCATCGGCAAGCCCGAACCCCTGGTGGGCAATCTAGCTGGCTATTGGTCGCGCCGTATTGATGACACGCATCGGCTGGTTTACGAGGCGGATGATGTGGCGGTTTTGGTAGTGGCTTGCCAGTTTCATTATGGGGACTAGGGGACGAGCGTCCGCCATTGAGCCTCAAGATTTCTCCGCGAAAGAGATCAAGCTCGGCGTCATATTCAATCGAATGCTTGCGACAGCCGTTGAACGCAGGGTAGGCGGTGTCCTCAACCGTTGCCCCAAAGTTTGAAGGGAACGTAGGGAGCGGCGTTGGCGAAGTCCTTGTCCAAGGACAACAGGGTGAGCTCATAGCGACCACAAAGCTGTATGAGTACTGCATCAATGGTGCCGACTTGCACGCCGTTTCTACGACAGACGTTTCGGACTTCGGCAGCACCTAGGTGATCCTGCCTGTCGGGCTGAATCAGTGGCAAAGTACCGAAGCGTTGGATGATTGCCTCTCTCGCCTTGGGACCGCTGAAACCCTGCAGAAGCTCCTGCAAGACTAGGCCAGTCGTCACGACCGAGTCAGCGCCGCCCAGCGCCGCGCGCAGCGCGATAACTTCTCTGGACTCAACTGATCCGTCGCGCCTGAGCGCAAGAGACCAAACACTGGTGTCGACAAGCAAGGTCACGATCGTGAGCGCTCCGCCTTGTAGTCATAGCTTGCGTCCCAGTCAAGCTTGCCAAAAAGCTCTGAGACGCGCCTTTGCTCCCGGCGCGCAACGAACTCCTTGAGCGCGAGCGTTACGGCCGCCTTCTT
>Ga0114964_10001566_pt1 | contig 16601 bp, 15 predicted proteins | sample C_131016_MF_Meta_FD_92638 | JGI IMG/M metagenome (GOLD analysis project Ga0114964, IMG submission 92638) | Freshwater microbial communities from Lake Croche, Canada to study carbon cycling - C_131016_MF_MetaG | ecosystem: Environmental > Aquatic > Freshwater > Lake | place: Lake Croche, Canada... | reverse complement strand
GTGGGTTCGAATCCCGCCCGACCCACCATATAGAATAAGGCTTTGCGGGGCGTTTCATCATCCTAGCGTGGAACAATTTCCTATAATCCGCTGTTTTACCCATCAATCCCATATAGATCTTGGCGTTCAAGCTGATTGGCTCTTTGCACACTTGCTGCTATTTCGAGCGTAATTGGTGCGACTCTGTGTGCGGGATTGAAAATCTTGGGAGTACCAACTCGTTAGACTTTCTCAACAATAAGTCTAGAAAGGCTCTCTTTGTTTTTGGCGCCTAGTGTCAATAGTCAAGTACTTAGGATCAACTCACTTTAACTAATACCTACCACCCAGTCTTAAATCCCTGAAATCGAGAAGGGATCTTCTGAATATCTCTTATTAAGTCAGGAGGTAATTCGGCAGGTATTGATGCATTTGGGCTCGCTGAAATACAATTACTAATGCCGCCAAAATGTTTTTCTATTTCACCCACAATCTCTTTATGTGTTCCTACGGCCGTAAAAAGATGAACAATATCGTCAGTAATCAATTTTGTCATTTCTTTCCACTTTCCTTCCTTGCTTAAGGTATTTAGGGTCTTGCCCAGCTCACCTAATTCATGCACCTCCATCACAGGCCAATAAGCTGGTGTAGACCCATAGAATGCAATTCTCTCCCTAATCCACTCAAACATATTTTGTACTTCATCTTCATCTTTACCTGTAGCAATAAAGCCCCCGCCATTAATTTCAAAATTATCTAAAGACTTTGTATTTTTTGCTAACCCCTCACTCAAGCGTGGAAGAACTTGTAACTCAAGATATTTTCTAGTGCAAAATGGATGGAGTAAAACACCATCAGCGACCTCTCCTGCAAGCCTTAGAGAATGCTCTCCAACAGCCCCCAGTCGAATTGGAACCATCCTTAAGCCCATCGATTCTGGTACAAATGCTGGAGTCATGAGGGTAAATTTATAGTGTTCTCCCTCGAAATTTAATCTACTTCCTTTTTCCCATGATGTCCAAATTGCCCTTAAGGCATTCACATACTCTCGTAAACGTGGGACTGGGGGCGTCCAGGGCACGCTAAATCTGCGCTCATTATGGGCCTTCACCTGTGGACCAATGCCCAGAACAAAACGTCCTCGGGAAGCAATTTGCAAATCCCAACTTATATTAGCGACAGACATGGGGCTGCGAGCAAAAGCAATCGCAATAGCAGTTGCTAACTCAACTTTATCCGTAGAAATTGCGGCAACAGCATGCGCCAAAAACGGATTATTACGATTTTCCATAGTAATAAGTCCATCATATCCAGCGTTTTCAGCCGCCTTAGAGGCATTTGGTACAAGCCTCAGATCTTGTTGTGGCAAAGTAGTTACAACTCTCATAGAATTCTATTCCTCTGTTTAGTAATCAATTCAGATAAAATCTTGCAAGCCCCAAGTAAAAAAATATTAAATACTCTTAGAAGACTTAAGGCTGGATATATAAAAATTAATTTATTCTGTTTTAATACTGTATTTGGTTACCAACATAGACCATCGTGACAATTCAGAATCCACAAATTTTGCAAATTCAGCAGGAGTATTAGTTTCTGGTGTGACACCAATTCTTTGCATACTAATTAACACTTTTGGGTCTTTAAGCGCCTTTCTTACTTCGTTAGCAATTTTTTCAACAATTAAATTTGAAGTTCCGGCAGGTGCAAATATTCCCGCCCACTCTTTAACGTCATACTCAGGTATGCCTTGTTCCATAAAGGTGGGGATATTTGGAAAAAAAGGACTTCGTTTAGCTGAGGTCACTCCGAGCGGAATTAATTTTCCATCATTAATAAATGGAGTTGCTGACGCTCCATTGGCGAAATAGCAATCCACCTGACCTCCAATTAAATCAATAATCGCTGGTCCTCCCCCTTTATAGGGTACATGTAATAACTGCGCATTTGTGCGAATGTTAAATAATTCGCCTGAGAGATATTGACCGGTACCTGCGCCTGGAGATGCATATGATAACTTTCCTGGGTTTGCTTTTGCATACGCTAAAAAATCCTTAAGGGAAGTAAATGGGGATCCAGAGCGAACAACCAAAATATTGGGGGTCGTCATTACAAGGGCAATGGGAATAAAATCTTTTCTGGGGTCAAAAGGAACTGTACGAATTGCGGGATTAATTCCAAAGGATGCTGCATCAAATAAAAGTGTATAGCCATTTGCAGGGGCCTTAGAAACTAAAGCCTCTGCAAGAGTGCCTCCAGCTCCAGGATGATTCTCGACAATAACTGTCTGGCCTAGAGATATAGTCAATTGATTTGCGATAATTCGAGCAGTGGCGTCTGTACCGCCGCCAGCAGAGAAGGGAACGATCAATTTAATTGGCTGCGAAGGATAACTCTGAGCAATCGCCCCAAAAGATCCGCCCCAGCAAATTACTACTGCAAAAATGTAAAGTAAAGAACGCATGTGCATAAGCATTGTTTAGCTCCTAGCTTTTAATTTTAGGGCGCGATGGGGCGGCGGCTTGGCCTTCGCGATAAACCATAAATGACCGAAAAAACGACATCACAATTTTGCCGTCCTGATTAAAGCCAGTAGTCTTAACTTTAACTACGCCAACATGCGGCCTTGAGCTAGATGGCTTTAATTCAAGAACTTCAGACTGCGAATAAATAGTGTCCCCCTCAAAAACTGGGCCAACAGCGCGAACCTCATCCCAGCCAAGATTTGCAAACACATTTTGAGATAGATCAGTTACGCTTTGCCCTGTTATTAATGACATAACAAAGCATGAATTTACTAATGGTTTTTTAAATTCGGTTTGCAAGGCGTAGAAATGATCAAAATGTAAAGGTGATTGGGCTTGAGTTAATAAGGTAAACCACGAATTATCGGCACTAATTATCGTGCGGCCGAGTGGGTGTTGATAAATATCTCCGACAGAAAAATCCTCAAAATAACGCCCCTTCCAACTCTCTTTTTTCATGCAGACCCCCTATTCACCAGTAAATTTTGCTTTACGTTTTTCATTAAATGCTAGAACACCTTCAAGACGATCTTTAGTGGGCACAGTACGATAATATGCCTCCAATTCAAAGCGATATCCAGAGGAGAAATCCAGATCAGATGCGGCATTTAAAGATTTTTTTGCCTGAAAAATAGCTATTGGAGCGTTATCGCATATTCGCTGACCAATCGCTTTAGTTTCGGGAATTAATCGGTCGGGTGCAAATACTTTATTCACAACCCCCCAGCTTAAAGCATCTTGCGATGAAAATGGAAGCCCAGTTAATATAATTTCTTTAGCTCTTCGTAGGCCACAGGCGCGTGGTAAATTTTGGGTGCCCGCTGCACCTGGAATAATCCCAAGGGTAACCTCAGTTAAAGCAAACCTTGCCGATTCGGAAGCATACGCAAAATCCGCAGCTACGGCTAGTTCGCAACCACCCCCAAATGCTGCGCCATTAATAGCTGCAATAATAGGTACAGGGCAATCGCGTATATGGCGAATCATCTGCTCTGCTAATGCATGTTGACGCCTCCAGGCTTCATCAGACATGCCGTTTCGCTCTTTAAGATCGCCTCCAGCACAAAATATTTTCTCGCCTGCACCAGTCAAAATAATGCAACGAACATCGCCTGGTTGAATATAAATATTTTCAAAAAATTCAGTCACTTCTTCAAGCATTTCGGTGTTAAGTGCATTTCCAGACTGTGGTCTATTTAAGGTTAAGATCAGCAAGTGGCCCTCACGTTCAACTACTATAGTTTTGTAACTCTTAGTCATTAAGCCTCCAGGTTGGGTTTAGAAATATCAGGTATGCCTATTACCCCATTTTTATATAGCGCAGAAATTTCTGACTTAGTAACACCTAATGATTCAAGAATGTTAATGGTATCTCTACCAAGTTCAGGAACCTCACCCATAATAGATTCGACATCAGTAAACTCTACTGGAGGCAATAGTGCACGGATTGACTCGCCATTAGGTAGACGCACATTACGCCATTTATCTCGCGCACTCAATTGCTCATGCTCCCAGATGGATTTTGCATCATTTAACCGGCCGCTCGCAATGCCCGCTTTTTCAAGCAATTCGGTTACTTGAATGGAGGTTAGAGAATTAAATTTTTCCTCGATTATTTTTGTTAGTTCATCACAGTTATCTCGCCGCATGTTATTAGAATTAAATCGAGGGTCATCAAAAAGATTTGGGGCTTCTAATACCATATTGCAAAATACTTCCCATTCGCGCTCATTCTGAACGCTAAAAATTACGGAGCCATCCATAGTTAAGTGCGCACCATAAGGTGTAATCACTGGGTGAGTAGATGCAATTCTTGGGACATAAGTACCGTTATAAGCATATCGGTACATTGGGTGAGTCATCCACTCAGCAAGCACATCCAGCATTGCTATCTTTACATTAGACCCAAGACCAGTTCTACTGCGTCGAAAAAGCGCTGCCAAAATTGCAGATTCTGCATACATCCCTGTCGCCAAATCCGCAACTGAAATACCCACTCTAGATTGTATTTCCTCTGTTCCAGTGACACTCATCAATCCAGATTCAGCTTGTATGAGCATGTCATATGCTTTCCTACCTGAAAATGGTCCTTTTTCTCCATATCCAGATATATCCACAACAATACAGCGAGGATTACTGGAATGAATTGATTCAAAATCAAGACCAAGGCGCTTGGCTGCTCCAGGTGCAAGATTTTGCACAAATACATCTACTGTATCTAGTAATTTTTTAAGTATCGGCCTAACTAAATCACTTTTAATATCTAGAGCGATACTTTTTTTGGATCTATTAAGCCAGACGAAATAGCTAGATTGTCCATACACATAATCATCATAATCACGTGCAAAATCTCCGACTTTAGGTCTCTCAACTTTAATCACTTCCGCCCCCAAATCGGCCAAATTTCGCGAGCAAAATGGGCCAGATACAGCATGTTCAAGGGCAAGGATTCGGATCCCCGCTAGCGGAGAGTTGACCTCAAGGTCATCCGTACTTTGCATTTTTTTTCATCTAACCTGTATTAAGTGTATCCACTTTATACAGGTTAATCTATTTATTCAACAAAAATGATGCTTTATTTTGTATACTGTCGACATTAAATGGAGCGGAAAATGCCTGAAAAGGTAAAAATTTTTGAAGTAGGTCCTCGAGACGGCTTGCAAATCTTAAAAACCATTATGCCTACAGAGGCTAAAATTAAGTGGATTAAAGCTCTCGCTGATGCTGGGTTAAATGAGATTGAGGTTGGAAGTTTTGTGCCTGCAAAACTAGTTCCGCAGATGGCCGATACGGCAACAGTAATTCAAAGAATTTGTGAAACCACGGATATTAATATTACCGCGCTCGTTCCGAATCTCAGGGGCGCTCAAGATGCAATGCAGTATGGAGCCTCCTCAATAATAGTACCTATCTCTGTAAGTGAACTCCATAGTCTTGCGAATACCCGAAAGGGTACATTTGCTCAAATTCAAGAATTACATAGAATTATTGAGTGGAATAAAGCGCAAGTAAAGCCAATGATAATAGAGGCTGGATGCGCTACCGCTTTTGGTTGTTCAATTGAAGGGGTGGTAAGTGAAGCACGGGTAGTTGAAGTAGCAACTGCCTTAGCAGGCATAGGAATAGATCGCCTTACTCTTGCTGACACCGTTGGGTATGCAAATCCTGCAATGATTCGTTCCATTGTTAGAAAGGTACGAAATTCTATTGGCGATATTCTGACAAAACTACATTTACATGACACCATGGGGCTTGGGCTGGCGAATGCATTGGCAGGTTTAGACGAGGGGATCCGCTGCTTTGACTCAGCATCTGCTGGCCTAGGTGGCTGCCCATTTGCACCTGGCGCCTCTGGGAATATTGTTACGGAAGATCTAGTGTTTATGCTTGAAAGTATGGGATTTGAAACTGGAATAAGTCTAGAAAAATTATTAATAGCAAGAGAAATGCTTCAAGAATCTTTACCCCAAGAGGTAATGCGAGGAAGCGTAGGAATTGCTGGCATTCCAAAAACGTACAAGACAACAAGAACTTATTAAAAAAAATTACTTTGGTATTGCTAGTTTTGATTCGATAGTCGAATAAGCAACTAAAACATTACTGTGAGCGATTGCGGAGGCAAGTTCTGCATTTCGCGCATTAAGGGCTTCTGCCAGATGTACATGTTCGTTTGCTGATTTTTGAGCTCGAGCGGGTATAGAAAGTGCCACCCTCTTTAAACGTAGGCTGCGTAAGACCAAAGTATCTAAAATACGCTTGAGGGTAATATTTCTAGCTATATCTGTAAGTCTTTCATAAAAATGAACGTTTAGCCAATAGCAAGCATCTAAATTCTCGATAGCTGCAGATTCACTCATTACAGCCGCAATCTTAGTCATCTCAATTAATTCTTCATCAGTAGCATTGCGAGCAGCTTCGGATGCAACTAATGCCAAAATAGCAGCACGCACACCATATAATTCCCTTATGTCTGTAATTGTTAATTCTGCAACGCGTGGACGACGACGCGAATATTGCTCTACTAATCCTTCTTTCTCAAGAATAGCTAAAGCTTCACGCACAGGGGTGCGACTCGTTTGAAAAGTTTGGGCTAGCTCAACAGAGTTAAGAGTGCTACCAGGTAGTCGACGGCCAAAAATAATATCCTCTCCTAGGCTTGCTGCCATTGAGATTACTCGCGATGGATTATCATTTGACTTAGTGAGAAACCGCAGAATTGTTGAACTCAAATCAGAATAATCAATCTTAAGCATACACTCCTTTTTGCATGCATTGATTATAAAACTACGATATGTACCAGGTCTATAAGTAAATTAGTATCCAAGCGTCAATCTTAAAAAAAATTGGAGGAGTTTGTTAAGAATGAATATAAAAGCTGAACTTGACGCTTATAACGCTTGCTCTGAACCCAATAATACTGTCGATTGACTAGATAAGGTCCCGCCATTTCCATGCGCAAGAGCAATTTGTGCGCCCTTAATTTGACGATCCCCACATTCACCTCGCAACTGGCGAACAGCCTCAATAACTAAAAAGATGCCATACATACCAGGGTGAACGCAGGAAAGTCCGCCACCATTAGTATTTACAGGCAAATGCCCACCCGGCGCAATTCCTCCATAATCCACGAAATCGCCGCCCTCTCCTTTTGAGCAAAAACCCAAATCCTCTAAGAACAAAATTGTATTAATCGTAAATGCGTCATACAGGCAAACAACATCAACATCAGCAGGAGTTAGTCCAGCCATTTCAAAGGCTTTCTTGCCGGATTCGCTTGCAGCCGTCATTGTTAAATCATGCATTGAAGATATTTGTCGATTCCAAATGGCTGTAGCGTTTCCCAATACATAGATAGGTGCCTTTGGAAATACTTTTTCTCGAGGTGCTCTTGTCATTACAAAAGCACCCGCACCATCAGTAACCAAGCAGCAATCTCTAATTGTGAGTGGCGAGGAAATCATTCGGGAATGCAAAACATCATCAATACTCAATGCCTCCCTAGAGTATGCCTCGGGATTTAACTGAGCCCACTTACGAGCAGCAACTGCTACTTCTGCAAGCTGCTTTCTGCTTGTACCAAATTCATACATATGTCGTGCGGCGGCCAAAGCATATGAAGTTACAGGCTGTACTGGAAAATATGGATGTTCGTATGGTTGAGGGTCTATAAGGCGAAAAGCCTTAACCATTTCAGTACGAGAAAAAGTCCCTGTTTTTTGGTTACTGCCATAACAAACTAAAACAGCATTGCACTGTCCAGAAACTAATGCTTGCATTGCCGGCATAATGTGCGCGATAAAACTTGAACCGCCAATCATGGTGCTATTAATAAATTGAGGACGCAATCCAAGATACTCTGCTACCGGCAAACTCCACATACTTGCAGCAGAACTGCATGTAGCCAATCCATCAATATCAGTCATTTTCATGCCAGCATCAATAACAGCCTTTCTAGCAGCATCTGCAAGGATTTCAATAGCCGTGAACCCTGTCGCATCGCCAATTCCGGCCTGACCAACGCCCACAATTGCAACTGAGCCACGTAATTTATTAAGACTCATTAATATTCTTATAGTCGAACACTACAAGCCCCTTGCCATCTAAGTTCAATACACGCACCTTAACCTTAGCCCCAATTTGAATTAAATTTGAGCTAATCCCTTCAACTTTACTCATCAAACGGACCCCCTCTTCCAAATCAATTAATGCAACGTTATAGTCCGTGCCAGTACCAGGTCTCCCTAAAATAACACTGACAGAATATACAACCCCATTGCCACTAGGTTTTACCCAAGCAATGTCGTCAGAGCCACAATATGGACAAATTATCTTTGGGAAAAAAATATGGCGTCCACAAGAATCACAATGCTGGATAAAAAATTGTCCATTATCAAGATTAGAAAAGTAATGGGCTTCTGGCCCTATTTTTTTATTTTTTATTTCCATACTATTTAATAGTGATTTTTGAAGACTTGCTATTAGAGCTAATGTGAGATAACTCGGATTTATATATTAGCGGATGCGTTATTGAGCTTAACTGATTCTTAGTCTTATCACTGGCCGGGGTCTTGATAACTGGCATCAACATGGAAGCAGCATAAGAGGCGCAAATGACTTCAGGTAATGGTGTTCCATAGATAGTATTGCGCTGAGCTGGTTTCCGCCCGATTGACAAAATCAGTGCGTCCATATTTTGTGGCGACATCTCCTGACCAAATTCAGTTCCAGCGGCGTTTGAAATACTCTCGTTCATAAGAGTTCCACCCAAATCATTTGCCCCTGCATTGAGGCATGCTATGGCTCCTGCTGGGCCTATTTTAACCCAAGATACTTGAATATTTTGGATTACTGGATGCAAAACTAAGCGGGAAATGGCATGCATTAAAACGGTTTCTCTGTATGTGGGCCCTTTTCGAGACTGCCCCTTATAGTAAATTGGCGCCTCCATATGAATAAAAGGCAATGGGACAAATTCAGTAAAGCCCCCGGTCCTTTCTTGTAAGGATCTGATGTGCAAAAGATGCTTGGCCCAATGTGTTGGCCCGTCTACATGCCCAAACATGATGGTTGATGTTGTTGCCAATCCCACTTTATGCGCTGTCTCAATTACATTAAGCCATTCTAAAGTAGTCAATTTATCAGGGCAAATAATACGACGAATATCATCCGAAAGAATTTCGGCTGCAGTACCTGGAAGAGAACCGAGTCCAGCTGAGCGAAGCTCAGTCAGAAATTCCTCTATTGATATGCCTAAAGTGCTAGCTCCATAGGTAATTTCAAGGGGAGAAAATGCATGGATGTGTATGTCAGGAACGGCTGCTCTAATTGCTCTAACAATCATCAAATATGTCTTACCAGTATATCTGGGATGTATGCCTCCTTGCAGACATACTTCAGATGCGCCTCGCGCTCTTGCTTCTATTGTTCTGCGAATAATTTCCTCAATTTCAAGATCATAAGCAGGATCTTTCAAACTTTTTGCATGGTGTCCTTTTGAAAAAGCGCAAAAATTACAATGAAATTTACAGACGTTTGTATAGTTTATATTGCGTGTAACGACATATCGAACAACCTTACCACTGGCCTTATCGCGAAGTTCATCAGCGGCATGGCATAACTCTAAAAAATCGGCTCCGCGACTATGGAAGAGTTGAGTAATAACATTCTGGTCCAGGGAATGTCCATTGTTAACTTTAAGGATTGATTGCTTAACAATATCGGAAACTGATGATATTAAACTGATAGAACCTGACCTCGGGATAGGCTCATTGCTTAATCCTGGAGCCCATGTCTCTGTCCTTTTGTAACCAATAGAATCAGTTTGTTGACGCACCCTGGCAATTAGTTGTCGATCGACCCAGTGATCAGGTTTTATTGCGTAGGAAGGGTAGATCGCTAAACGTTGAATAAGCTCCTTTCCTTCAATCTCCGTATTGACTTGCAGGTCATCAAGAAGTGGCCATGGAGCCTCAGGGTTAACGTGGTCTGGTGTTACTGGAGAAATGCCGCCCCAATCATTAATTCCCGCAGTCAACAGTTTGGAGTATCCGCCTGGAGTTAAATTGGGAGGAGCCTGAATATTCATATCAGCGCCAAAAATGATTCGGGCTGCAGCAATTGTCCACAATAAATCATCATTTGTTGGCTCTACGCTTTCCGCCAATTTTGTTGCTGGTTTAGCCCGAAAATTTTGTACGATAATTTCCTGCAAATGGCCATAGCGTTCATGCAAACTCAAAAGTTCATAGAGTGAATCAAGCCTCTCTTTTCGAGTTTCTCCAATTCCAATAAGGATTCCTGAAGTAAAAGGAACGGCTAACTGTCCAGCATACTTAATTGTTTCCAGCCTTACTGCTGGATGCTTATCGGGTGAGCCATAATGCACCTCCCCTTTTTGACAGAGCCTAGCAGATGAATTCTCAAGCATTATTCCTTGGGATACTGATACCTTTCTTAAAAGAGCAACTTCATCAAGGCTCATAACGCCAGGATTAACATGCGGGAGTAAATTAGTTTCCTTGATAATCATCTGGCATATTTCAGCTAGATACTCAATAGTGGTAGCGTGGCCATACCCTTGCAGAGCTATGCGTGCACTCTCATATCTCAACTCTGGCTTATCACCAAGCGTGAATAAAATTTCTGAACAGCCTGCCTCCTCACCAGCTTTAGCAATATTTAGAACTTCTTCAGCAGATAGATATGGTGATATAACATGTTTTTGCGTCTTTGCAAACGTACAATAATGACATACATCTCTGCATAATTGAGTCAATGGGACAAATACTTTTCTCGAGTAGGAAACCAATCTTCCATGCCCCTGATCACGAAGATCGGCCGCTACTTCAAGCATATCTTGTAAATCAGAATGCAAAATAGTCTCACCGCACCATTTTTTATTTATGATACCCATTGATAGCTTTCCAGAAAATTAAAAAAATTTATTAACTTTATTGCTTTGGCGGCCAACATGCTTAGTTCTATCACTTTAACTGCACTAAAAGGCATTCCACTTATTCAACCAGGTGATGACCTCTGTTTAACTATTTTAAATTCATTGCTCGAAAATAAAATTACTCTTAATAATGGAGATATTCTTGTTATTGCTCAAAAAATAGTTTCTAAAGCCGAAGGAAGATCGGTATCCCTTGACTCGATTAGCCCCTCTTCTCACGCAGTAGATTTGGCTAAAATTGTCAATAAGGATCCTCGCCTTGTTGAGCTGATTCTTCAGGAATCTAAGGAAGTAATTAGATTTAAACATGATATTTTGATTGTCGAGCACCGACTGGGATTCATAATGGCCAATGCAGGCATTGATTTGTCGAATGTGTCTCAAAATATGGAGGGTGGTGATACTGCCCTTTTGTTGCCGCTTTATCCTGATGCTACATGCGCCAGTCTTGTTGCTAGATTGTGCGATTCCCTTGGGGTCAACGTTGGGGTTGTTATCAACGATAGCCATGGAAGGGCTTGGCGAAACGGAACAGTTGGTGTAGCAATTGGCGCAGCTGGATTTAATACACTTCATGACTTGAGAGGCAAGGAAGACCTTTTTGGCCGGAAACTGCAAACTACTGAGGTTGGTTATGCAGATGAGCTTGCTTCTGCTGCATCCCTTTTGATGGGCCAAGCAAACGAAGGTCTTCCAATAGTACTGATTAGAGGACTGGACATGCTTGGTGGAAAAAGCACTGCTCAGGATCTGATTCGTCCTAGGGAAAACGATCTTTTTCGCTAATTTCAAATTGAGCATATCTATCGCCTTATAAGCCTCGTCCAATTGGGCTTCCCCCAGTCACCACTATTAACGTCGCCCTACAAATTATTTTTATCTAGTTCAACCTTTTCCTATTGTATGATAAAGAACACTATTAGCAACATTGTTGCTGTATTAGCAACTACTATTTATGAACGAAAATAATTTAACTAAACCCGCAAGAAAAACAGTAAGCAAAGCAATGCAATTACTTCATGCATTTACAAACAACGAGCCAGAAATGTCCTTGACGGTATTGAGCACGAAATTAGGCATGCATAAAAGCATAGCCTCAAGACTCGTGGCAAGTTTGTGCGAGTGGAGAATGCTAGAAAGAAATCCGGATACGAAACAAATTCGTCTAGGCATGGGGGTATTGTTACTAGGAATGCAAGTAGCCAATCAAAATACACTCCATCGATTAGCCCTACCACTTTTGGGAAAACTTGTAGAAAAAACTAGGCATTCTGCACATGTCTCAATTTTAGACAATGCAGAAATGCTAGTAATAGCTACTGTCCAAAGTCCAGAGGCTCTTCGGGTTATCTTGCAGCTAGGGGATAGAAGGCCACTTCATGCCACAGCGGGAGGAAAGGTCATCCTAGCAAATCTTCCAGAGAAAAAAATGATGACACTTATCAATGAGAAAAAGCTACTCAAATTAACAAACACCACTCTAACGTCAATGAAAGATCTTAGGAATGGTTTAGATGAAATTCGTTTTAGCGGTAGTGCCTGGAATAATGGGGAAAGTGTATTAGGGGTTGGCGCAGTGGCTTCAGGCATTTTTGATGCATCAGGACTAATTGTTGGAGCAGTTTCTAGTGTTTTTCCATTGAATACAGTAACTAAAGCACAGTACCCCTTACTGGCCGCTGAAGTTCGTAAAACGGCTAATGAACTATCTGCAGCACTTGGCTGGAAAATATCAATCCAAATTAAAAAGGGGGACTAAATGCAAATATACACTGAACTTAATCTTGGAAAAACTGATCCCGGACTTCGAGAACCTGACGACCCATTTGATATCACTACAACTTGCGATAAAGCAGCCCTGGTTGAATCACTAGGCTTCGATGGAATGGTCTCAACAGAAACTAAAGAAGATTCTTTTATCATCACCGCGCTGGCAGCGCATGCTACGCAAAACCTTCAGATAGCTACTTCTGTTGCAATAGCATTTGCAAGAACACCTTATGTGACAGCGATGGCTGCATGGCGTATCCAAGCTCTTTCTCGTGGACGATTTACATTGGGTTTAGGACCGCAAGTCAAGGCTCATTTAATTAGGCGATTTGGCCTTGACTTTACGCCAGCAGGCTCATGGATGAGAGATTATGTTGGAGCAGTCCGTGCCTTTTGGGACTGTTGGCAAAATGGAACCAAACTTAATTACATAAGCGATAGATATAAGCTTGATCTAATGGTTCCCCTCTTTAATCCAGGACCAATGGAATTTAAACCGCCGCCCATCCATATCGCAGCCGTTAACGCCATAATGACCCAAGTCGCTGGCGAAGTTGCCGATGGGTTCAGGCCACACCCCATCTGCACTCCTCGTTACATAAAGGAGGTGATGATGCCCGCTTTTAACCGTGGAGTAGAAAAAAGTGGTCGTATAAAGATTCCATTTTCAATTGCACAAAAACCACTGATTGCTGCAGCAGTTAACGAGGAGCAATTAGAAAAAAAAATAAGAGATGTTCGTGCCAGAATTGCATTTTATGCATCTACACCTGCCTATCGCCCTGCTTTTGAAATATGGGGTCATGGTGAATTAGCTGATCGTCTAAGCATACTGTCTAGGGAACAACGTTGGGAAGAGATGCCTAGTTATATTGACGATGATATGTTGCATAAATATGCTGTAGTAGGCTTATATGATGATGTAGCCGAAAAAATTGTTGAGAGATTTGGAGATGTGCTAACGCATGTAGGTTTTAGCATTCAAATAGACAATGAAAATGATGCAGATAAACTGCGAATAATGATTAAAAAAATTCATAAAAGTTAATTTGAAATGAAAACCAACGAAATTACTGGGGCATTATCACATATTAAAGTCTTGGATTTATCTCGAATTCTTGCTGGACCATGGTGCACCCAAAATTTAGCTGATATGGGAGCGGATGTAATAAAGGTTGAGCGTCCTGACATGGGAGATGATACGCGAAGTTGGGGGCCACCTTGGATCCAAGATGGTCATGGAAGAGATACTGAAGATTCAGCTTTTTTTGCAAGCGCGAATAGAAATAAACGATCAATAACGATCAACATTACGACAAAAGAAGGTCAAGAGTTGATTCGTGAAATGGCTAAAAATTGTGACGTTTTTATTGAGAACTATAAACATGGGGACTTAAAAAGATATGGTTTAGATTTTGATGCGTTAATTGCTATTAATCCTCGCCTTATCTATTGCTCCATTACAGGCTTCGGTCAGGATGGCCCCTATGCTGACAAACCTGGGTACGATTTTATATTTCAAGGGCTCGCAGGGATTATGAGCTTAACTGGTGAACGTGATGACCTTCCAGGTGGTGGCCCCCAAAAAGTTGGTATCGCCATATCGGACATTATGACTGGAATGTATGCGACCATTGCTATTCTAAGTGCATTGCAGTACCGAACAGTAAGTGGTTCTGGTCAATATATTGATATGAGTTTATTGGATAGTACGGTAGCTATAGGTAGTAATCAAGCTATAAGCTACCTACTAACGGGTAAAGTACCAAAAAGAATGGGGAACGCGCACGCTTCAGTTGTTCCCTATCATGCATTTGCGGCCACAGATGGGCATGTGATTGTTACCGTTGGGAATAATACTCAGTGGAAAAAATATTGCGAGGTAATCGAACTCCCTTATCTCGCTGAGGATTCGCGCTTCAATACTCCAAGCCTACGAATAATTAATCGAGATGAGTTGGTTCCAATTATTGCTTTAAGTATGCAACGCCACAGTTGCTCATATTGGCTAGAAAAATTAGAGTCTGCCGGGGTTCCATGTGGCCCAATAAACAATTACAAACAGGTCTTTGAAGACCCGCAAGTATTACATCGGAACCTAAGGATAGATATTCCACGCGCACTTGGCGGCACCGTACCTTCACTTGCTAGCCCATTACAGCTTGTAGATACTCCCCCAAGTTATCGTCTAGCTCCTCCGATGCTTGGCGAGCATACCAACAGCATTCTCCAAGAAATTCTTGGAAAATCTGAAATAGAAATTACTCAGCTACGAAAGAAAGGTGTAATTTAAATGATCTTATCCACCGATACTATTATTGGCATAGTTGGAGGTACAGGTGATTTAGGAACTGGTTTAGCTAAATCTTGGGCGGCAGCTGGATTTAAAGTCATCATTGGATCAAGGTCAGATGAGCGCGCAAAAATGGTAGCAAATGATCTAGGGATTGGAGTTACTGGAGATAGCAATGTGGGGGCTGCTACCAAAGCCAGCTTAATTGTCATTGCAGTTCCTTTTGCGAACCATAAGTCCACTCTATTAGAAATTAAGGAAGCCGCCAAAGGAAAAATAGTTCTTGATGTAGTTGTGCCTTTAGTTCCCCCATCTGTTTCAAGGGTGCAACTTCCTCCCGAAGGCTCTGCTGCACAAATTGCACAATTAATCCTAGGGAATGAAGTTCAAGTTGTCTCTGCCTTTCATAACGTTGGAGCAGCAAAGCTCCATTTAGGGGGTAAGGTTGACTGTGATGTTTTAGTTTTTAGCGATAATAAAGATGCGCGCGATATAGTCATAGAGCTTGCGAACACTATTTCAAATCGAGGCGTTGATGGTGGATTACTTGCTAATTCCGCTGCGGCTGAGGCCTTGACATCAGTATTAATAGGCATCAATCGACGCTATAAGTTGACCGGAGCTGGAATAAAAATTACTGGATTTGATTCGTCTGCTTAACTAATGACCCTAAATTAATGAACGTCAAAAATCTACACCCTACATCTAATAGGAAATCAGTTGTTGCTCTATGTGGTGGAGTTGGGGGGGCAAAACTTGCAATGGGCTTGAATGCAATTTTAGGCTCAGGTCTAAAAGTGATAGTAAATACAGGTGATGATTTTGAACACTTAGGGTTAAATATCTCACCAGACCTAGATAGTGTCCTATATGCAATGGCGGGAATAAATGATGTTAGTCGAGGCTGGGGTAGAGACCAGGAAACTTGGTCTTTTATGGAGTCATTAAAAGTATTGGGTGGCGAAACATGGTTTCAAATCGGTGATAAAGACTTAGCCTTGCACATTGAACGTACAAGACGCATGAGGGCTGGAGTAAAGCTATCAAGAGTTATAGCAGACCTTGCGAAACAATTGGGCATCAGCTGTTCCATATTGCCTATGTCTGATGATCCTGTTCGAACCTTCATACAAACTAATGAAGGTTTACTATCCTTTCAAAAATATTTTGTAATGCGGAAGTGCGAACCAATTTCTTCAGGGATTAACTATCAGGGCGCAGAATCTGCCAAACCTCTTGATGCTGCAATTTCTGCGCTGACAGATCCGAATTTAGATGCCATCATTATTTGCCCATCAAACCCATACCTCAGTATTGACCCTATTCTCTCGATACCCTTATATCGCAATGCCCTCTTAAATTCATTAGCCCCCATTATAGTGATATCACCAATTATTGCCGGTAAAACAATCAAAGGGCCCGCCGATAAATTAATGATAGAAAAGGGACTTTCTCCAAACTCAATAGAAATTTATAAGCACTATCAATCGTTAAATATTCGAATCGTGATAGATAAAGTTGATTTTGCTCTAAAAAAATTTATTGATGCACCTGTACTTTGCACTAACACTGTAATGAATAG
>Ga0114964_10001564_pt1 | contig 16614 bp, 21 predicted proteins | sample C_131016_MF_Meta_FD_92638 | JGI IMG/M metagenome (GOLD analysis project Ga0114964, IMG submission 92638) | Freshwater microbial communities from Lake Croche, Canada to study carbon cycling - C_131016_MF_MetaG | ecosystem: Environmental > Aquatic > Freshwater > Lake | place: Lake Croche, Canada... | reverse complement strand
CGCGACGGTCGTTGTATGCGTAGACCAGGGAGTGCAGAACCTGCTGCTTAGCCATGCGGTATAGGCGTGAACGCTGTCCACGGTAACCCTTTGCACGCTCAAGTGCGGTGCGGCGCTTCTTCAAAGCGTTAATTGCGTTTTTTACTCTTGCCATTAGTTTCTCCTAATAAAAAATTGATGTTAAAGCTTGGACTAGCGGCCGAGCTGCTTCTTGATGGTCTTGAAATCTGCTGCGCTAACAACCTGGTCTTGGTTCAGACGACGGGTGCGACGGCTCGACTTGTGCTCAAGGTTGTGGCGCATGTTGATCTGTTGCTTCATCAACTTGCCGGTACCTGTGAAGCGGAAACGCTTCTTAGCGCCAGAGTGGGTCTTCTGCTTTGGCATAACTATTCTCCTGTTTATCTACTCTGCGGTTTCAGCCGCAGAATCCTTTATTTCGTCAGTGCTAGTCACTGACTTTGATACCTTGGCCTGCTTATCAGCAAGTCGCTTTGCTTCTGCTTTCGCTTCAGCTTTGTTACGAAGTGGCGCAATCACCATCACCAAGGTTCTTCCATCAGCCGAAGGACTCGACTCAACAGAACCAAACTCAGTAACTTCTTCTGCAACCTTTTGGAGCAACTTCACTCCCAGTTCAGGCCTTGATTGCTCACGACCACGGAACTGAACCATTACCTTTACCTTGTCGCCAGCTTTGAGGAAGCGTTCGATCTGACCTTTTTTGGTCCCATAGTCGTGATCATCAATTTTCAAACCAAAGCGAACAGTCTTAATGACGGTGTTTGTCTGGTTCTTCCTTGCTTCACGAATCTTCTGGGCCGCTTCGTACTTGAACTTTCCGAAATCCATCAGCTTACATACCGGTGGCTCTGACCCTGGAGAGACTTCAACCAAATCTAAGTCGATTTCCTGCGCCATACGCAGTGCTTCTTCGATTTTGATTATTCCTAGTTGTTCGCCGTTAGGCCCAACTAGACGTACCTCAGGTACTCGAATTCGTTCGTTAATACGCGGATCGCTGATCTGCTGCTCCTCTTGACGTGACTTAGGCGGCCACGAAGTGCAAGCATTTACTTGCCAACGCGCAGAACTGTATGTTCAAAGCTTTACCCGGCCACCTAAAGAAATCGGTAGTCGCGGGTGGGAAATGAATCCACTTCTGACTGCAAACCTAGGTCCGCAGAGCCGTAGGCTAGCCTAGCAGAGAACCGTGAAGAAAGTGAAGCCCCAATTGTCCGAAGACTTTGAAACCCAAGCCATGCGTGAACTTGAAGATGTGCCAGCTGTTGAAATCATCACCGCGACAGCCGTCCACCTGATGAGCGCAGCCGCCGTGCAGGTGGGGTTGGCAGAAAACGGCTATAAAGGCGACCTCGATGAAGCTCGAAAGCTAATCAATTCACTGGCGGGACTAATCACTGCCTCAGCATCTGACCTAGGCGATCATCATGCGAGGCCGCTCCGCGATGGGCTCAGGAGCCTACAGCTTGCCTTCCGTGAGGCCTCAATCATCAAAGATGAACCGGGCCAAGGCCCAGGCGAAAAATACACCGGTCCGGTTAATTAGCCGGAAGGAACCTGATTCCAACAGAATCAACCAGTTCAACAAATCTTTGATTCGCTGATATCCCATCTTGGAATTGTTTTTCTATTTCTGTGACCCGATCTTGCGAAAGATTGGCCGCCAGATAAATCAGCACTGAGAGTTCATGACCTAAAAGATTTGCCTCCGGGTCACCGTTCAATAAAGTAAAGCGCACTACCTCTGGCAAATCATCTAACCCTTGATCAACAATCGCTATTACTTCTGGATTAGATTCCGGTAACTGCCACTTTAACCCTTGCGCTATCGCTTCCAGTGCTGGCCTACGAATCACAAACTCGGTTTCACTGCCAGGATCAAGGACAACTCTGGTATTACCTTCACCAACCGCTGCTAGGGAAACAGTTCTGCCATTATTCGGAACGGGTCTTGCTGCAGCATTCCAAGTTCTCATGCTGCTTACTGAGGTAAAGATAGGTAGCGCATTTTGATTATCTGGTGTTTTCACACTCACGATAGATAAGTCAGCACTCTTATCAACAGTGTGACCATGAGCTCCAAGACCGCTCTCCCCCAGAGTTGCAATTAGCGGAATCAGGACTCTCGCTGCTGCAAACTTTTCAATAATTTCAATTTGATTCGACTGTGTTGATTTGAATTCAATCAGAGCACCGAAGAGTTCTTCATCAGCCTCACCCCTATCAGACGAAAAACCATTGTCTTGGAATGACCTACCAGACCATGGAACACCCGCAGAGTCAGAAAACTTATCTTGCTCAGACATTAGTTTCCAGCCACAACCAATGCCTGTTCGAGAGTGAACTTACCTGCGTAAAGTGATTTACCTAAAATCGCGCCTTCTAACCCAAGTGGAACCAGTTCACGTAATCTCTTCAAATCGTCAAGCGAGGAAATTCCACCCGATGCGATAACTGGTTTATTCGTTCTAGCTAGAACCAGCTTTAGCATTTCAATGTTCGGCCCTAAAAGCATTCCGTCTTTAGTTACATCAGTAACGACATATCGAGCACAACCTGATTGTTCTAATCTTTCAAGAACTTCAAAGAGATCTCCGCCTTCTTGAGTCCAACCTCTGGCTGCAAGGGTTGTCCCGCGAACATCCAAACCAACAGCAATCTTGTCGCCGTATGCACCAATTACTTCGGCTGTCCAGTCGGGATTCTCCAGAGCAGCAGTTCCAAGATTTACCCTGGTCGCTCCTGCTTCAATAGCTATTTCCAAAGACTCAGTGTCACGGATACCACCACTGAGTTCAATCTTCACAGCTCCAGATTGTGCAATAACTTCTTTGATGATTCCTTTATTGCTCCCCCTTGAGAAAGCCGCATCTAGGTCAACCAGGTGAATCCACTCTGCACCCGCTTCAATAAAAACTTTTGCAGCATCTACCGGTGAGCCATAATCGGTTTCCGTTCCAGCTTCACCCTGAGTGAGCCGCACGGCTTTACCATCTGCAACATCAACTGCTGGAATCAGGACAAGTTTGTCTGACATTTTCTTCCTACCCTAAAGAGATTTAAGCCAATTGGAAATCAAGCGCAATCCTGCCTCGCCTGATTTTTCTGGATGAAATTGTGTTGCAACCAGTGGGCCATTCTCAACGGCTGCAACAAATCTAGAACCGTAATTCGCCCAAGTAACTTTTGGCTTTGCAAAAGCAGCCTCATGCTCTAGTGCAAAATCAGCTGCCCCATAAGAGTGCACGAAATAAAAACGTTCATTCTCAACACCCTCGAACAATGCTGAACCCGCTGGGACCTCAACAGTGTTCCAACCGATGTGTGGCAATGTTTCTGAATCCAACTTTGTAACAGCACCTGGCCATTGACCTAGCCCGTCAGTGTGTACTCCATTTTCATTACCGGAATCAAACATGACCTGAAGCCCAACGCAAATTCCAAAGACGGCTTTGCCAGCTGAGAGTCGCTGATCAATCAAAGATTCGGCACCAATAGCTCGCAGTTGCTCCATAACTGTCGGAAAGGAACCAACACCAGGAACTACTAGGCCGTCGGCATCGAGTGCTTTTGTCCTGTCGGCTGTGAGTTCAACTTCTGCACCTTCATGTTCGAATGCATTAAGAACAGAATGAACATTGCCGCTACCAAAATCTAGAACGACAATCTTTGGTTTGATCACAGAGAACCCTTAGTCGATGGAACACCAACGACTCGAGGGTCGATTTCGACCGCTTTTCTTAGTGCACGGGCGAACGCCTTAAATTCTGATTCAGCGATGTGGTGCGGGTCTCGCCCATCGAGGACGTTGATGTGAACAGTGATGTCTGCATTCAAACAAATAGCTTCAAAGACGTGGCGAACAAGCGAACCAGTGAAGTGTCCCCCGATTGCATGAAATTCAAATCCAGCAGGTTCGCCGGTGTGGGATAGGAATGGCCGACCTGATAGATCAACCACAGCTCTCACCAAGGCATCATCCAATGGAACTGTGGCATCACCGTAACGTGTAATACCGCTCTTATCTCCCAGTGCTTGCTTTAGGGCTTGACCTAAAACAATGGCAGTGTCTTCTACGGTGTGGTGAATGTCAATCTGGGTGTCTCCAGAAGATTCAATTTCCAAATCAATCATTGAGTGTTTGGCAAATGCGGTGAGTAAATGATCGTAGAACGGAACTGTCGTCTGGATCTTGGCGATACCCGAACCATCAAGGTTCAAGCTCAGTTTCACTGAAGACTCAGAAGTCTTTCTTTCAATCGAAGCGCTACGGCTCATTTAGTTTGCCTTTCCAGCAAAGATTTTTGGGAGATTTGCCGACCCTGGCACTTCTCTAATTCTACTTAGAACTCAAGATATCGGTAATAGCCGATATCACTGCGGTTGTCTCTTCCTCAGTACCCACAGTTATGCGCAATGTATGAGGAATTCCAACATTTCTCACCAGAATCCCTCGCTCCAAAAGTGCCGTCCACATCTCCTCTGGGTTTTCCAAACCACCTACCAGAATAAAGTTGGCATCACTTCGATAAGGATCTAACCCAATATCTTGAAGAGCAACATAAAGCCTGTCTCGCTGCTCACGAATCTCCTCAACAGTTCTCAACATCTCTTGACTGTGAGCTAGAGCCGCCTCGGCTGCAGCCTGCGTCAATGCACTTAAGTGATAAGGCAATCGAACAAGTCTCATGGCATCGCAGACAGCTGCGTCAGCAGCCAAGTAACCGACTCTCGCGCCGGCAAAAGCAAAAGCCTTGGACATAGTTCGACTTATCAGTAATCTCTCTCGTCCCTCGAGAAGTGAAAGTGCAGAATCATCGTTTAGCGAGAATTCGGCATAGGCCTCATCAATCACCAATATCCCATTGGTAGCGGCGTAGGCGGCTTCAATCACATCGAGTGAAACCGGAGTTCCGGTTGGATTGTTAGGCGAACATATGATGGTGATATTCGGTTGGTGTTGCTTGATGGCTTCAATTACAAGATCCGCACTTAGTTCAAATCTTTCCGGGCGCTGAACCTCAACGTATTCTGTGTCAGTCGATATGGCAATGAGTGAATACATGCTGTATGTCGGAGAAAAACTAAGTGCCTTACGCCCTGGGCCACCAAATGCCATGAACATCTGCTGCAGAACTTCATTAGAGCCGTTGGCAGCCCAAAGCTGCGATTCATTTAGGCCGTGCCCAAGATACTTAGCCAAGGCAATGCGTAGTTCTGTGAACTCACGATCCGGGTACCGGTTGATTTCCTTTAGCGCGATCGCCAAACGACTAATGATGTCGACAAGAATTGGTTCACTAATCTCATGAGTGTTTTCATTGACATTCAAAGCAACTGGCACGTGCAATTGCGGTGCACCATAAGGTGCTCGACCCTTCAGAGAGTCCCTAATTGGTAAATTATTTAGTTCGGCCATTTGTCAAGGTTACTAACCTTCACAGCAAAAGAAACTAACTGCGCGGAATAGCTAACTTCATCCCCGCAGAAACAACGGTGTCGGAGAGATTATTCAAAGTAACGACGTCCTGGATGAAATCTCTAGGGTCGCGACCAGCGGCATAACGCTCAGCTATAGCCCAAAGTGAATCTCCACTCATGACTGTGACATACCTGAAGTTCCTTATAGAAGAGTTGGTAAGACCAGAGTTGTTTGCCTCGGCCGGTTGGACAGCAGATGCCTGACCAAAGAAAAGCAGGTATGCAGTGATTACTAGAACGGTCCAAGCGATCAGTCTTCTAGCGATTCGAATTGAAGGTCGTACCTCAGGTACGGTCTTCGGTGCGACCTGATTGCTTTTATCTGACCTAACCGGGCGGATTCGGTGCATCGGGAACTCTATTATCTGAGCTGACATTTTCTGGCCTTTCTTCGAACATTTGTTCTAATACGAACAAGATTACGAGGTTTATCGCAATATTGTCAAGTTTTTTTGGCTTTTTATCGAAAATGTGTTTGATATATTCGAACAAATCTAATAGATTTTGGATAGTTGCCTTAAAAGACATCTAATCGATAACCACCGACATCGCACCAGAGAGGCTGAAATGACCCGCAAAAACAGTGATTCACTAACGGAAATTCAAGCTGCAATCCTGCAAATGATTATGCAAAGCAAGGCATCCAGAGGCATTGTTCCCTCCATGCGTGAAATTGCAGAGGCTGTAGGTCTAAGTGCTGTAGCCAGCGTCTCCTATCAGCTGGATAACCTGGAGCAAAAGGGCTATATCCGGCGTCAGGACAACCTTTCTAGGAACATCGAGGTTCTGATTACCCCTGAGGGCTGGGAAGAGTCTGGTTCTGAGCAAATAGATAGCGTAATCCCGATGGCCGCCACCGCGATGGTCCCATTAGTCGGTCAAATCGCAGCCGGTTTCCCAATTACGGCAGATCAGAATGTCGAAGAGATTTTCCCGCTGCCTCGAACCCTGGTTGGTTCAGGCGAGCTCTTCATGCTGCGAGTCAAAGGCGAGTCAATGATTGACGCTGCTATCTGCGACGGTGACTGGGTTGTTGTTCGTTCCCAGAAGACTGCTGAGAATGGTGACATTGTTGCGGCTGAGATTGATGGCGAAGCCACAGTAAAAGCTTTCAAACAGCGCGATGGAAAAACTTGGTTGCTCCCCCGCAACAGCGCTTTTGAACCTATCGATGGAACTCACTCCACAATCATGGGAATCGTAGTCAGCGTTCTCCGCAAGATTTAAATTTTAAATTGTGCTAGTTCAGAAGCAATATCTGCCCTAACTAGTGCTTCTATAAAAGTTCCCTCCTCGCGGTATTCAATGACTTGAATTTCTGAATTCAGGTGCATCCTTGAAACTAAATCTCCTCGGTTGTAAGGAATAAGAACTCGCACAAACACATTTGGATGCGGTAGCAGAGCTGAAATCTTTTTTTGTAGTTCAACAATGCCCTCACCTGACCGAGATGAAACAAATACACAATTCTGTTCCATACCCCTAAGTGCGAGAATCGTAGCTTCATCAACTAGGTCAATCTTGTTGAAAACTATTAGCTCAGCTATGGTTCCCGCATCCACTTCAGCAATAACTTTTCTGACAGTTTCAATCTGTGAGCCAGGATCTGGATGAGATGCGTCAACAACGTGCACAATCAAATCGCTGTCAGCTATCTCCTCAAGGGTCGATCGGAAGGCTTCAACTAGTTGATGTGGCAGGTTTCTGACAAAGCCCACAGTGTCAGCAAGAGTGTATTCTCGGCCATCTGGAGTCTTGGTCTGGCGAACAGTTGGGTCAAGGGTTGCAAACAGGGCGTTCTCAACTAAGACTCCGGCCGAGGTCAAACGATTGAGCAAAGATGACTTTCCTGCATTTGTGTAACCAGCTATTGCTACCGATGGGATCTGGGTTCTCTTTCGATTGGCCCTCTTTGTTACTCGAGCAGGTTTCATGGCGGCTATCTGCTTTCGCAACTTAGCCATTCGGATGTTAATTCTTCTGCGGTCTAATTCGATCTTGGTTTCACCTGGACCTCTAGACCCGATTCCTTCACCACCAGCAGCTCGACCACCAGCTTGACGTGACATGGACTCACCCCACCCACGCAAACGTGGCAACAGGTATTCAAGTTGAGCTAATTCGACTTGCGCTTTACCTTCACGGCTCTTGGCATGTTGAGCAAAGATTTCAAGAATTATGGCAGTTCGGTCAATTACTTTTACTTTCACAACATCTTCTAGTGCTCTTCTTTGTGATGGTGCCAGTTCGGTATCAGCAATTACAGTGTCAGCCTCTATTGCCTTGACTAGTTCTTGAAGTTCGATTGCTTTACCCTTACCGAGAAAGGTTGCCGGATCGGGATGAAATCTTCTCTGCAGTAAGCCATCTAGAACTTCAGCACCTGCTGTTTCAGCCAGCGCTGCTAATTCTCTGAGCGAGTTCTCGGCATCCTGCAGGGAGTTCTCTCCCCAGATACCTATAAGCACTACCCGTTCTAGTTGCAGCTCGCGATACTCAACTTCGCTGATGTCTTGCATCTGGGTTGATAACCCAGGCACTTTACGCAGAGCTGCCCTATCGGCTAGATCTTGCTGGTCGCCATCGAAGTCATTAGGGACATCATCTTTTACCCCGAGTGCTTGAGCACGTTGATCCCTACCTAGGATGCGGTCAATTAGGGCAGCACCGGTGACGGCACCGTCAGGGGTGCTCTGATCATCATTGTCTTCGAAAGTCATAACTTCTATAAGACTAGTTCTCAGGAAGGAGTATTGTTTTTCTCGTGTCTTCACATTATTTCGATGAATCTCCCGGCGGCGAGTTCAAGCCTAAAGAGATCACGGTTTCTCTCGCTGGCCAAAGAGTCCAAGTGCTAACTGCAGGTTCGGTATTCAGTCCAGACCACATAGATCAGGGAACCGCGGTCCTTTTAGAAAACCTTTCAATTGCTACCCCAACTGGAACATTTCTCGATGTTGGTTGTGGCTGGGGGCCAATCGCATTAGCGCTGGCTTTGAACTCTCCGAAGGCTACGATTTACGCGATAGATGTCAACGAACGAAGTTTGGAACTGACTCGACGCAATTCAGAAAAACTTGGTTTGACCAATGTGATTGTTTGCAAGCCGGAAGATGTTCCAGCAGATGTATTCTTTGACCAGATCTGGTCTAATCCCCCAATCAGAGTGGGCAAAACTGCTCTGCACGAAATTCTGCAACTTTGGATAAATCGTCTTTCAGCAGATTCAAGCGCGTACCTGGTAGTTCAGAAAAATCTAGGTTCAGATTCATTACAAAAGTGGTTGGTAGCAGAATTCGGTTCAGCTTTTGCAACGACCAGAATTGATGCCGCAAAAAGTTTTAGAGTGCTGAAGGTTGCTAGGAACTAAAGGTATAGGTTCCTTCAAAACTAAGTTCAGCAGGGCCCGAAAGTCCAACGTGTTCGCCTTCTTCTGTGGCAAACATTCTCACTCCCAGCGTTCCGCCGGGAACATCAACGCTCCATTGGTTAGGAGCAGTTGCTCCAGCCCAGAGCCGAGTTGCTAAAGCAGCAGCAACTATCCCAGTTCCGCAAGAAAGTGTTTCACCAACTCCTCGCTCAAAAACTCTCATGCTGATTTTGCCAACACCGTTGGTAACCATAGGTTCAGCTGGCACTACAAACTCAATATTCGCACCGCTATCCGGTGAGGGTGAAATTCCTGGAGCAACAGCTAGATCTAGCGAATCTAATTCAGACAATTCGGCAAGAGCAACAACGACGTGCGGGTTCCCAACATTAATTCCCTGACCGGGTCTTGCAACATCGAGACCTCGAGCTGTAACCAAGAACTCTTCGGATTCTGGTTTCCATCGACCCATGTCGACGGCAAAACCTGCCTTGTTTCTCTGGATATCACGCACACCTGCACGTGTTCCGACATGAAGGACCTTGGTGTCAGGCAGTTCAACGAGACCTTTTTCAGTCAGATACCTAGCAAAGACTCGGATACCGTTGCCACACATCTCAGCAATCGAACCATCAGCATTCCGATAGTCCATAAACCATTCAGCACTGGCTTCCTCAGCCAAGCTGGCGACACCTGCGGAAATTGAGTCTGACTTGACCACGCGGATAACTCCGTCGGCACCTATTCCAAATTTACGATTACAGAGCTGCGCAACCTCGGCTGGAGAAACATCATTAGTTCCTTCTGCATCCAAAAACAGGATGAAATCATTGCCTGTTCCTTGGCCTTTAGTGAAGTGCAGAGTGCGCATGGATTAACTCTACTTCCCGTTTAACTCAAGCTTCAAATAAATCAATTCCATAACTTCATCAACAAGATTCACGTTTTGATAGTCAAACCAATTGATCCTCGGATCTCTTCTAAACCAAGACATCTGTCTTCGGGAATATCTTTGTGTGAGCTGAGTTGTTTGGGCTATGGCATCATCTTGATCGATTACCCCATCGATTTGATCCAAGGCTTGGGCGTAACCTATCGCTTGACGGGCAGTCTTGGATTCTCGCAAGCCCCTATCAATCAGCCCTCTAACCTCTTCCACCATGCCCTCTTCCCACATCTTCTCAACGCGTTTCGCCAAACGATCTACTAGGTGTGCTCGGTCTGAATTCAGGCCAATCTCCAATACTGGTAAAAAGGACTCCCATTCCTCAGGCAACGCAGCTGCAAAAGGTTCTCCGGTAATCATCACGATTTCGAGAGCTCTGACTATTCGCCTGCCATTCATCGGCTCAATTCGACTAGCTGCGCCTTCATCCAGCAGAGCGAGCTTGGCATGCATCGCCTCAGGACCTAAATTGATTAGCTCTCGCTCTAATTTGGCTCGAAGCTCCTCGTCTCTACCTGGGAATTCAAAGGTGTTTACCAGCGCCGCCACATACAACATCGAGCCGCCAACTACTATCGGCAGTATCCCCTTTTCAACTAGCTCTGAGATCTTGGCTCTAGCTACTTCTTGATAATTAGCAGCTGTACTTTCTTCAGTGACTGGTAACCAATCGAGTAAGTGATGTTCGATGCCTCTGCGGTCAGCGAAGGGTAATTTTGCAGTTCCGATGTTCATGCCTTGATAGAACTGCATTGCATCAGCGTTTACTATTTCAGCCTTTAGACCTTTTGTGGCCAATCTAGCGGCAATCTCTAACGCCAGTGAGCTCTTACCCGATCCGGTTGGGCCTACTAAGCAGAGGAACGCAGGCTTAGTATTTTCAGTCATTTGATTGCGTTGCAGCATTTAGATCAATAACGCCCCTGCGTGGCTGTGACGTAACTACAGGGACTGCACAACTCTCGTCTTCGAGAGCATCGAAGGCATCCCCTGCTCTAGTCCTGATGACCTCAGGAGTACTTCCAGCATCAGCAATTAGGAAGTATGGCTTGGCGTCGATTACCTCTGCCCAAACCAAATCCCCTGGTCGAGGTGCCGTTAGCTCAACTGGCCAGTTGATGTGGACTAAACGAGCATCTCTGGCTCTACCGGTCAATCGATGTGTTCTGTCATCCTTACGACCTTCGCTGTTGCCAATCAGAACCTCAACACGTTTACCGATTTGAAGTTTGTTCTCTTGCCAAGCTAGCTCGTTAACAACTTCAAGCAATCTCTCGTATCTTTCTTGAACAACTTCCTTAGGTAATTGATTGGGCAAGTCGGCAGCCGGTGTTCCTGGACGTTTTGAGTATTGGAAGGTGTAGCAAATAGCAAACCTTGATTCTTTGATCACTCGAAGTGTTTCTTGAAAATCTTCTTCCGTTTCCGAAGGAAAACCGACAATGATGTCGGTTGAGATAGAAGCATCCGGAATTGCCTGTCTAACCCGATCAAGAATGCCAAGATACTTTTCACTTCGATAGCTGCGCTTCATTTCCTTCAAGATGCGGTCACTACCTGACTGCAATGGCATATGCAGCTGAGGCATGACATTATGAGTTTCTGCCATCGCTGAAATCACATCGTCAGTAAATGCAGCCGGGTGTGGGCTGGTAAAGCGAACCCGCTCTAGTCCCTCAATTTTTCCGCAGGCACGAAGTAACTTTGCGAAAGCACCCTTATCGCCGAATTCGACACCGTAGGTATTTACGTTCTGACCGAGCAGTGTAATTTCTATTACGCCTTCTGAAACGAGCGCCTCAATCTCAGCAAGAATCTCACCAGGTCTGCGGTCTTTTTCTTTTCCCCTAAGACTTGGAACGATACAAAATGTGCAAGTGTTGTTGCAACCAACGCTTATCGATACCCAAGCAGAGTAAGTTGAGTCACGTTTAGTTGGCAGATCACTGGGGAAAGTTTCTAGGGACTCGAGAATCTCAATCTGTGCTTCCCCGTTGTGTTTGGCTCTATCCAGTAAAGCCGGCAAAGATGACACATTATGCGTACCAAATACGACATCAACCCAAGGTGCTTTGTCGATTATCGTCTTGCGGTCCTTTTGGGCTAGACACCCACCGACAGCAATCTGAAAATCTGGGTTTTCTAGTTTTCTTTCGTAGAGCTGTCCCAGATTGCCGTATAACTTGTTATCCGCGTTCTCTCTGACCGCACAAGTATTGAAAACTAGAAGATCAGCAGATTCACCTGCTATGACCGGCGCGTAACCAGCAGCCTCAAGAAGCCCCGAAATGCGCTCACTGTCATGAACGTTCATCTGGCATCCGAAGGTCTTTACTTCGTAACTGCGGGTCTTGGTGGTCATTTGACCAATTTTACCTTCGCGTGGGTCGTTAGTGACCCCTAATCTGAACTCTCTGCACCGGCGTGCTTCACGGCAGCCCAGACAATTGAAGATGAATAGCCTTTTCGGGTGAGAAATCCAGCCAACCTTCTAGACCTAACATCAGGATCTAATTTCATTAGCTGTCGAATTCGAGTCACCGCAATCTTCTTTGCAGCCTCTAGTTCACTGTCTGCGTCAATCTCCGAAAGTGCTGCCGCTATTGCTTCAGCTGGAAATCCCTTTGTTCGAAGCGACATGGCGAGTACTGACTTGGCGGCAGCCTTCCGTGAAAGTTGAGACTCAACCCAATCCTTAGCTATCTGATAATCATCAATCAAACTGACTTCAGTAAACCGGTCTATGAGTTGATCGACTAACTGAGGAGGGTATTCCTTCGCAAGTAAGGCTTCGCGCAGTTTACCGGAAGACTTAGCACCGCGAGCAAGCATTTTCAGAAGACTCTGCCTAATCTCTTCTTCAAGAGAGTCAACCGACTGTAAAGAATACTTAGCTCCTCCTTCAGTCAAGCTCTCAGGCGTGACTTGGATGAAAGGCATTAGTCGTTAACTATTTTGAGTTCAGCCGCTTGCTCTTCTTCAGGAAGATCCGCAACTGCCCTAGGAACACCGATACCGAGTTTCGACTTAATCTTCTGTTCAATTTCATCTGCAAGAGCTGGATTGTCTAATAGGTAGTTTCTAGAGTTCTCTTTACCTTGCCCAAGTTGTTCACCTTCGTAGGTATACCAAGCTCCAGATTTCTTAACAATCTCCTGCTCGACACCGAAGTCAAGCAGGCTACCTTCGCGAGAGATTCCAAGCCCATAAATGATGTCAAATTCAGCCTGCTTGAAAGGTGAAGCCATCTTGTTCTTGACAACTTTCACTCGAGTTCTGTTTCCAACAGCCTCCTGGCCGTCTTTTAGAGTTTCGATACGACGAACATCCAAACGAACTGAAGCATAGAACTTCAAAGCCTTTCCTCCAGCAGTAGTTTCTGGAGAACCGAAAAAGACACCAATCTTTTCACGCAACTGGTTAATGAAGATTGCAGTTGTCTTGGTGTTACTCAACACACCGGTTAGTTTTCTAAGTGCCTGAGACATCAGACGAGCCTGCAGACCCATGTGAGAATCTCCCATCTCACCTTCAATTTCAGCGCGTGGCACAAGTGCTGCCACAGAGTCAATCACGATGATGTCGATTGAGCCAGAACGAATAAGAGTGTCAGCGATTTCTAGGGCTTGCTCACCAGTGTCTGGTTGGCTCACCAGCAGTGCGTCAATGTCAACACCAAGTGCTTTTGCATACTCTGGATCTAAAGCGTGTTCCGCGTCAATGAAGACAGCAACTCCACCGGCTTTCTGACAGTTAGCAATTGCATGAAGCGCAACTGTAGTTTTTCCTGAAGATTCAGGTCCATAAATTTCTACGATTCTTCCCTTCGGAAGACCTCCGATACCAAGCGCGACGTCCAGAGCGATGGAACCGGTTGGAATTACCTCTACCGGAGCTCTCTCGTCTGAACCAAGTCTCATAATTGAGCCCTTGCCGAATTGCTTGTCTATTTGTGCGAGTGCCGTGTCTAGCGCTTTATCGCGATCTGATGCTGATGGCATTTCTTTGTCCTTTTCTGTCACCGCGGTGACTGGTTTTATGCTGTCATGACACTAGGGAGGATCTGGTCTATCTGGGGAGTGTTCTGGCGAATTGTTGATAACTTCGCCAAATTCCTCTTGTGAATAGCCTAGCAATATCCGAACATAATTACGAATAAATTATCAGTCGGCGTGTCTATTCTTCGGCTTTTTGTTCAAGCCTGTCCAACGGGACTATGGGACAGCTTGAGCCTTACAAATAGCCAGCCAGATGCCTTTGGGCTCTTCCCCATCAGAGAGAGCCTGTGTCCCAGTTCTATCGGCATACTCAGTCAAGGCGAGATCTCGCAACAGGACAGCCGAATACTCGGCACCGAACTCATCAACCATTAGGGCCTGAAAATCACTTAAACGCACGTATAGACCTTACGACAACTTGGTTCCGGAACTGACTCAATTGCCAATTAAACGGAAAACACCCTCAGAATCAAGTGATCTGAGGGTGTTTTGACCAGTTCTAGCGAGAATTGGTCAAAGACTTGGAATCGTAGCTGGTTACGAACTCATCTGGAACAGTGTCTGGGATGACAACTGTCTCAACTTCTTCGAAACGGTCTGCAACCATACGCATGATTTGTGAAATTGGAACATCGAGCGCGTAAGCGACCGAAGCAAGTATTTCCGAAGAAGCTTCCTTCTGTCCACGCTCAATCTCACTGAGGTATCCAAGAGCAACTGCTGCTCGGCTTGCCACCTGGCGAAGGGTACGTCCCTTTTGCTGGCGGAGGTCACGGAGCACATCACCGATTTCTTGACGAACTAGAGCCATGCGAGGCCTCCTTTCATAGGGCTACAAAAACCACCTGTGGTTTCTTCGGGATTGTTTCCCGTACAGATAACTTACCTGTTTCCCCAGACATTTATGCCTAAGATTGCTGAAAATTACCTTGGAGTTTTACTCGACTGAGCTATCCTCCATAAAGCAATAACCCTTCTAGCGGGCTAAGTATTCCCGGATATGCTCAAATGCGGCCGAAACCGTTTGTTCCCTAATCTGGTTCCTGTTCCCGCTAAATACATGAGCCCAAACTTTAGCCCCTTTAGCGCCGGACACAGCAACATAGACCGTTCCAACTGGTTGCCCATCCTGCTCGTCGGGACCGGCTACCCCAGTAGTGGATATTCCTAGGATTTGATCAGTTGGAATCATGAGCTGGAGTGAGAACCTCGATCTAATTCCTTCAGCCATTTGTGTCGCGACTTCTGGATCGACTGCACCTTTAGAGTGCAACAACTCTGCGTTGACACCTAACAAAGTGGATTTCAATGTTGTCTGATATGCAACCACCGAACCAAGAACCACATTCGAAGCACCTGGAACATTAATTAATTCGCTACAGAGTAATCCACCGGTTAGTGATTCAGCGATTGCTAATTTGAACTTACGTGCGCTTAGTATTTCAATTACTTCTTGCGCGCTCATTTGTAGGACTCCCTTATGTACTGAATTGCAGACCACCAAGTCAAAAAGATGGAGCCATAGATAAGCCCATATCCTAAATCAAAACCTAAATCCAAAAACCAGGTGTTCAACGGTGAAATGAAAAAACCAATTGTTATCGACTGAAAAACAGTTTTAGTTTTACCGCTGCTAGAAGCTGGGATCACCTTGTCCTTGACAACGATCAATCGATAAACAGTCATCGCAAGTTCTCGAACCAGAATGGCTACTGTTACCCACCAAGGGATTACGTTCAAGAAAGATAAAACAATAAACGAACCGCCGATGAGGACTTTGTCGGCAATTGGATCTAGTATCTTTCCTAGCTTGGTGACAATGTTCCTTCTGCGAGCAATAGCTCCATCTAAACCATCTGTAGCAGAGATTAAAACAAAAGCTCCAACTAAATACCAACTAACCAGTTCACCCGCAGGATAGTAAACAAATAGCGCTAACAAAAACACAGGCGCAAAAGCGATTCGCGCTATTGTGATCAGGTTTGCAGGGTTCAAGAGATCTTTTGCCTTCGGCACTAGTCACGTCCCGTCAATTGCCAAGCATCCTCGTCACCTTCGTCTTCGTCACCCTTAGCAACGAACTCCGTAAACTCACCCGCGGCTAGTGCCGCACCATCCAGAGCGTCAGCCGCCTTCTGCACTTCCCTCGATGCTTTAGACCCTGTTTCGCCTCGAAGCTGGGCAAGCACCACCGGAAGGTCCTCTGGTCTGACCATTACATCTCTTGCCTTAGAGCCCTCACTCGGACCGACAATGTTTCTTGACTCAAGCAAATCCATAAGTCGTCCAGCTTTTGCAAAGCCAACTCTGAGTTTTCTCTGCAACATCGAAGTTGAACCAAATTGTGAAGAAATAATCAGCTCGGCTGCCTGGAGCAAAACTTCCAAGTCATCACCGATATCCGCATCGACAACGCCTGAGGTGTGAACCTGATTCACATCAGCGCGGTACTCAGGCTGCATCTGGATCTTAACGTGGCTAACAATTGCTGCTAGCTCGGCTTCTGTAATCCAGGCACCTTGAACACGCATCGGCTTATTTGTGCCCATTGGTGAGAACAAAGCATCACCTTGGCCGATTAGTTTCTCTGCTCCAGGTTGATCAAGAATCACTCTTGAATCGGTAAGGGATGAAACAGAGAAGGCAAGTCGGCTAGGAACGTTTGCTTTAATCAAACCTGTAACAACATCGACAGACGGTCTTTGCGTTGCTAGTACTAAGTGAATACCCGCTGCTCTCGCGAGCTGAGTAATGCGAACAATAGAATCTTCAACTTCACGAGGAGCAACAATCAT
>Ga0114964_10001563_pt1 | contig 16620 bp, 16 predicted proteins | sample C_131016_MF_Meta_FD_92638 | JGI IMG/M metagenome (GOLD analysis project Ga0114964, IMG submission 92638) | Freshwater microbial communities from Lake Croche, Canada to study carbon cycling - C_131016_MF_MetaG | ecosystem: Environmental > Aquatic > Freshwater > Lake | place: Lake Croche, Canada... | reverse complement strand
TTTAACCCCTCGTTTTATTGAGGTGGGCTTTAAAAGCGTTGTACGCTTGTCGTACGGGGTTGAAGGCTAATATGAGCCTATAGTGGTGCCCACCCCCTCTATAGGCTCTTTTTAGTTCCTTTTTATTTTCCTACAGGTACTGTTTCGTGTTCAAAGCCCTTAACGAAGAACCCGTCATGGCTTACGAATATGATCGCGCCCTTGAATCGGTGTAATGCGTTTTCGAGTTCTTCGATACTTGGAAGGTCAAGGTGATTTGTTGGTTCGTCCAAAATAAGTAATTGAGGATTATTAGCAAGCATTGAGATGATTTGGAATCGTGCTTTTTGTCCTCCACTTAGAAGTTTTATAGGTATTTTTGCGTCGGTTAAAGGATTAAATAAATAATCGCTCATTAGTTGGCGGACTTTCTGTTCATTAACAGGAATATCTTTATCTAAATAAAGTTGCTCTAGGGCCTTTTCTAAGTCCATATCCATGTATTTATCGCCGATTTCCTGCTCATAGGTGCCTATTGCAAGTTTCGGACGTACTTCAACGGTTCCTTGATAAATAGTAGCTGGTATTTTCTCTTCGCTTGCAGTTGCGAGAATAGTTTTAATAAGTGTCGTCTTGCCAGCACCATTCCTTCCGTGGAATCGAAGCTTATCGCCCTCCAGGAGTTTAAAGGATATATCTTCAAATAGGGGCTCACTATATCCAAGAGAAAGATTATCTACTTCTATGATTGGCTGATACCCCTTGTTATCAGAAGTTCCAGCTTGCGTAGCAATCCGAATATTTTTTGCCTTATATTTTCCGTAGCCTTCTGCAGCTTTTGGATGTAGCTTCGATAATGACTCTCTATCAATCCAAAAACTTGGCTTCTTTCTATTATCAAGAATTTCTTTCAATTCTCTTTCGTAGCGTTCCCTGAGAGTAACCCAACGTGGTCCACCTTTGGCTGAACGTGCGCGGGCAAATTCAATCTGCTTCTTTAGATTTACTATAGTGGCTTCATCGATCTCAAAATTCTTTATAGCAGTTACGGTTGATGAACTGTTTTGAAGTAGATATGAATCATAATTTCCCTTGAAAACTAGCGCTTTCCCCTCCTTAATCTCAACGATTCGATCAACCTTTTCCAGCACATCACGATCATGAGTGATCACAAGTACTGCAAGATTTCTGACATTGTCTAGCCAATCAATAAATTCATTTTTAGCTATGTAGTCCATGTGGTTAGTGGGCTCGTCGATAAGTGCTAAGTCTGCATTTGCATTAGCAATTTTTACGAGTTCAACAAATCTTTTTTGACCACCACTTAGGTTTTTGAGTGGGCCGCGAGACTTATCTTCGTCTATTTGATACGTTTTTAATTTCTCGATAACAGTATCTTCGATCGTGTAATAACCAAGGCTACTGAATTGCTCTAGTGCATCGCTATAACGATTCATCGCATTGGTGCTTGTATTACCATCACTACCGAAAGAATCAATTATTTTCTTTAGTTTTTTGTACTGCGGTAATTCATCGAGGATGTAATCTATAACCATAAGATCATCAATGTCTGAATGCTCTTGTCGAGTGCTTATTACAACGGTGTTTTTGGCAGTTTTAATTTCTCCGTCGAACTCTGTATCGGTTCCAGCAAGCATACCAAATAGTGTACTTTTTCCTGCACCATTGCGTCCTATAACCCCTACCTTTTCGTTTTTTTCTAGAGTAAATTGAAGATTTTTGTACAAAACCTTATCACCGAAGTGTTTATCACTTATATCAATAGAAACGAGCATATTATAAAATTATTTTTCTAGTATCGAGAGGTAATTCACTACCATAAATATATTCAGTAATTATAGCGTCTATTTCAGTAATCAATTCAGGTAATAGTTTCTGTTCTTCTTTACTGAATTTGCTAAGAACAAAATCACTTGTGTCTTTTTTAGCACTGAGGCTATTTTTTATACCAACCCTTATTCTTCCAAAATTAGGTCCCATGTGTTGGATGAGGGATTTAATTCCATTATGACCGGCAGCTTGTCCGCCAACCCGATTTCTTATTTGGCCAAACGGAATCGCCAGCTCATCGTGTACTGCCACAATTCGACGTTCGTCGATCCTGTAGAAACTTGCCAAGGCTTGCACAGCCTGTCCGCTGTCGTTCATGAATGTAGTGGGTTTAAAAAGAAAAACTTTAACGGGTCCAATATTCTTTGAAGTTATGAGTCCTTTAAATTTTTTTTCTTCAGACCACTCTGGGAATTCATTTTTTGTTGCGAAAGAATCGATCGCCATAAATCCTAAATTATGTCTTGTGAGGTCGTATTCTTTACCCGGGTTTCCGAGACCTACTAGCAAAACTGTCCCTGTATTTATAGAAATTGAATATGGAAGATTTTGTTTTAGATTGATCGGTTGTTTTTGAAAAAGTCCCATAAAAAGTATTGTACCAGTTACTGGTTAGCGGCCTCTAGGTTTTGGGGCATTCGGCTGATGCTCGTGTTTTTCGCTGAAGTAAAATTTAACCGCAGTACCTTCGAATCCATATTTTTCCCTCAATTGTCTTTCGAGATATCTTTTGTAGCTCCAATGCAACAGTTTTGTTTTGCTACCAAAAACTTTAAATGTTGGGGTTTCGTCATCAGTTTGAGTAATGTAATTTAATCGTGGATAGCTATTTTTAAGTCCTGCAGGAGGGTGCGCGTCAACACAAGCTCTAAGCCAACGATTTAGCTCACCAGTGGTAATTTTCTTATGTCGATTGGCGTCTATCTCTAATGCGAGTTCAAAAAGCTTTGAGACATTCTGCCCTGTCACACTACTCGTAAAGATGAGAGGCGCCCAAGGTGCAAACTCAAACTGGTATTTAACTTTTGGGGCAAGGTCGTCCCTCGTGAATGCATCTTTTTCAATTACTGAGTCCCACTTGCTAACAACCAGCGCCATGCCCTTGCCTGCATCTTTGATGATTCCACCAATTTTTTGATCAAGTTGAACAGTTAGATCATTAACGTCAATCAAAAGAAAACAAATATCAGCTTGTTCAATAGCAGCAAGACTTCGAATAACACTAAATTTCTCGACACCTACTTCTATTTTTCCATTTTTTCTAATACCTGCAGTGTCGAGTAGTTCAATCTCCCTACCAGCATATTTGATGATAGTTCTGTTTACATCTCGGGTCGTACCCGCTTTGTCCGCGACGATTGCCTGTTGTTTTTTGGCTAGGGTATTGAAGAGTTGGCTCTTGCCAACATTAGGACGACCTAAGATTGCAATCCTCAGTCGATCGTCTTCAACTTTGATACTTGCTTTAGGGAGTTTTTTGGTTAGATCTTCAAGAAGTTCTTCGACGCCAGATCGCTGCGTTGTACTGGTCCCAAAAATTTCTTTAATTCCTAATTTTCTATAGTCATCTAGGTCGACATGTATATTCTTGTCAATTTTATTAACAATTAGAACTACGGGTTTTTTACTCTTAAGGGCAAGCTTAGCAACTCGTCTATCTTCTTCGGTAATCATGATATCTGCTTCTACCATCACCATAATGATGTCGGCACTATCCGCGGCTTGGATTATCTGTTCTTGAATGGTGAACTCAAAATCATCTTCAGCGTCTTTCATTCCGGCTGTGTCAATGAGCCAAAAATCTTGCCCACTAAAAGTGGCCTTCGACATAATGCTATCTCGAGTTGTACCGGGTTCATTGGCTACAATTGCTTCGCGATGACCAATTATTGTATTGAAAAGACTACTCTTTCCGACATTGGCTCTTCCAACAATTGCAACGATAGGGACTTTTTTACTCATAAGTTCTATTTACTATAGCAATAACAGAGGTTAAAAGCTAGTTAAAAATTGACAAATTATATTTTATGTTTTCAAACTATTTTATATTCACCTGGCTTAAGTCCGCTTAACGAAAATGCTCCAACTGCCGTTCGCTGGAGGGAGGTTATCTTATACCCCATTGCATTGAAAGTTCGGCGGATCTGCCTATTGCGACCCTCTCTTAATGTTACCTCGTACAGAAAGGAATCAGTGTCTAGGTTAAGAATAATAAACCGAGACATGCCATCCCTCAAAGGCACCCCTTTCTTAGACAGTATCTCGAGATCATTTTCAGAAATCTTCTTATTTAACGTCACATGGTATGTTTTTTCTTTATCTTTTGAAGGATGCGTCAGGTCGTTATGCAGTTCTCCATCATTAGTGAAAAGAAGTAGACCGCTACTGTCTTTATCTAGCCTACCTACGATATTAGTGAATCGAAGCTCGGATGGAAGTAGCTCATAGACTGTATGGCTTCCCTGGCCATCACGGCTACAGACGTAGCCTTCTGGTTTATTGAGAAGTATAGTAATCGTTTTCTTCTCTTTTGGCAGCGGTTTTTTGTCTACCAAAACAGTTGATGGATCAGTTACATCCATTCCTGGGGATGGGAGTATGCCATTGACGAGGACACGATCTTTTTCAATAAATTCATCGGCTTTTCTTCGAGAAATACCGAGTCTTCCGGCAATTAATTTATTGATTCGCATAATAGAAGTATAGACTAAACAGCCGAAGGGTGTTCTGGATCTTCTTCTTTGGGTACTCCAGTCATATCAGTTGGCATTGCTGATTCTTGGGTAGGCATCTGTGCAGGAGCTTCCATAGTTGGAGCCGCCATCACAGGTTCTTCACTTACGGGAGGAGTCGGCATAGTATCAGACGCTGGAGCAACTTCTTCAGTCGGCATAGCTGGGCTCTGCATTTCAGGAGTAGGCGGTGTTGTATCGATGCTATCTTCAAATGCTTTAGCGTTAGCCTCAAATTCATTTTTCTCTTGAGCTTCAGTCATCGCTTCTGGCATTACTGGAGTAGTCGGCATCTGAGATGCTGCAACTGGATCTACTGGTTGGGTCATAGATGTATTGTCGGTTTGTGTTGTATTGTCTTCTTGCATTTCTGCTCCTTTATTTGTTTCTGTTTCATTTGTTGAACTTGTTGGAATTGAAGCACTTTCTTCAAAATTTTCTACCGGAGGATCAGTAACTGGAACATCGCTTGCAACTGCTGAAGCTGCCTCTTCTGTAGTTGGTTCGGTTTCAGCTGGCGCATCATGCAAAAGATCGTGTACGGCGCGAGCCAGATCCTCTAGAGTTACTTGTGATTTAACAAGATATTTATCTGCACCAAGTTTTTCTGCTCGATCTTTATCCTCAGCCTGGCTGAGGGCAGTCATCATGATAACCTTCGTATTCATGGTTTCAGGAGTTTGCCGAAGAATGTCCAGCATATCAAAGCCACTAATTTTGGGCATCATGACGTCAGATATTATCAGATCAGGCCGTTCTTTTATGGCAGTAGATAATCCTTCTTCACCATCTCCAGCAGTAACTATCTCATATCCTTCAGCTTGCAATCTCTCACCGTAAATTTCCTTGAGGTTATTGTCATCTTCGACGAGCATAATTTTGGCCATTGTTAAATTCCTTTTTTAGTGCTTTTGCTTATATGTTCATATTGTATCATGGATGTAAAATATGTTAACTCCTATTGACTCTCGGTAGATTTATATAGAAAGTACTTCCCTTACCAACTTCACTTTCGACCCATATACGTCCATCGTAGAGTTTGACGATTTCTTTTGCTAAATAAAGCCCAAGCCCGGTTCCACCAATCTGGCGAGTACTGGAATTATCTGCTCTATAGAATTTTTCAAATAAATGAGGTATGGCATCTGCGGGAATTCCGTCTCCAGTATCCTGTACACGTAGTTGAACTACCTTCGGATTACCGGTAAGGCCAATAACTATTTTTCCACTTTCCGTGTACTTATTAGCATTCTCATATAGATTATTTATTACTTCTCCGAGTCTATCTTTGTCTACGTTCACTAGATACTGTTCACTGCTTTTATCCTGACTGGCATTTATTAGGAATTCAAAATTTAAGCCCTTTTTCTCTGCCATGAACTTCATGTTGCTACTCAAACTTTCTAAAAATTTAGCAACGTCGATAACCTCGGGATTATTCTGTAATCTGCCATCTTCAGCACGTGCACTGTTTAGAAGATCCTGGAACAATTTTCCTAATCTTTCTGCGCTGGCGTGAGCTTTTTCGAGATAATTTCTCGCTTTTTCATCTATATTTGTAACCTTTTCATTTAAGGCGAGCGCTAAGTATCCTTCGATTGCCGCAACGGGGGTTCTCATTTCATGGCTTGCAGTACTTATGAAGTCTGATCGCTGCTGATCTAAAAATTTTTCTCTCGTTAGGTCTCTAAGGATGACGATAGTGCCTTTACTTTGATCGGCTGTATCTTTAATCTCTTTTATCACTAAACCAATTGGTCGAAGCACGTTATTTCTGCTGGCGAGAAAATAATTATCCGTAACAATTTTTCCGCCTTCTGTAATATTCCTTGCAATGGGATTTATTGAAGCTTCAACAAGGGTGCCATTAGCGTCTGTTATTTTAATTATATTAAGATAATTTTTGTTTTTTGTATCTTTAGATTCAAACCCAATCATCTGATTTCCAGCAAAATTACTAAGAATAATTGAACCGGTTTTATCCAGTATAAAAACACCCACCATAAGATTATTTAATGCAGTTTCCGATAAAGCATTTTCCTGAAATAAACCTTTTTCGTTTAATGCAGTATTATTTTTTTTCCCGAAACCAAACAAAATATTTACCCACCATAAGATTATTTAATGTTACTTTCTATTATTCATTTTTATCTTAATAAAAGCAAGCTTAATTAACAGAGGTGGCTATCTCATTTAACTTGTGCTACTATTATCGAGAAAATTATTTGGTCCCATCGTCTAACGGTTAGGACACCAGGTTCTCATCCTGGCAATAGGAGTTCGATTCTCCTTGGGATCACCAAAAGCGACCCTTCATGTTGAAGGGTCTTTTTTTGTATTCAAAACATCTTATGCTTATATATACTCAGTACCAATTTATAAAAATAATAAGAAAGACATATGAAAAAACAATTACAAGCTAAAGATGATACCAAAACTATCAAAATAATCATGGCTATTTCGTTAATAGTTAATATCTCGATACTTATATCTGGCATTGTATTTTGGGTGGTTTTAAGTAATGCAGGGACTAATCGATATAATCAGACTACCCTACGATACATATTGGACTATACCGACAAACAATTCTGTACCGGGCAGGGTCATGAAAAGTTCATGAAGGAGATTGAGTTAACGGGTAGTTCACCGAGCGATATTGCTAGCCGGAAGAAAGACTTCGAATTAATTATTTGTCGTATGTAAACAATTGCCTCCATCGGGTAAACTCTGCTATTAGTACATTCTGAATGTACTTGTGTTACTAAAAAAGGTTCCACTAAACACTGAAATGCTTACTAAGTGATAGGCACCCCTAGGTAGGTCTTTCGATAGTGATATTTCTAAAAAGATACGATTCCAATTCGATAGTATGTGGTTCAACAAGAGAGGCTTTTACGGCAAAGTGAGGCCTTTTTTATTTAACTAAAATGAAATCTTGTATTTTTTAACTAACACAAGCGTGCCCACAATACTTACTACTAGGGCCAAGAGGCAGTAAGACTGCTCAATCATTGGTGTTTATTAATCTTGTAATACTAGCAACCTGACCACCTTTTTTATGGCCTGCAATGCGCTTGTAAATAAGCTCGGCTCCAATTAGACACATTGGAAGGCCAATCCCAGGTACAGTATTGCCGCCAACATAGTAAAGGTTGGAGAGTTTACGACTTTTGTTTGGGGTTCTAAATAACGCACTTTGTTTTAAAAGATGCGACTGGCCAAGCATTGAATTTTGCCAGGAGTTAAAAGCGCTGCCAAAATCGTTGGGGCCAAAAAGTCGCTTAACTTCAGTTCTATTCTTTAAATCGACTCCTGTCATTTGCGAAATTTGCTTAATATAGTGGTTGCTAAGTTCCTCAAGCCTTACTGCATCAATTGTAATACCGGCAGGCAGGGGCACTAATACAAAAACGTTTTCGCAACCTTCGGGGGCAACCGCAGGGTCTGTTTTGCTTGGTGTCGATATATAAATAGAAGCTTTTTCAGGAATAGTTTTGGTATCGTAAATTGCTTCAAAATTTTGTTGCCATTCGTCAACAAACAACAAATTATGATGCTCAAATTCAGGAATTTTTCCATTCACGCCTAAATACATTAGGAGTGCGCTTGGCCCAGATTGTTTTTTCTTCCAATAGTTTGCAGTAAAACTTCTATCTTGCTTTTTTAGCAGCTTTGTCTCCGTGAAATGCAAGTCTGCATTCGAAATAATACAATCCGCTTTTATGATGTCCCCATTCTTAAGTTGAACGGCCGTAGCCTTGCCCGCACTTGATAGTATCGAGCTTACGGGGCTATTGTAGTGGTACGTAACGGACAGTTTACTGCTCATTGCAACTAAACTTTGTATGATTGTGTAAATTCCACCCTTGGGGTAAAAAACACCTTCTTTAAAATCGAGTGCACTCATAAGGCTATATAGTGCCGGTGCACTAAAAGGCGATGTTCCTAAAAACACCGCAGGATATTCTAATATTTGCTTTAAGCGCCGATCCCTAACGTATGCTGACACATAAGAATCTATAGAACGAGTCGACATGCGTAGCAAGGCCGGAGCATTTTTTAATATGTCGGTGTGCGTCAAGTCACTAATAGATTCAAAATTTGTGTATAAAAAGTGCTTTAGTGACATGCGGTACATATGCTCAGATTTTTTAACATATGACTCGAGGGCGGCACCGGCACCTTTTTCTATGCGCTCAAAGGTTACAGAGTCAGCCGCCAGGTTGCTGGTAATTGTAATAGGAGGCTTTGTTTCAAAAAATACTTTATAGGCTGGATCTAAACGCTGTAGACTTAACCAGTCGTCGATCTTTTCATCTAGCAAACTAAAATAGCGCGCAAATACTTCGGGCATTAAATACCACGAAGGCCCGCTATCAAAACGAAATCCGTCAAGTTCAAGTAAACCTGCGCGTCCTCCAGCAGTGGGGCCCTGCTCATAAACGTGCACGTCATAGCCTGCTTTTGCAAGCAAATTTGCAGTAGCTATTCCACCAATACCAGCGCCTATTACAATAACTTTCTTCATCTTATAAACACTCCCCTAATCAGTAGCTTTACAAGAAGCCAAAGCTTATAAGCACTATTAAGACGCACACGTTCAGACTTAATGGTTTCAAGTGATGCAGCGCTTAACTTTTCAAGTAACTTGCTGTGATAAGTATAGCTTAAGATCACTGCTCTTTTAGACGAACGGGGTAGCTTACGCAGAGCCTTTTCGGCTGCCTTAAAGTCGCTATATATGTCTGCTACTATGACCTGCTTAGCGGTATCGTCAAATGTATCATAACTGTATCCAGGAAAATAAAAACGCTCGCGCACCGTATAGTCATTTTGAATATCGCGTAAAAAATTAACTTTTTGAAACGCTGAGCCTAGTGCGCACGCACTAGGCTCAAGGTTGTTATACAGAGTTTTGTCGTTCATGGTAAAAACTTTTAGGCAGAGTAACCCCACAACTTCGGCCGAGCCGTAAATGTACTTGTTGTAATCTTTTTTTGAATATGTTATGGGTTGCAGATCCATTCGCATACTGTCAAAAAAAGGCGTTATTAATGACCAGCTTATGTCAAATTCTTTTACAGTTAAAACAAAGCTTTGAATAATTGGATTCGTGCTGTATTTTCTTTTAACGGCCTTATGCAGTTCGGCCTCTAACTCGTCGAGTGCATCCTTTGCCGCTACACCTTGGTAAGTGTCTACTATTTCGTCGGCTATTCGCACCAATCCATAAATTGCATAAATATGCTTTCGAATTGGCTTCGAAAATAGTTTTGAGCTTAAGCCGAACGAACTGCTATAGCGCAAAGTCAGTAGCCGGCTTATTTGATAGGAAACGTCTGTGTATAGGTCCATAATTTAAAAATCGCGTACAGTTGATTTGTTTATAAGTTCTGTAAATGCAGCTTTTGCTGATTGGTCTATTTCTAGCTGTTCTAATGCTTGGCGAGCCTTGTGGGAGTATTCCAAAACTTTGTCTTTTGCTTTTTGGTATGCACCGCTCGCAACCAGCAAGTTGCGAATAATGTCTGCCTCTTTATCGCTACAGCTGCTATTGCCAAAAATTGAATTAAAAGTAGCTAAATCTTTAGCATTTGAGTGCTCATAGAAATACTCTACAAGAATAGTTATTTTACCCTCCCGAATATCACTTTTATTCGATTTGCCCGTTACTGTTTCGTCGCCAAACGTACCAATAATGTCATCGGCAAATTGAAAAGCTATACCTAAGGTTTCAGCGTACACCCGCAATAAATCTTGCTCTTTACTAGAAGCTCCAGCCAATACAGCGCCAGTTAACAATGGCCCAATAAAGCTATAGCTAGCTGTTTTGTAACGGGCAACGGTAGTAGCGTTAATCTCTCCCTTGGGTTTAAAGGAAATCTCGTTATCGAGTAATTCACCAGCGGTCACTTCACAAATACTTGTCGACAACAGTTGTTGGCAAGCATTAAGAGTATCTGAAGAAACGTTGGCCGCAAACATCGTTTTATATGCTGCAGAAATAAGCAGGTCTCCAGCAAGCAGTGCGGCGCTCTGTGAAAAATGATGGCGATTTTCTTCGTTGGCAACAAACTTGCTATAGAGCTGACGGTAAGCGCCGTCAATATTTGGTACTCCGTGGCGTACGGTGTCATTGTCGATAATGTCATCATGAATAAGCATGCTTTGGTGGATAAGTTCTTGGGAAAGTGCGAACGACATTACAGCGGCAATGTCGGTTCCACCATATGCCCTGTATGCCAAGAGGGTCATTTTGGGGCGTAGGCGTTTACCGCCTGATTTAACAAGCTTTTGAATTTGTAACCAAAGAAGCTCGTAGTTTGGATGTATGGTTTTAGCGCTCGCAAGCTGCTCTTCAAAAAAAAGAGAGAGTGTTTTTTCGAATTGATCAGCGTGGTCGTGTAATTGCATATGATGATTATTGATATATATTACACTAAATAATCTAATAAGTGCTCTCTAAGTTTTATTGTATGTAGCCGTGGATTGCTGCTACTGTTATTTTCTAAAGAAACCCATGTCATCGCACAATCTCTTCATACATTAAGTTCCACTTAAGCTCCATCATGTTCCCTAAAAAATAAATCAGAATCTTTTATGTTATTCTGAAATAAATGAAAGATCCCAAAAAGCCTGCTATTAATAAACTCCCCAACCCTTCACAAAAAAATGAACCTTATTTTAAGTCACCCCATACACCTGTCGTAAAATCCTATAACGAAGATGTCCTAGGAATTATAAGTATTGTTTGTATTTTTTGGTTTCCACCTATTGGTATTGTAATCGGACTAGTAGGGGCTCATATTGATAAAAATGAAGGCCGTGACCCCCTTTTATCTCGAATTGGTTGGATTATTAATACTGCTATCACCTTGTTTGGCATAATCGCCCTTATAGGATTAATTTGTGTATTTGCATTTTCGAATCCTAAATTCACTCTTAGTGCTTAACCTTGCATAATATTCCCTTCTCGTTACTATTAGCTCATGTCTAATATTAATTTTGAGGAAAGTTATCTACCAAAATTTGAAAACACCACTACTGACTTAGTGTGCTGGAGAGCGCGTGAAATTTTAGGAGCATATATGCTTGAAGGAATTGAAATAGCAAATGAACCGATTCCGTATGCAGCTCCCGAAGAAGAATATGACCAGAATTATGAAAAGCACGCAGAAATTGACGATGATGCGATCCTTCATGAAACAACCTATGTAGAAATAAATGATGGCCAACGCCTTAATATAAGTAATCGGCCCTTTATTGAAGATAAATTTGGCAAACTTCATTCCTATACCTGGCCAGGCTACATCGCAATTCACATCGAAGATAAAGGCACTCCACCTACCTTTGGTCCCCCCGATAAAAGTGGTTGCGATCAAATCATCTTTAGACTTCCCCATGCTGATTCCGAGGAAGAAGCTGCCATTTTTCGCGGATTTGACATGAATGAAGAATCTCGAATTGATAAAGATGAGATTGAGCTTGTGGCAGTTATAGAATTACTTGAAATTGTAAGATCTCTATATATAGAAATTATTACTTCTGAAGAGGGATATTGGCAAGGTACCTATTTATCGCAAACTCCTGAAGATATTGAGCTCGGGTTATCCTACCAATTCCCCGAAGAAGAGTAATTATTTAGATCATTAGGCGGAGGCTTGGCACCGCTTTATGATATAAATCATGCCTTTCAAAAATAACCCCATAGATATTAGCTTAGTAATTCCTGCATTCAAAGAAGAAAAAAGAATTGGCGTCACCCTTGATGATCTAGCTGAGTATATTCAAACAGACAGCGTCATTAGTAAATTGGAGGTTGAAGTTATTGTTGTGTCTGCAGATGCAGAGGATAAGACACAAGATGAGGCCTTATCGAAAAAACATTTATTTGAGCATTTTATTTTTGTGGCTCCCGGTCCCAAGGTTGGCAAAGGCCGCGATGTCAAAGAAGGCATGTTTACTGCTTCAGGCAAAGCTATTTTATTTATGGATGCTGATAGAGCAACTCCGCTTCGACATATCTCTGAATTTTATAATTTATTCTTACAGGGCAAAGAAATAATTATTGGAACTCGCAACCTTTCGTCTCACCATCCAAATATTTTTCGTAGATTTGTATCAATAATAGGAAACCTTTTATTTCGCATCGTTAGTGGTATTTGGATAGCAGACTCACAGTGTGGTTTTAAGCTATTTTCGAGTAGGGCATCTCATCTTTGTTTTAGTAATTTATCTATCATGGGCTGGGGTTTTGATATGGAAATATTGAGTATTGCTCACGCAAATAAAATACCTATAACTGCTGTTCTCCTTAATGATTGGCATGATGTTCCTGGCGGAACATTTGAAATTAAACTGTTTAGGAATATAATAAGTTCATTAAACGATTTGGGAAAAATTTTCATTAATCGAATTTTTAATAATTATAGATTTAAATAACAAGTAATTCACCGTACAGTATGTCCCCCAGAAGAGCCAGAATTTCCTCTAAAGATTTTAAAAGAAATAATAACACTGCAATTAAAGGTGGGCCGCATAAAGTTATCCATGCTTATCAAGCTCAAGATATTAGTAGAGAATTAGCAATAAAAAAATTATCTCATATGGGTGTTTCCGGAAAATTATTCGCGGGGCAATTATTGATAGAAAAATCCGCTTACGCTGAAAGTGCCGACGAAGCGATGGATCTCTTAGGCCAAGCTGCCTGTAAATTTATGGAAGCTGAAGACGCCCCTATTAAAAACAATGAGGCTCGCATAAAAAAAGCCGATTTATATAAGTCTCGTCTTTTTCTTGGATATTTACCAGTTTATGCCTATATGATTGCCGAGAAAACTCTTCCTGCATTTAAAGCTGCAGAGGTGGCATATCAAAAAACAGTCAATATAGGATACGACGTTTTAAAAGAGATAAAACAGCATGACCCCAATAGTGAAAGTTATGAAAAAAGAACCAATTTAGTTGGATTACTGGGCGAAATATCTATTCTTGGGCTAACTAATCGTGCAGCAGTTTATGAGATTGGTAGCGAAAGTTATTTTGCAGTTCCCGCTACAGTGCAATTCGATAGAGCTAATAGACATGGGACTACTATTGATAAATCCTCAGATATAAATGTATATTGCGACGTTACTGGCATCGATAATCCCGTGTATAAATTAGCCATCAAAAACTCCGATCATGCGTTTGAAAAATCATTAAAATTCTCTCCTGAAAAAAACATTCGAATTAATGTAAGCCCAGATTTGGAAAAATATCCAGGTGAATTATATGTTGCGAGTGAAATCACAAATGAATTGTATTCCGAAATGTTCGGTATTTTTTATAATGAACAAGTTTCTGAATCCCTCGATTGCCGCACCGAAAAGATGTTTGATATTTTCGATAACCCACCTACAAATCTTTAGCGTTTACTGTACAATTAACTTAATTAATAGTTCTTAAGAAGGGTTTTGGGAATGAAAAAAGAAAAGAAAAAATTGCATAAACACCCCGATGCATCTTTAAATGCACTTCTGCAGCAAGATCTTACCCCACCCCAGAAACCTATAAAAAAGAAATTCAAACTCAAATTAACGAAAAAAAGAATAATAATTGGAATTTTTATTTTTGTTCTACTGACCATCACTGTGTTTTTCTATTTCTTACACCAGCATAAAAAAATACAAGTTCCTATATCGAAGCCTAAAGCAGTTAGTCTATTAGTACCTTCAACGCTTTCTGGATTACCAGTCACTCCGTCAGTTAATTTAAGACCGGTAACTGCTGTTATGGTTGAAAATAGTACTGACGCACGACCGCAATCCGGTCTCGATCAAGCCTCAGTAGTATTTGAAGCTATAGCGGAAGGAGGGATTACAAGATTTATGGCAGTTTTTCAGGATTCACTTCCCGCCTATATCGGTCCGGTTCGGAGCGCACGACCCTACTATGTATCTTGGGCTTTAGGATTCGACGCTAATTATGCACATGTTGGGGGTAGTGCGGAGGGGCTCCATGACATTCAAGCATGGGGCGTGAAAGATTTGGATCAATTTTATAATGACACTGCTTATCAACGGATAACCTCTCGTTATGCTCCCCATAACGTTTACACTGGTTTTCCGCAATTAACGACAGTTGAGCAAGCCAAGGGTTACACGTCGAGCAATTTCACTGGTTTTCCGAGAAAAGCTGATGCAGCTGCACCAACACCATTAGCATCAAAAATAGATTTTTCAATATCAGGATCAGATTATGACGCTCATTTTGATTATCTACCTTCTACGAATTCTTATTCTCGAAGTCAAGCAGGTGCGCCACATATGGTTGTTGAACAAAATGGAGTACAAAAGCAAATTACTCCTAAAGTAGTCATTGCTATGGTTGTTCCTCTTGGTCAAGGTGCTTTAGACGCTTCAAACGCCTATTACTCTGACTACGCAACTGTTGGCTCAGGTCAAGCTTTCGTGTTCCAGGATGGAAATATAACTCTTGGTACATGGACTAAAACTGCTAACAACGCACAGATTAGCTTCACTGATAGTTCTGGCAATGTTTTGAAACTTAATGCTGGCAAAACCTGGATAACTGCGGTTAGTGATACGGGATCAGTGAGCTACAAAAACTAAATTATCCCAATGCTAAGAAAAAATAAAAAATTAGCAATTTTACTAGCAGTAGTTCAATCGTTGCTGTTTGTTCTCATGGGGGTCTGGGCGCGATTCATGAACGAGTCCTTTACTGTTTCTCAACAGGTTTTTTGGCGAATGATTATTGCACTCATCATTGCTTGGCTGGTATTTGGAAGAACTTTTAATAAGAAAATCATCACTTCACTTACACGAAAAGACTGGTTAATTTATTTAATCCGGTCATTATTATATTTTGGGGCCGGGGTAATGTTAATTACATTTTCAGTCAACCATACGACGCTTGCTATTGTTTCGTTTGCATCCTCACTTCCTTTCATGGGATTTTTTGGATGGCTTATGTTCAAGGAGAGGCTAGACGACCGAGCGGTGCCGTTTATTTTGTTGTCAGTTATAGGTCTCGGTTTTTTGTGTAAAATTGATCTTTTTAATATTCACCTAAGCGCAGGGTTAATAGCCGCCTTTTTATCAATTTTTGCTTTTGATATTTCTTATCTTATGGTGAGATATCATCGAGGGAAAATGACGAATTTTCAAAATACAACATTATTGCTTTGTTTTGCGTGGATCGTTCCTTTCATAGCAATTTTACTCGGTAAGGATGGGTTCTTCCCTGACCACCTGACCTTTGATGCAATAATTGGCCTACTACTCTCAGCTGTTTTTAATATTTTAAATCTTTATTTACTAAACTATATTTTCACTAATCTAAAAGGCTATGTAGCCGGTAATATACTCCTTCTGGAGGGCGTATTTGCGCTGGCCATAGGAGCAGTTTTTTATAGCGAAACCGTTGGTGTGTTTCAAATCTTAGGTGCGCTTCTAATTCTTCTTGCTGCTTATGCGATTTCATATTTCGAGCGTGACGAAAAGCAATCGATAAATAATTAATCGACAGAATTCAATTAATATTGTAAAATATACTTATTAATTGTTGTTTTGTTATGAGGATTTTTTTGAGTTTTCTAGGTTTCCTTAATCGTATTTTTAAGCGATCAGTTCAGTATAGATTCCCTTTCTCTATATCTTTATTTTTAGCATTCATTTTTTCTTTTAGTTTACCTATACAGGGAGAAGTCGCAAATGCCGCTTCCGTAGTGCCAGTAGTTGTTCGTCCGGCCGTTGATAGCTATTTTCTTACATCAGTAAATTCGATAAGGGCGTCACAGCATCTGAAGCCACTCATGATTGATGATCGGCTCGATGAGAGTGCGCACAATAAAAATATTGACATGATTAATAATAATTATTGGGATCATGTAGCTCCAAGCGAACTTCGTTTTTCTGACTTTATTTGGAGCAAATCTCCAAAGGCCGCACGTGTAGGAGAGAATTTAGCCCGATGCTTCAAAAGCGAGCCTGAGGCTATGCAAGCTTTTATAAATAGTCCTACGCATTACGCAAATATCATTGGTGATTATAGT
>Ga0114964_10001562_pt1 | contig 16630 bp, 15 predicted proteins | sample C_131016_MF_Meta_FD_92638 | JGI IMG/M metagenome (GOLD analysis project Ga0114964, IMG submission 92638) | Freshwater microbial communities from Lake Croche, Canada to study carbon cycling - C_131016_MF_MetaG | ecosystem: Environmental > Aquatic > Freshwater > Lake | place: Lake Croche, Canada... | reverse complement strand
ATGGAACAATCCAAACTCCACGACAAGCCTTAATACCCGATTGAATAAGATTAGAAAAGGTAGAACCTGATGTAATGCCGTTATATTGATTAAATAGCCAAGAAGTGTAGCATACCTTCTTTGACCTGTTGTTTTCAATGTAGGGAATTAACAACTCTGGTTTTACAACTACTTGAGGGTAATACAGACGAACAGAAGGCATAGGGTGAGAAGCACCAGATGTCGCAAGATTAACACCACCCATCAAATTTGTCGCACCTGCTTTTGCGATTGACAAACCAGACACTATTCCAACAGAAGTACTATCATAAGCACCTGCAACAAGACACGACTGAATAATAGGGCAAGTATTGTTAAAAGTGTTGGTGGATTGAGAAGTAAGAAGAGTTCCAGCCGTTCCTACGGTTTGGATAAATGAACCAACTGCACCAAGATTAAAATACAAACGCAATACACCGTCTATTCTCTTGCAAAGTGGGAGATTTTTGAAACTGTCAAAAATATCAGCCAGACGAATAGTTGCGGTGTAATAAGATGCAACATAGTTTGTATTCAAAATAGTAAAATAATTCTTGAATTCATTTGACAATTGTGTAGTGGTCATAATATTATTAATATTTGCCCCCGTTGAACTGTCGCTACCAAATAAACCAGACAAACCAGCATTGGAACTTGCCACTGAAACGTCGGCTACAGTAATCAAGCGGGAATAAAAACCATTGTTGTATGTATTTGAAAACTGGATACCAGCACTTGGTTGGTCACCAGCGTCAGCCGTAGAAGAAGAATTAATGTAAAACGGTTGATTATTAACAAGCCCGTTTCCACCGATTAAATTTGTAATTGCTAAAGCAGTCGAAGTCGCAGCCGGATATGCGGAGGCCGTTGTAGCACCTTGCTTTGTGTAAGGGTTCAGTTTCAAAGACTGGTAATTGTCTAAAGCAGTTCCCATTCCCAGACTTTGACCAAAACTCCGGTAATCATCTTGCGACATTTGGGAAACCATTTTAAGATGAGTGTAAATATTCAAAAACGGTTGAGTAGTTTCAATGATTTTTCCATTAAGAGTAATATCAGCCTGATGGAGACATTGATAATAACCATTTTTCAAACCGGCATAAGCCCATCCATATTTTGCGACTGGAGCGACTAAAGTTCCAGCAGAGTTTGATGCAGTAATTGCAGAAGTTAATACAAGAGGAACGGAAATAAATGCCTTTGCAAAATCCACCATTGATTGAGAATTGTAGATACTTGTCATATCTATCGTAACGAGGGACAACCCAGCATTTTGGTAAATACCACCGTTAATATCTGGGACGTAATTCCAGTTGCAAGAAACATAAGGAGTTTCATAATTAGCACCCTGAACAATGTTTGACTTCTCAAATTCGTAACTGTCAGCCATAATTTGAAATATATAATTACAAGAGAAATTATTTAATTAACTTCTCCAATAATTGTTTAAGGATAAAATCATTTTCTTTTGTATTTTTACTAAATAGACTAAAGTATTTGTTTCTGTCTTTATATTTTTTATCAAATAAAATAAATGAAATACAGAACCATCCACAAGCCGTTGAATGTCTATCTTGAATTTGTTGATTATTATAATAACAAGTCCAACCGAGTTTTAAAACTTCTATTGGAGGAATAATTCCTATAGGGTCAAAATAATACATTATTTTATTCTCTAACTTAAAAGCAACCCAATGCGTTCCATTACGTGGGTCATTACTATCATCCATATTAATAATATACCAACCATCTTTTAGTCGTTTCGGTATTTCATCCTTCATATAAATTCCATTCAAGTTGTTGCCTAAAATACTTTTAATTTGTCTATCAGTCATTCCATTGTTTGGCGATAAATCATTTTCTGTTCCACCTTGTTTTATTACATCTAACCTACCCGCTATGTCTGTTAATGTATTTGTAAATTTCCTCAATGTTTCATTCTTAAAAATATCTTGTGTTTTTTGCAATATAAAACTTTGGTTCTCTGTAGTTAATAAATTGTTTGATTTGAGAATATTGTAAATAAATACTTGACAATTATTACTTCCTGCTTGATAAGGAAAAAACTTATTTCCCATTGCTTCCTTTGTCTTATTCAAAAGAATATCAATTGTTAAATTTGGATGGACTGGAACATCCCTTAATTCTGTTCCATTTTTATAGCCCCTAAAGAAGTCTAAATTAATCACTTCATTTTTTTCTAATACTAATTCAACACCATTTTCCAGTGTTATTTTTAAAAATAGGTGATATAGTTTATCGTGTGGAGTTGAAGCAACTAATTTTGATAAAAATGTAATTGTATGTAATGGACTTCTACAAACACTTATTTTCTTTATTGGTTGCCTACCATAACTGTTTAGTAAGGTTATAACTTTTGGAGAATATGATTGTCGTCCATATATAATTTTTTTAAAGAAATCCATCTCATATATATTAGTAATAGTTAATTCTTTCATTCATAAATACTCTTGGATTTAAAAATTCAATAAAATTTTTTCTAAACATATGTATCGGTTCATCGTTTAACGAAATTGTAAAAAAATTACCTTTCTCTTTCGTGGCGTAGTTATACATCTTTTTCACTATTTCTTTTGGAATATCAGTTATATTATGAGTTCTCAAAATATTGTTCAATGTATTATTATCATTTAGTTTGAATAACATCCAAATATGAATATTACGGCGTATTTGAAGTGGGATTTGTGAATGATTTTGAGCAAGAAAGAAACAAGTAAATCCATACTTACGAGCAGAACAAGACCATTTTTCAATTTTCTTCATTGTTTTCTTATCAGCGTTTTGGAAGTCATCAAATACAAAAAGTTTTTCGGTTTGCTTATCTTCTTCGTTCATATCAGTAAGTTCTGGTAAGTCTTCTGGTTTATCGATTACTTCAATACCATCCATATTTTGTTGAAGAAGTCTCAAAAGAGGTTCATCTCCAGTAGAGCCCGTGTAATAATATACCTTATAAAAAGAGTTATTTTTGCGTGAAAGGAACTCTACAACAGCGGTCGTTTTACCAGAGCCAGTTTGACCTATAACGCCAATCATTTGACACGGTTTTATGTAATGACGGTTAAAATTCTTATCTAACTTGATTTTATTCGCTAAACCGTCTTTTTCGCATAAAGAATACCAATTTTTTATTTTATCTGTCATTGTTATAATAATGGGATATAAAATTTTGCCATATAGTTTTAATAGAGCGAAAGAATTGGGTGTCCAAATAAAACCATCCACACATAAGAATAAAAAGATTGATGTATATAAAGACGGTCGTTACATTTGTTCGATAGGAAATTCAAATTATTATGACTTCCCCACATATTTAGAATATGATAAGGAACTTGCATTAGACCGTCGTAGGCTTTACCATAATCGCCATAAGAAAGATAATGTAATTGGAACAAAAGGATGGTATGCATTAAATATATTATGGTAAATCATAAACTAAAATATAACAATATATTATAAATAAAATGTTAGATGATGGAATAAATGGTTTTTTCTGGCTTTCTTTAGCGGGTGTTGTTTTTGGAGGCATTGGATTAGCAACACGCTTCTGTTATAAAAGTAAATGTGAAGATGTCCAAATCTGTTGTATTCGTGTCAAGCGAAACATAGAAGCCGAAAAGATAGAGGATTTAAAATTGCAAGAACCGTAAGTTCCCTACCTAAAAATCCCAAAAAATCCTTAAAATTTTATCTTTGCATTCTATATAAATATGTCATCTGCTACAAAACGAGAAGATAATATGTTTTTAAATGAAGCCAGACTATTGGTAAAAAACGACAGAATGCCAAAGAGAACAGCATTTAGAGATATTTCAATAGAAGATGAAATAGTTGATGACCCTATCACAATAGCAAATAAAAAAGAAAATTCGTTGAGATTACTAAATGACCGCATAGCGAAAAACGCCGAACTTCCCAGTGGTGAGTATATACCAAAGTCATACTATAATCCAGAAAAAGACGAGTTGCTAAAAGAATACAATAAAGAATTTCCGTCATCATTTGAATACACAGATGAATTTGGAGATAAAAAATATAGACAATTCCTACTTCCAGAATTTGAAGTAAATTTGAAAGAAGAACTTGAACCATTTAAATATAGCGAACGAGCAAAAAATCGAGTAGATGATTTGAAAACCAAGATTGAAAATAATGAATTTCAATTGGTAAATTTAGACAAAGCAATCGCAAAAATAAAGAGAAATTTGGATATGAGAAAAATCACGAAAGAAAGGGCCCAGATAATGATAGATAAAATGGACGAACTTCTTAAACAAAAAAAAGAAGAAATTGATAGAGATTATGATATACTAAAACGAGTAATGCGAAACCAAGATTTAGAAAAACAGAAAGAAAAAGATATTAATACCAAAAATGCACAAATAAGAGACGAGAATAAAGCAAATATAAAAGCATACAAAGACACACTAAACCTTTTGAACAAAGGACAGTTCAACACACAACAACAAGAAGGCGAAACAGATGAGGAATATTATTTAAGATTGAAAAATAATGCAGAAATTGAAGCCCCCGAGAGTAAAGTGGAAGATATGGTTTTTTTGACTAATTCAAGATTTAAGAAAAATATGAAAACATTACTCCGTTCAAATACTCTTATCGAACAAGTGTTGAATTCAATGAGTGATTTAGACAAAGTAGAAGTTAATAAACGATTTACATTTTTTAAAAAAGAATTTGAAAAGATATTTGGTATTAACAATTCACAGATTGAAGTTCAAGATATTTTGAATTTCATAAAGAAATTTTTATCAACAAATGTAGAGGAAATTTCCTTTAAGCATCCCGAAAATTTTGATTTGAAAAATGATGTTATGGATTTGACTGGGAATACACCAAAAATTTATGATATAATTAAAGGAGAACCAGAATTTTTGAAGCAAGATGAACCAAAAAAGATAATATACGAACAACAACAACAACAACAACAACAACAACAACAACAACAACAACACGAACAACATCAACAAGAAGACGATGAAGAAAAGGGAAATCAACAACAAGACGATGAAGAAGAGGGAAAACGACTTGGTTATAGAATATTTGGAGGAAGGCGTATTTATACAACATATGGAGACGTGATTTTTTTTGAAAATGATACATTCTTTTTCTTGGTCACGACGAAAAGAAATCATTACAATACTTTTAAAATACTTATCAGCAAGACAGGTTATAAAGGTAGTTTTAAAGATATTTCACAATTTACAAGACAGAAATCAAATAACTCCGGGTATTACAAAGAATTAGAAAAAGCGATAATGAATGACATAACAAAAGGAAATCAAAATATTGACAGGGCAACAGCATTTAAAAATTATATAGCAGACCATCCAAAATACTATATACCAGAAAGCGATACGATAAAATCAGCAAAAAATGAAATTGGTTATGGTATATCCAGCGATGTGAAACAGAAATATGCAAAACTTGGAAGATACAATGTAAATTTACAATCCTTATATTATAAAAACTTTTTCAAGTTATATTCATTAAATGGAGACAAGGTAGGAGATAGAGGTGTAAAAGTCAGCGACTTCTTTGTAAAATTAATTATCAAACTATTAGAAGGAAATACACCATCTCAAGACGAAATACATTTACTACCAAGTAATGAGTTGCATTTATGGAACTGGATGATACAAAGATGTGGTTTAAAATCGAAACATAATAATTCTGTTTCAAAAAATATGACAGTAAATGATTTGAAGAAAAGGTTAGAAATATTAGAAGGTGAAATTAAAATAGGAAATGATAACCCCGAAATTTTAAAAGAAATCATTAATATTTTACACTATTTACGTGATTTTAATGTTATTACAAACAAGAAAATAAAAACGTATTTGTCCCAATTTGAACTTTTTTAAAGTTAGTTTAGCAATATCTCTTTTTCCACAAAATAATATCTTTTTATAGAATATAATAAAAAATGTATCATCCAACCAAACTTGCGAAACTATCGAAAGCACAGATTTCTAAACTTCTTAATGGACATCGTGTTCGTGTGAAGCACGGTTCTCACCATACCGTCCATCTATCTAATGAACAGCATAAGAAACTAATGAAAGCACATTCTAAAGGGGCATCGTGTTGTATGGAATTTGACCCATATCAAATGCAACATCACCAACATCTCCGTGAAGAATGTGAAGGTGATGGAGTAAGAGGAAGACGTGCAGGTGGAAGACGTGGAGGTTCATTTATGGATTTTGCTAAAGGAGCATTTAAGACGATTGCCCCATTAGCCATAGATGAAGGTGGAAAGTTTTTGAAATCCAAAATTGAAGGGATGGGAGCAAGTAAAAGACGAACTCATCACGTGAAACATCATTCAAAGAAACACGGAGGAGACATTGGTAGCGATATTCTTCACGGCCTTCAGGTAGCAGAACCCTACATTGAAAAATATGGCCCTATGGTTGCACCCCTTTTATTAGGATTGGGAGAGGGTGAAGGGATAAGACAAAGAGGTAGAAAACACGGTAGCAGTCTTATACCAGCAGGATACTAAAAGTTTCCCGAACCCTTCCCTTAAAACAAGATTTGGAGTAAAGCAAAATATATTTTAGATTATTGAGTAAAATATATTTAAAAAACGTTTTTTTAAAAGGTAAAGGGAAGGGTTAGAACAAACTCTTAAAATGCAGAGGTTTTTTAGAATGATGACGAACACCAACACCAGCACCAGCACCAGCACCAGCAACGCCAGTCGTTTTACTGGCGGTCATTCTATGGGTATTTACAGAAGGAACAGAAGGACGCTTAAGAATATTCTTTTTGTGGATATGTCTCTTATGAACAATTTGAAAGTTTCTATTCATATAATGTTTCCGCAGAAATTAATTTCTTATTTTCTTTGTTTTCTTTAGAAATTTCATTAGGTATTTTATCGGGTATTTCTAAAGTAAGCGTAATTAACATATTTGCATCTTTTGACTGAATAGTATTAAAGTTTTGGTCAATAATTGACATTGAAAAACTACTATACTTTCCAGTAGATACAGAAACCCATTGTTGAAAAGTAGGCGTGAAATTAATGTTCTCTCCAAACGTTGCATTGCTTATTGGAATGCTTGTTAAAATATTAGATTGATTAGAAACAGGATTACGAACTAAATCACATAATATTATCAATGAATTAACTGGTGTAATATTAGGTGTAAAATTTGATAAAATATTGTATGATGTTAATGTTGTCGTAGATGGATATGTTCCAGTAGAAAACCCGATGATTGAACCAAAATTATTATTGCTTAATATATTCACTTGTGGAGTGTATGTATATCCTGCATAGCAATACCCATAATCGGTTGAATTATTATAATTAAATCCAGCAGTTGGAGCAGTGTATCCACTTGGTAAAGAACTTGGAATAGGATATGTTATTAGTTGAATACCATAATATGTTGCATTCGTAGAAAATTTTATGTAATACAAATTTTCACCCGCCGATGAAAAATATTGGTTTTGTGAAATCATATAAATTTCCAAATATTGTTGTAAATCATTTAATGTATAAAACCCGTCAGGAAAAACAACCGTATATGTATTGTATGAACCAAATCCGTAATACCAGCGATAAGTAAATTTTGTGTTATTGTATAATGCACTATTCAAATTAAACCAAGCGTATGGTATAACCATTTGAGACAAGCACATTTTTGAATTTTCAGGAATATGAAAGCATCCATTGACAAAATTATATACTAAATTTGTTTTATTTGTTCCTATTACATTACTACTATTTAATACCAATGTATAATACATATTATATATTTATAGTATATCATTTCTCTGGAAATCTTATTAATAACGACAATAAAATATTAGGGTCATTCATATAAATCACATTTCCATTTTGGTCTGTAAAACTTACAGTCATAGAAGAATACGAACCAGCCTTTAGTCTTACCCAATTTTCGCTTACCGGTTGATAAATAATATTACTTCCAAACGTTGTTGCAATAGGACTACAGTCTAAAATATCAGGTATTGAAGAAACTGCATTATTAACCAAATTACAACGGATAACTATTGCATTGATTGTTGAACCAATAGCGGGAAAAGGCGGTGTATAACTGGTCAAAGAATTTCCCAATACTACATAAGGAGAGGAATTTAATATTGTTGGAGTTCCAGAATATGTTTGAGTTGCAGATGGATAAGTTCCAGAAATAAAACCTAATAAGTTCCCTATTGTGGTAGATGTATTGGTTACTCCCGATGGGATAATTACAGAACAGGTAGATGCAGTAGAAGGCAAAATACCCGTTGTTGTGTTATAATAAATCCAATTTTTACCAAATTGATTTTCAACATTTGTAGTTGTGGTAGGTATATATTGAAAAGTAAATTGATTAGTATAATTCACTGTATTAGTTGAAATTGAAATTGGATAAATAATATTTGCATCTGTAGTTCCTAAACTTGCATTAGTATTTTGAAATGGATTTATACTATAGAAAAAACAACTTGCGGACTTCATAGAAGCCCATAATGCATTTTGAATATCATTTATTGTATAAAATCCGTTTGCTAATGAAACAGTATTTACGACGGAGGAGGTTGATGCGGAAGCATTTGTATATGTAGCAGATTGATTTATCGTATAAGTTCCATTTCCACCCGTTCCAGTTCCTAATGCGGTGATATATATCAATCCATTCGGGGATGTTGGAGTTGGATTTGAAGCACAGGTAATAACAGAACCGATTTGTAAAATTGAACTTCCACTAATTGCGGAAACTGTAATAGTTGTTGAATTTGTAGCATTTAACGTAAATGTTGGTGTTGAGGTTGGAAATGTCCAATAAAATGTGTTATTCCCTAAAAGAGAACTTACATTAAAAAATGAGTATGGAATTACCAATGTATTTATACACATTTCACTACCCTCTGGAATTGTGTATTGCCCATTGATAAAATTGTATTTATAAGTGTTGTTATAGATTGAAACATTATTTGCAGAATTTATAACAAAGTTGTTAGACATTATATAATATCTATATATAAAATAAAATAATACAAAATGGCGGATGATATTGCACCTAATGAACCTTATTTTAATGGTATAATATATAACCCAAATTATTTTAATGTATCGAATGCAGGAGCAACACAAAATTATGTAAATAGTAACTTCCTTCAAAAAGTTGGAAATCCAGTATCAACTGCTACTACTACAACCTTTACGGGATATGTTACGTGTAGTAGATTTGTAACCCCGGAATTTCTCCTACAAGGTGCTCATCCACAAATTACTCTCCAATCATCATTAACATATGGTGATACAATATTAACTGCAGGAAAGGGGACGTTTGATGTAGGTGTGTATTGTAATAACTATTATATCAATGATACAAATAACGTAGGCCCTAATGGAACGAATGTTATGAATTTTGGGAAAGATATTTCGACATCGTCTGCGATAATATTTAATTTTAATGGAGCACAAATAACAACGAACGGAGCAATCGTTTCAACTAAAAATATTTCAGGAGCGAATATTTATACTTCTGGTGACGTAAATATTACAGGAACTTTAATATCACCTTCTGCATCAATTTCGGGAACGGCAACTATTGGGAGATTAGGTATTCACACATATCTCCCTTCCTATCCGTTGGATGTAAATGGAGTAATAAACACTAATAATAATTTGTATGTCTCCAATCAGGTCGGTATAGGAACTACTACCCCGTCTTACAATTTACACGTAATAGGAACTGCATTTGTTTCAGGTAATTTTTCAACAACGGGGACAATAACTACATCACAAGATATAACTGTGAGAAATACACTATACGCAGGGATGATTGGAGTTAATAATCCAAGCCCACAATATGAAATCGATGTAATTGGAGATGTTAGAGCCAGTCATAATTTATACGGGACTGCTTTGGGAATAAATTTAGGAGGTGTTCTACCATTGTATTCATTAGATGTAAATGGAACGGGGCATTTTAACAATGATTTATTATGTGATAGTAACATTATATGCAATTCAAAAATAGGTATTAACACTACTACACCACTTTATGACTTGGATATTAATGGATTTATGCGTGTATGTAATGGTATGTTTCTTACTGGTGGTCAGTTCGGTATTGGAACGATAACACCTTCGTATGACGTTGATTTTAATGTTACTATTTTTCGTGTTACTGGTGTTAGTTTATTCGATAGTTCAGTGGGAGTTAAGTTAGGTGTGGGAAATACGCCTAATTATGACTTGGAGGTTAATGGAACTACATTTTCGTCACAGATAGTAAGTAATTCTGCGACAGTCAATACTCAACTAAATGTAAATAGAAATAGTCCCAATTATACTTTTAATTGTGGAGGACAAGCCTTTTTTACGGGTGAGGTAGGTATAAATGGAGCAACGCCAACAGGGTTTTTTGGCGTCGATATAAGCGGTTCAACAAGAATGTCTGGGAGTATGATTACTTTCGGTGGTATTTCTATCGGTAAAACCACTTTACCAGTAGTGCCGTTGGATGTTAGTGGCGTTGCAAATATAACCGGAAATATTGTTGGTGGAGCGATGCTACAAGGACATTATACTTATTTAACAGGTGCGGGGACTTCGTTTTACAACACGTCGTTACCACAGGGGATTTACACTTCGTGGAATTCCTTTTCAGGGTTAGGTGGAACAGAGTTCATTAATTCACGAGGAGGAGGTTCAGTTGGTGGTTTTAAATTTTTAGATATTGCAAGTAATGCCGTGAATTCACAAAGGACATTAATGACTATTAACGGGAATGTAGGCACAAACGCAGGATTTGTTGGGATTAATACAAGTAGTCCGTCATATCAATTAGATGTGTCAGGAAATATCAATACAAATGCAAAACTAATATGTAATACAACATCATTTTCATATTCTTCATTACCAACATTATCTGCGGGAACGTTAGGATATAATACAACTGCAAATTATGCATCACTACCATTAACTCCAGCATCTTCTTCCTATTATGCAATTACATTTACATCTTTGCCGATTGGCGTTTATATGATACAAGCCTATGTAATAGGAACATTTATTACGACAACAATAACAAATATTCGTTTAGGTTTATCAACAGCATCAAATACATTGACCACAAATAACTTGTCTCAACAAATATTACCAGTTCTCTCATCTACAAATGTCCAATCAATTAGTTATAATTACTATTTATCAAATTCAGCATCTACTACCTATTATATTGTTCTTGCTACAGGTGCATCATTTGGAACAAGTAGTATAACATCGTTTAATGCGAGTTTTATAAGAATTGCTTAATCTTCCTTGTCTTCTGTTTCTAATCTTGCTTTTCCAAATTCTTTACTTGTTTCTACTGCCCTTTTATAGAATTCTGTAGATTTTGTTGTCATAACATAACTTATTTGTATTAGACCATCTAAATATTCTTTTGTCATAAAAAAATGATGAGTATCTTCTTCATTTGTAAATAGAAAGGATTTTGTAATTTTCCCTTCTTCATACATATCTACTTTATAAACAAATTCAATTTCGGTTGGTTTCATTATATATTATATGAATATATTATATTATTAAATTCAGGGAACTACGTTCCCCGAACCCCTCCTTTTACTTGAAATGTATATAAAACAATCTAAATACATTTTCTAATATAAAATTGATTTAAAAATAATTTAGGAAATTATACCACTATATTGTAGTAAAAATGTTATCAAACGAAAAGAAGAGAGAACTACGAGAATACTTTGAAATTAAGAATATCAGTTATTGGAAGACAAGAGAAGGTTATTTGAAAATCGATGAATATTATGAAGTCTTACTTGGTAGAATGAATAAGGCTATCCAAAAACAAGAAGAAGAAAAACGAAAACAGGAAGATGAGGAAAAACGATTGCAACAAGAAGAAGAAGATAAACAAAAGGACTTAAAGAGAAGACTAAAAAATAAATTGAAAAAATTAAGAAAACGTCTAAACAAGAAAATAAAAGAAATTAGCGATACCGATGAAGATACAGATGATGAAATCCAACAAGTAAAACCGTATGTGTTCTTTAGTCCATCATTACAAAATCAATTTAATGATAATTTATATTTGATTGAAATGTTAAATCAGTATTACGATAATAATGAAAATTATAGAAATTTTCTTTTAGAGAACAATTATGAAAAAATTAAAATTACCCGATGTTTGCATAGAGGATTTACAGATGAATATCATTTCAATGGTTTTTTCTATTCTGGAGACGATAAAATAATCTCAACGTGTATTCACTTTTATGTAGAAAACGATATAATAACAAAATTATCAAAAATCATAGAAATATTTTAAATATTTAGGAGAAAAAAGCATATAAAGATATTTGTATAATATATATAGTAAAATGACGCTTGACAAAACGAATGAAAAATCTATGGAAAAATACAGGGAATACCAGCGAATTTATCAGCAAAAGTATGGAAAACATTATTATAAGCCCGAACAAAAAAGAAAATATAAACTTTATAGAAAGTATGCGGAGATATTTAGGAATATTTTGATAGACTAATTTTATATAAAAAATTGATTGTTTTTTTTCTATAAAATAATTTAGGAACAAAAGAACTTAAAGAAAATATCTATAGATAATATATAATATATATAAAATGGACAACTTGCGAAAAATCAATTCTCTTGGAAAAACCAATCAACGAACATTATTAAGAAAATTCAATCATAGAAATATTAACCAAGCAATCAAACACTATACAGGAGTGATAAAGCGAAAATATACCGATATTGAAAAAAACAACGCATATAAATTAATGCGAAATGAATATAACCAAATGATTGATGAAATGAGAAGAAGACAACCTTTAGTAAATGCAATCAACGCAAATAGACAGAATATAATAAATGTGAATAGACGACAAGTATTAAATCAAATTAGACGAAAAAATGAAGCACAGAATACAATAAAAAGATTTATTGAAAGATACCACTCAAATGCTTTAACAATGGAACAAATGATTGCAAGAGTAGAGAGATTTTTGAATGGAAAAGAAGAACCATTTGAACTTGTATTAAAGTCAGGTATCGCAAACGTTGAACGAAAATTCAAATTTAATGGTTTATCTCATTTCAAAAATTATTGGGATAAGGTTATCAACTCTGGCGAGGTATTAGATTATGATTATACAAACACATACAAAAGACAACAAAATTTAAAAAATGGGGATGTTTCAAAACTCATTGATTATGTCGGCAATACAGAAATTAATCGACATCTACTAAACAATGGTAATAATAGAATTTCAAGATTTATTACAGATTACTATGATAGAAATGAAAACACCAATAAACGAAGAATGCTAAAGGAGTATTCAAACGGTATGAAAAATGTATTTGACTTGTCAGTTATCAAAACAATAGCATTTGTCAATGGCGGATGTAATAATGATAGTCGTTATTGTGAAAGGACAATAAAATCAGCCCATTTTGAATACAAGGTTTATAATCCTACAGGAAGAAATAATAACTGTCTATTCAAGTGTTTGGAGAAAATACTTGGTAATAATGTAAATATCAAAAAGTTAAGAAAAGACTTTGAGTTACCAACAAACACACCAGTTTCAATTGTAGATGCATATAAAATTATTCGTTCTTTGACTGACAAATCCATTTATATTATTGATTGGGAACAGAATGAAGAACTGGATGAAGATAATACTTATATTGTTCTAAAAGATGGACATTATTATGTCGTTGAGGAATTCAAAGAAATTCTACGTAAAGACAAAAAAACCAAACGTGGTCTTCTTACATTTGATTTTGAAACAAGAAAAACAGAAGACTATTATTTAATCAAAGCGTCCAACACAAAATCGTATATTTTAAAAGACACGATATGTTGCATTTATTACAAACCATATGATGGTGGAAAAGTAAAACATAAATATCTTCAATCTTTACAGAACAAAGACAAAAACATTGAGCGAAAAAAAAATGCATTTATTACAGACGATAAAAAAACATCTGCCCGAAAATTTATTGACTGGTTAAACGAACAATCCAAAATCAAAAAGTCATATAATATCATTGCCCATAATGGTGGTAATTTTGACTTCTATTTCATTATTAGTGCAATGACAGAACAAGAGTTAAAGGATTGTGATATTCAAATGCGTGGGACAACTATTATCAGTATTAACTATAAAGGTAATCTCTTCAAAGATAGTTACTGTTTTATGACCTTCAGTTTGGAAACATTATCAAATAATTTCAAAGTAGAAGAAGGCAAATTGACTACTCTTACAATTAACGATGAAGAAATATCATCGTCACAGTTGTGTTTCTACAAAAACTATTTAACCTTCAATGACTTTATGAACTTGCAAGAAAATGAACCCGCATTTTGGGACAAATATATTGAATATTGTGAGCGTGATTGTATCGCATTGTATCAAATATGGGAAAAATTCACTGGATGCGTCAATACATTAATATCATCCATTAATCCTTATTTATTACAAAAATGCCCTTTGATGTCTTCCTCCACGATTGGTTCTCATTCTAAAAAAATTCTTAATACTTTAAATGCAACAAATAAGAAGTATCCATTTATGGGTAGAGACAAACGCACAATGGATATGTTTATGAAAGATGTTGAAAATAAAGATATTGATATGGAGAAGTATAAATTTATCACCAAATTCAAGCGTGGAGGTATATCCCATTGTCATAAAGCAGGTTTGCATACACACGGAATTACATCTGTTGATATTGCTTCACAGTATCCAGCGTCATTGGTTCAAAGCAGAATACCAGTTGGTTTATCTCATTGGACAAATACATATGAGAAAGGTATGCACGGGTTTTATCATTTGAAAAATCTTAAATTCAATACCAAATATGATTTAAAACCGATTGCAAAACTAAAATCATCTGGAGTTCTAAACTGGAATACTGGCGAGAGTGTAGATGATGTATTTGTTGATACATATACTATTGACTACTTACAAAAATATTACGGTTTAGAAAGGTTTGATGTAGAACAAGGTTTAATATCAAGTGAAGATATTGACGGACATAAACTATTCGGTAAATATGTGGATACATTTTACAAAGAAAAGAAAAATCAAGATGCATTGAACAAAAAACAAGACCCAAGTTATAACCCAGCACTTCGTGAGACAATTAAATTATATACAAACAGTCTTACAGGCAAATTAGTCGAAGACCCAGAACGGCATTATAGTTTGAAATTTGCAATAGAAAATGATGGTGCAGATGCAATACTCAATGGTGTTGGAGTAAATAAAGAATTCAACCCAAACAAATTTAATGAGTGGATAATCGCAGGGGTGATGGTATATTCCTATTCTAAACGATTGTTGTTTGAGTATATTCGTTGTCTTCCAGATGACAGTAATTCAGTCATTCATATTGAAACGGATGGAATTTATTTTGACACAAGGGACAAAGATATATTTGATAAGAACCTACGAGCATATAATGGAGAATATAAAGCAATCCAATATGGGGACGATTTAGGGAACATAAAAATTGAAACAAATACTCCCGCAGGAAACGATGACTACTTTTTAGGTAAAAAGTTTTATTGTATTACAAACGGGGATAAAGATGTAAATAAAAATATAATAGACAAGATTAAAATCAAAGGAATTCCAAAATGTACTATAGATGATGCAGGGAATAAAATTAAGTTGGTTGATAAAGAAGTATATAGAACAGTTTATAATGGAGAAAAGGTCAAAAAAGAATTTATGACATTAAAGCGTGATTTATTCAGTAAGAACACAAAAATATCCGCATATAAAGCCCACAGAACAATTAACCCAAATTGTGTATATAAAAAATGGGAGTAATATATAATATGTCAAGAAAGAAGTCAGTATTAGTTGATGAGTTAAATATTAAGGACAGTGGAGTGTATTGCTTCTTTCCATTTTCAACTTTGGATAAAAATGATAAGGGTGTATTTAAAATCGGTATTGCAAAGAAATCAATCTATAAAAGAAGCGAACAATATCATACCTATTTCCCTATGGGGTTTTATTATGTTGCCTTTTTGGAAAATGCAAGAGTTCCAATAAAAACAAGGAATAAACAAGAAACAACTATTTATAAACAATATAGAGAAATAGAAAAATTCATTACTGATTATCTTATAAAACACGGGGCAAATCCAATAAGGACAACAGCAAGAATATTACATAAGAATGAAAATAATTCTATTCTCATAAAAGAATCGGAGGTGAAAACTAGAAAACGAAACGCTCAAGATTTATGTAAGTCTATGCCACACTGTACACAGTATTTTTTTAAAAAGCTTTTTTAATTAAAATTAGTTTTTTATTAAAATCTGTTCAGTTTATTATGAATGCACCAGAGAGATTTAATACGTGGCGATGGGAAGACGAAGATGATGCTAAAAGAGTTGCCTACGAACCTGATACAAAGCTACCAAATGCTGGTAGGACTTCGTCATCTTCCCATTATTATTTACCCAATTAATGTCAATTTACCAAAGGAACATTTGTGCTCGGAAAAGAAGATCACACCTTAGGCAATCTTATTCGACT
>Ga0114964_10001560_pt1 | contig 16639 bp, 13 predicted proteins | sample C_131016_MF_Meta_FD_92638 | JGI IMG/M metagenome (GOLD analysis project Ga0114964, IMG submission 92638) | Freshwater microbial communities from Lake Croche, Canada to study carbon cycling - C_131016_MF_MetaG | ecosystem: Environmental > Aquatic > Freshwater > Lake | place: Lake Croche, Canada... | reverse complement strand
TTGTCACCATCGGCCAAAAACCGCTTGATGTTGCGCATCTTGATGTTGTAGTCACCGTCATCGGTTCCCGGGCGGAATTTAACTTCCTTGATATCAATGACCGTCTGTTTGGCTTTGGCTTCAGCCGCACGTTTTTGTTCTTGGTACTTGAATTTGCCGTAATCCATCAAACGACAAACCGGAGGGTTCGCCGTAGCGGCAATTTCAACCAAGTCCACGTCCAGCTCACCAGCCATGCGAAGCGCGTCAGCCAAAGACACGATACCCAAAGGCTCGTTGTCTGGTCCAGAGAGGCGAACCTCTGGAAAACTGATTTCACGGTTCAGGCGATGTTTGCGTTCTTCGCGCTGGCGACGATCACGAAATTCGGTAGCGATGGCTCAAATCCTTTTGTTAAAAGACTGTCAAAAACAGTCAAACCGCCCTGCTCTCGCGGGCTAAAGCCAGAAAACAAACCCGGGGGTGAGGCCTTCAAACTTTAGAAGCGATGTCGGCGGTGATGCGTTCAATGAACGCTTCAATCGACATCACACCGAGATCAATATTGCCTCGGGCGCGCACTGCGACGGTACCTGCCGCTTTTTCCTTGTCGCCTGCGACAAGGATGTAAGGTGGCTTTTGCAACGAATGCTCGCGTATTTTATACGTGATTTTCTCATTGCGCAGGTCCAAATTGACCCTAAGGCCTTGATTTGGCACTGCTTTTTGCAGTTTTGCAGCGATTTCACGACAGTAATCGGACTGCGCGTCGGTAATATTGAGGATTTCGACCTGCACTGGGGCCAGCCAAACGGGCAAGGCGCCAGCGTGTTGTTCGATCAAAATACCGATGAAACGCTCCAAACTGCCCACAATCGCGCGGTGCAGCATCACGGGGCGGTGGCGAGCGCCGTCTTCACCCACGTATTCAGCATCCAGGCGTTCAGGCATGTTGGGGTCCACCTGGATCGTGCCGCATTGCCATGGGCGACCAATGGCGTCCTTCAAGGTGTATTCGATCTTGGGACCGTAAAAAGCACCCTCACCTGGCAAATACTCAAAATCGCAGTTGGAGGCCTTGAGACCTGCGGCCAGAGCAGCCTCGGCACGGTCCCAGCTTTCTTCGCTGCCGATGCGTTTTTCAGGACGGGTCGAGAGCTTGTAGATGATGTTGTCAAAACCAAAGTCTTTGTAGACTTTTTGCAGCAAGGTGGTAAAGGCCACAACCTCGGCTTGAATTTGGTCTTCGGTGCAAAAGATGTGGCCATCGTCTTGCGTAAACCCGCGCACGCGCATGATGCCGTGCAAGCCGCCGGTCGGCTCATTGCGGTGGCACTGGCCAAACTCGCCGTAGCGCAGGGGCAGATCGCGGTAGCTCTTGATGCCCTGGTTGAAAATCAGGATGTGTCCCGGGCAGTTCATCGGCTTCAAGGCGTAGTCGCGCTTTTCCGATTCGGTCACAAACATGTTTTCGCGGTATTTGTCCCAGTGTCCGGTTTTCTCCCACAGGCCTTGATCCAGGATTTGCGGGCCTTTGACTTCCAGGTAGCCGTTGTCGCGGTAAACGCGGCGCATGTACTGCTCCACCTCTTGCCAAACCGTCCAGCCTTTGGGGTGCCAAAACACGGTGCCGGGCGAGTGCTCGTCGATGTGGAACAAATCGAGTTCACGGCCGAGTTTGCGGTGGTCGCGCTTTTCAGCTTCTTCCAATCGCGTCAGGTACTGCTGCAAATCGTCTTTGCTGGCCCAGGCCGTGCCATACACGCGCTGCAGCATTTCGTTTTTGCTGTCACCGCGCCAGTAAGCGCCAGCCACTTTCATCAACTTGAAATGCTTGAGCTTGCCGGTGCTGGGCACGTGCGGGCCCCGGCATAAATCTTCAAAAGCGCCTTCGCGGTACAGGCTGACGTCTTGATCGGCGGGGATGCTGGCAATGATTTCGGCTTTGTAGTGCTCACCCAGGCCCGTGAAATAGGCCACAGCTTCGTCACGCGGCAAGACGCGGCGCACGATGGCTTCGTCTTTGTTGGCCAACTCGGTCATGCGTTTTTCAATGGCGACCAAGTCTTCGGGGGTGAAGGGGCGGCTGCAGGCAAAGTCGTAATAAAAGCCGTTTTCAATCACCGGGCCGATGGTGACCTGGGCGGCAGGGAACAAATCTTTCACCGCATAGGCCAACAAGTGCGCGGTAGAGTGGCGGATCACGTCCAGGCCGTCGGCGTCTTTGGCGGTGATGATGGCCAGTTGCGCATTCGAACTGATCATGTGGCTGGTGTCCACCACCTGGCCATCGACCTTGCCGGCCAAAGCGGCTTTGGCCAAGCCAGCGCCAATTGAGGCGGCGACCTCGGCCACGGTGACGGGACCGGAAAACTCACGCAATGAACCGTCGGGGAGTGTGATCTGAACCATGTGTAAGCAATAAGTGGCGCACAGCAAATGCTGCGCTGGGGAAGTACGACCCGTCATTTTAGCTTGGGCCCTGGCAGTGCATAGGGTTTACCGGCATCGACCTTTGGCATTTGCTCGTTAAATTGATCTCGTCTGGTGATTGCATCACCCAATTTACTGAAGGTTCAAAAAATGAAACTGCGCTTTAGTGCGGCCCTGGTTTGGGGCTCTTTGTCTGTTGCCAGTTATGCGCAACCCGCGAACACAGTGCTCGTCAACGGTCAAATTCTCAGTGCAAATGACAAAGACAGTCGATACCAAGCGCTGGCTATCCGAGGTTCGCGGATTGTGTCGATGGGGTCTTCGTTGCAGATGAAATCCCTGATCGGACCGAAAACCCAAGTGGTGGACCTGAAAGGCCGAACGGTCATACCGGGGCTCATCGATTCCCATATGCACGCCATTCGCGCGGCGCTGAGTTACAGCACCGAGGTGCATTGGCTGGGCGTCACCTCTATCGATGCCGCTCTTGAAAAACTCAAGCAAGCCGCAACCCAAGTGCCTCCCGGCGAGTGGCTGATCGTCGCCGGCGGCTGGACGGAAGAGCAGTTCAAAGAAGGCCGGCGGCCCACACAAGCCGAGATCCAGCAGGCGGCGCCAAATAACCCGGTTTATGTGCAATGGATGTACGACTGGGCTTTGCTGAACCGCGCCGGCTACCAAGCGCTCGGCATTCAATCGGAGGCCGACCTGCCCGGTGGCGGCAAGTTCGCGTTGGACGGTGCAGGCCAACCCACGGGCGCCATCGTGGGCGGCATCGTGCCGCTGTTTGACAAATTGCCCAAACCCAATTTTGCGCAAAAAGTGGCCGGCACCCAGAAGTTCTTCAAAGAACTCAACCGCGTGGGCGTCACAGGGGTAATGGACCCCGGCGGCTTCAATATGTCGCCAACGGAATACGCGCCTCTGTTCAAGGTGTGGCGCAACAAAGAATTGACTGTGCGTGTCAACTTCAGCTACTTCTCGCAAAAGAAGGACAAAGAGTTTGAAGAGTTCAAGGAGCTCACACAGCTGTTGCCCATGGGCTTTGGCGATGACATGCTGCGCTTCAATGGCATTGGCGAGCGCGTGGCTTTCAGCATGTACAACAACGACAAAGCCACACCCGCCGATCAAGAAAAGCTCTACCAGATCGCACGCTGGGCGGCCGAAAATGGACTCACCCTCACGCAACATTGGCACGAAGACAGCTCCGTTGGCACCTTGCTCGACGTCTTTGATCGTGTTCACCGCGAATTTCCAATTGACAAATTGCGCTGGTCCATTGCCCATTTGAATAACGGTACCCAAGCCACCTTTCAACGTATGAAAAATTTGGGCGTCGCTTGGGCCATGCAAGATGCCATGTACTTGGAGGGCGACCGCGTGCTGCATCGGCACGGAGAAAAAGCGGCGGAACACATGCCGCCCATCAACACCGCCCTCAAGGTCGGCGTCAAAATAGGTGCGGGCACCGATGCCCACCGCGTGGCCGATTACAACCCCTTTATCGCTTTGCGTTGGATGCTGGATGGCAAAACGGCTTCGGGTAAAACATTGCGTTCGACCAACGAAATCCCCTCCCGCCTGCAGGCGCTGAAGTTGTACACCTCAGGCAGTGCATGGTTGGCTCACGATGAAAAAAATCGAGGCGTCTTAGAAGTTGGAAAACTGGCCGATCTGGCGGTACTCAGTCAAGATTACATGCGTGTGCCGTTGGACAAAATGGCCGACACGCATTCCGTTTTGACCATGGTCGGCGGCACCATCGTTCACTCCGAGCTCCAATAAAAAGGCCGCCCTTGTGGGGCGGCCTTGGGGGATCTGCAGCGCCGTTTCAGACGCTTTTGCCGATCAGTGGAACTGCTCTTCTTCGGTCGAACCCGTCAAGGCTTTGACGGAAGAGGCGCCACCTTGGATCACGGTGGTCACGTCGTCGAAGTAGCCTGCGCCCACTTCTTGTTGATGTGACACAAAGGTGTAGCCCTTGTCGCGCGCTGCAAATTCAGGCTCTTGCACCATGTTGACGTAATGCTTCATGCCTTCGCCATTGGCGTAAGCGTGGGCGAACTGGAAGGTGTTGAACCAGTTGATATGGATACCCGCCAAGGTGATGAACTGGTACTTGTAACCCAGAGCCGACAAGTCTTCTTGGAACGAAGCGATTTGGGTGTCGTTCAGGTTCTTCTTCCAGTTGAAAGAAGGTGAGCAGTTGTACGACAGCAATTTGCCTGGGCAGGCCGCGTGCACAGCTTGGGCAAATTCACGCGCAAAGCCAATGTCTGGAACGCCAGTCTCACACCACACCAAGTCGGCGTAGGGGGCGTAGGACACGCCGCGGCTGATGGCTTGTTCCAAACCATTTTTCACGCGGTAGAAACCTTCGGGTGTGCGCTCGCCGGTCAAGAAAGGCTTGTCGTTGGCGTCGTGGTCCGAAGTGATCAGGTTCGCGGCTTCGGCATCGGTTCGGGCCAACACAATGGTGGACACGCCCATGACGTCAGCCGCAAAACGTGCAGAGATCAATTTCTCGCAAGCTTCATGGGTAGGCACCAGAACTTTACCGCCCATGTGACCGCATTTTTTCACAGCTGCCAATTGGTCTTCAAAGTGAACGCCTGCAGCACCCGATGCAATCATGTTCTTCATCAATTCGAAAGCGTTCAACACGCCACCGAAACCGGCTTCGGCGTCGGCCACGATAGGCAAGAAGTAATCGATGAATTCTTTGCTGCCTGGCTCGACACCACGGCCCCACTGAATTTCGTCAGCGCGCTTGAACGTGTTGTTGATGCGGCGAACCATGGTGGGCACCGAGTCGTAGGCATACAAGGACTGATCGGGGTACATGGTCTCCGAGCTGTTGCCGTCGGCCGCCACTTGCCAGCCTGACAAGTAAACAGCTTCCAAGCCGGCTTTTGCTTGTTGCATGGCTTGGCCGGCACTGATGGCACCAAAAGAGTTGACGTAACCTTTCTTGGCGCCACCATTGACTTTTTCCCAGAGCTTTTCGGCGCCACGCTTGGCCAGTGTGTGCTCGATGGGCATGCTGCCGCGCAAACGCACCACGTCTGCAGCAGAGTAACCCCGCTTGACGCCTTTCCAGCGGGGGTTGGTGGCCCAGTCTTTTTCCAAGGCGGCAATTTGCTGTTCGCGGCTGAGTTGTTCAGTGAAATTTTGTGGCATGGTGAGCTCCAGTGAGTTAAACAAATCGGGTGAGTGAAACGACTGTGAACGCAGCCGATGACTCATCTTAACTCTTATAGAAGACTTGAAAGTCATCTTATGTCTTATATAAGACAATTATTTATCCGTTTAAAATCAATAGGATACAAAGTTAATTTCTCAATACGGAAATTTATTTCTCATATTGAGAAAAAATGATGCGACGCAACATGTCGTCTGCCCACATTATGAAATTTAATTGTTGCATGGCGAAATATTCGGAAAATCACGAGCTTTGAAATCAAGTTCGGATAGCAACAAGCCTTCAGATTTCGACAGCAAAGCGCAAATCACGCCATCGTGATCGCCAAGTGGCATCAGTTGCAGGCAAAACAACCACAGGGCTGACAACTCCGAGTGAAAAAAGCTGTTCTTCACTTGGAAAGATGGGTTTTCTCCATTAGCATGAGCACAGCCGTTTCAAATTGGTGTAACCGGCTTCGAACCAACTTCCGTACAAAGGAATCTCAATATGGCAACTGCAAAAAAAACCCCGGCTAAAAAAGCTGCTCCCGCTAAAAAAGCAGCTCCGGCAAAGAAAGTAGCAACTGCAAGCGCAGCGCCTGCTAAAAAGGTCGCTGCTAAAGCGCCGGCCAAAAAACGCACGCCTAACGCAGCGTTCATGAAGGCATTGACACCGAGCGCCGCTTTGGCGGCCGTGGTGGGCGCAGCTCCTCTGCCACGTACGGAAGTCGTGAGCAAGCTGTGGATTTACATCAAAAAGCATGGCCTGCAAGACAGCGCGAACAAGCGCAACATCAATGCCGATGAGAAACTCAAAGCGGTGTTTGGCAAAGCCCAAGTCACCATGTTCGAGTTGGCTGGCCTGATCGGCAAGCACTTGAAGTAATCAGCACCTGATTGCGTTAAAAATGCCGGGTCCCATCAAGGGGTCCGGCATTTTTCATTGTCGTAACCCAATCGCTGCCAGCGGGTCCTCAGGCGTTCAACGCCGCCGCCGTGATCGCACTCAAGGTGCCGCGAGTGGTGATCACTTCGGGATTCAGCATCACTTCGATCAAGGTGCCTTGGTCTCGCGCCAAGGCGTCCAACAGTACCGCTTCAAATTCTGCCGTACGCGTGATGCGAACGCCCGCATAGCCATAGGCTTTGGCCAAAGCCGCAAAATCAGGGTTGTTCAAGTTAGAGCCCGAAATATGGGTCGGGTATTCGCGCTCTTGGTGCATGCGGATGGTTCCGAACATGCCGTTATTCAGCAGCACGATGATGGTTTTAGCGCCATGCTGCACCGCGGTCGCCAGCTCCTGCCCATTCATTAAGAAATCACCATCACCGGCAATGGTAAAAACGACACGACCGGTCAAAATGGCAGCGCCAATACCGGCAGGAACCCCATAGCCCATGGAACCCACGGTGGGTGCCAGCTGCGTTTTATGCCCTTTGACCAGGCCATGGTGCTTGTAATAGCGATGCACCCAGCTGGCAAAGTTGCCGGCACCGTTGGTCAGCACCGCATCGGCAGGCAGGTGTTTTTGCAGCACAGCGATCACCGCGGGCATGTCGACCACGCCCGCTTCGTTATCCGCTGGCAAACCGGCCAAGGCTTGGGGGCGCACATTGGCTTCGTAGTCGGCATGGATGGCCTGCGTCCACGCCTCCCATGGCAAGGTGTTGGGCGCGGTCAGAACTTCCAAACTGCGGGATGCGGCATTCATGGTGGCGCAGATGGCCAAGTCGGCTTGAAACACCCGGTTCAACTCTTCGGCGCTGGCATGGATATGCACCAAGGTTTGCTGCGCCTTGGGCGGCGTCAGCAAGGTGTAGCCGCTGGTGGTCATCTCGCCCAAGCGGGGGCCGATGGCGATGATCAGATCGCTGCTTTTGATGCGCGCCGCTAACCTGGGGTTGATGCCAATGCCCACATCCCCCGCGTATTGCGGATGAAAGTTGTCAAAGGTGTCTTGAAAACGAAAGGCATTGCCCACCGGCAATTTCCAGTTTTCGGCAAAGCGCTGCAAAGCCTGCGCGGCCTGCACGGTCCAACCGCCCCCGCCCGCAATGACAAAGGGGCGCTCAGACTGCAGCAGCATCTCACGCAGGCGGCGTAATGCACCCGGATCACTCCAAGATTCGACCGCCTCGATCCGCGCCAGGGGTTGCGCTTGCACCATGTGCGTCAGCATGTCTTCAGGCAAGACCAGCACCACCGGGCCCGGGCGGCCGTTCATGGCCGTGGCAAAGGCACGCGCCACGTATTCCGGAATGCGCTTGGCATCGTCGATCCGCTCCACGCGTTTGGCCATGCCCTTGGTACTGGGGCCAAAGAAAGATCCAAAATCCACTTCTTGAAAGGCTTCGCGGTCGCGTGTGTCGCTGGCCACATCGCCCACAAACAACACCATCGGGGTGGAGTCTTGGAAAGCGGTGTGAATCCCAATCGAGGCGTTGGTGGCACCAGGGCCTCGGGTCACAAAACACACGCCTGGGCGACCGGTTAAGCGCCCTTGGGCATCGGCCATGAAAGCCGCCCCCCCCTCTTGGCGGCAGGTGACGAACTGAATCTGTTCGGCGTGGGCATGAAAACCGTCCAACACCGCCAAATAACTCTCGCCAGGCACGCCAAAGGCATGCGTCACCCCTTGGGCAATCAGGCATTGCACCAGCAAGTGGCCGCCCATGACGGCGGGGGGCGTATTTTCAGTAACAGGTACGTTCATGCTTTTCTCTCAGGAATTTGCAGAGAAGATTAGCAGATGCAGGTCCCACGCGGCGCAGGCAAGGTCCTGGGTCATGAACACAGGTGACAGCGGCGGCAAGCCAAGATCGGGACACTGACAGTCCAACCCAGGAGACCCCATGAAAATCAGAGAAATCGCCAGTGGCCTGCAATTTCCAGAAGGCCCCATTGCCATGGACGATGGCTCGGTGCTGTTGGTCGAGATTGCACGCGGCACGCTCACGCGGGTCACGCCAGAGGGTCGGGTCTCGGTGGTGGCCGACTTAGGGGGCGGGCCCAACGGCGCCGCCATCGGCCCTGATGGCGCGGTGTACATCTGCAACAACGGCGGCTTCAACTACACCACCGAGTCCGATGGCTGCTTCAGACCCATCGGTCAAGCCACGGACTACAGCGGTGGGCGCATTGAACGCGTCAACCTGAACACCGGAAAGTTTGAGCGCCTGTTTGACCAGGTAGAAGGTTTGAATTTGCGGGGGCCGAACGACATCGTGTTTGACGCGCACGGCGGCTTTTACTTCTCTGATCTGGGCAAAACCAGGCACAGCGAGATGGACCGAGGCGGGATTTATTACGGCACGCCCAATGGCGCTTCGGTGCATGTGATTGCGCGGCCAGTCATGACGCCCAATGGCATTGCCCTGTCGCCGGATGGCCAAACCCTGTACTACGCCGAAACCGAAGGGGCCCGCGTTTGGGCCTTTGATGTCACCGGTGCCGGTGAAGTGCGCAAGGACGGCTGGCCTTCGCCACAAGGCGCACGCATGTTGGCCGCGTCGCCGGGGGGGCACTATCAGCGCTTTGACTCGATGGCGGTCGACGCCTTGGGCAATGTATGTGTGGCCACCTTGATCCATGGCGGCATCACGATGATTTCACCCGATGGCAGTCTGCAAAGCCATGTCAGCCTGCCCGACCGCTTCACCACCAATTTGTGTTTTGGCGGGCCTGAAAAACGCACGGTTTATGTGACTTTATCGGGCAGCGGCAAGCTGATCGCGATCGATGACTGGCCTGTTCCGGGCTTGGCATTGAACAACCCTGCCTAAGCACCTCACGACGTAAGCAAGGCCGTTAAGCCGAACGCGTTGGGGCCTGGGCAGTTTGACGGCCGACACCCAAAGCGGCACCCACACTGAGCAAGAGCACGGCAGCGGCACAGGCCAAGGTCGCCGCATACCAGCCGCGGTCCATGAAAGCGCCGAAAATCACCGGCGACAAGGCAAAGCCCACATCCAGCCCCGAATACACCAAACCGTAAACCCGGCCTGTGGCCCCCTTGGGCGTGGCTTTTTTGATCATCAAATCGCGACTCGGCCCACCAATGCCAATGGCAAAACCAGTGGCCGCCAACACCGCCATGGTGCCCGTCGCCCCCAACCAACCGGTGGCACACAGAGCCAGCAACACAGCGGCAATGCTCATGCATGTGGCCACCACCCGGTCGCTGTGCGCCGGGCGCTTGGCTGCAACAAAACCACCCATCAACATGCCCGCCGCACCGCACAGCATGTACGCGGTCAGGGTCAAGGTGGCGGCCTCCAGGGAGACGTCATGCAAGGCTTTGAGAATAGGCAGTGAAAAGTTTTGCACCACAGCCAGGGTCACGGTCGAGAGCAAAAAGAAGGCGAAGCACCACCACACCACCGGCAAACGCATGAAAGCCATGTCATTGCCTTTGGGCTCATCCGCGTGGCGTTTGACCACGGTGGTGGCCAGCAGCTCCCGATTCATCCACAGCAAGACCAGAATCGAAACATACAAAAGAGCTGCGCCGACATAGGCGGCGCGCCATCCGGCCCAAACAGACAGGACGCCCAAAAAGGCGGGGGCTGCGGCCCAGCCTAAATTGCCAGTCAAGCCATGCACGCTGAAGGCATAGCCAATTCGGGGGCTGGAGATGCGCTGATTCAGAATAGTGAAATCGACCGGGTGAAAAGCGCAGTTGCCCAAACCTGCCAAGGCAGCCACACACAACATGGCCGGGTAACTGTTGGCGGTGGAGGCCACTGCGCAAGCCAACGCAAAAAACACCAGAGAAGCAAACAAAATCGGACGCGCGCCGAAACGGTCCACCACAAAACCGGAACTGGCCTGCCCAATACCAGAGACCACAAAGAACAGGGTGCTCATCAGTCCGAGCTCTGAATAGCTCCAGCCAAACTCTTTGATGAACACCGGAAACATCAGCGGCAAAAGCAGGTGAGAAAAGTGCGAGCTGGCATGGGCCAAACCCACCAAAGCCATGATGCGTGCATCGTCTCGCAAAGGCACTGGGGAGGCAGCGAGTGCGTCAGCAGAAAGAGTAGTCATGAACGGAGCTTGTGAAAAGGGGGCCCGTAAAACACGGGACGCCCCTGATCATAGCGGCCCTGCGCGCTGGGCGCTCAAGGGCTGACCGGTGTCGCAATGACCCTGTCAAACTTGAAAACGCCGGGCTCACGCACCGGATCCACATCCACGGGAATGGTGGACTTGGGCAGGAAATGCCCCTCCAGCAACAACTTGGACAAGGGGTTTTCGATCCGCTGCTGGATGGCTCGTTTGAGCGGCCGTGCACCAAACACCGGATCAAAACCCACCTTGGCCAATTCCGCATAAGCCGCCTCGGAGACATCGAACGACAACTCCAACTTGGCCAAACGCGCCGCCAAGGCTTGGATTTGGATTCTGGCGATCGACTCGATGTGCTGTGCATCCAGCGAGTGAAAGACCACCGTCTCGTCAATCCGATTCAAAAATTCAGGTCTAAAGTAGTTCTTTAATTCGCCCCAGACCGCGTCTTTCACGTCCTCATAGGGCTCGCCCACCATGGTCTGAATCATCTGCGAGCCGATGTTCGAGGTCATGACAATCACGGTGTTTTTGAAGTCCACGGTGCGACCCTGACCATCGGTCAAGCGGCCATCGTCCAGCACCTGCAACAACACGTTGAACACATCAGGGTGGGCTTTTTCCACCTCATCGAGCAACAGCACCGAATAAGGTTTGCGGCGAACCGCTTCGGTCAAATAACCGCCCTCTTCGTAACCCACATAACCCGGCGGCGCGCCGATCAGTCGCGCGACCGAGTGTTTTTCCATGAACTCGCTCATGTCGATGCGAATCAGGTGGTCTTCGCTGTCAAACAAAAACCCGGCCAAGGCTTTGCACAGCTCGGTCTTGCCCACGCCCGTGGGGCCGAGGAACAAGAAAGAACCGGTGGGGCGATTCGGGTCCGACAGGCCCGAGCGCGAGCGGCGAATGGCATTCGCCACCGCACTGATGGCCTCGTCTTGCCCAATCACCCGTTGGTGCAGCTTGCCTTCCATTTGCAGCAATTTTTCGCGCTCGCCTTGCATCATGTTGGACACCGGAATGCCTGTGGCACGACTCACCACTTCGGCAATTTCTTCCGCCCCAACTTGGGTGCGCAACAAGCGGTGGCCTGTACCCGCACTTTTACCGGTCTCTTTGGCTTGGGCTTCTTTGAGCAACTTTTCCAGCTCGGGCAACTTGCCGTACTGCAGCTCGGCCACCTTGTTGAAATCGCCCTTGCGTGTGTGGGCATCAATCTGCTGACGCAGCTGATCGATTTGCTCGCGCACATGTTGACTGCCCTGCGCTTGCGCTTTTTCGGAGCGCCAGATTTCTTCCAAATCTGCGGCTTCTTTTTTCAGCTTGACGATTTCTTCTTCAATCAATTCCAGTCGCTTGCGCGAGGCTTCGTCTTTTTCTTTCTTGATCGCTTCGCGTTCAATTTGCAGTTGAATCAAACGGCGATCGAGCTTGTCGATGACCTCGGGCTTGGAGTCAATTTCAATCTTGATTTTGGCTGCAGCCTCATCGATCAAGTCGATGGCTTTGTCGGGCAGGAAACGGTCGGTGATGTAGCGATGACTCAACTCGGCCGCAGCCACAATGGCCGGGTCGGTGATGTCCACGCCATGGTGGACTTCGTATTTTTCTTGCAAGCCACGCAAGATGGCAATCGTCGCTTCCACCGAAGGCTCGCCCACCAAAATTTTCTGAAAACGACGCTCTAGGGCCGCATCTTTCTCGATGTATTTGCGGTACTCGTCCAGCGTGGTCGCGCCCACGCAATGCAGCTCGCCTCGGGCCAAGGCGGGTTTCAGCATATTGCCCGCATCCATGGCGCCTTCGGCCTTGCCGGCACCGACCATGGTGTGCAATTCATCGATGAAGACAATCGTCATGCCCTCATCTTTGGCCAATTCGCTGAGCACGGTTTTCAAGCGCTCTTCAAACTCACCGCGAAACTTGGCGCCAGCCAAAAGGGAGGCCATGTCGAGGGACAAAACGCGCTTGCCACGCAAGGAATCGGGCACTTCGCCTGCCACAATACGCTGTGCCAAACCTTCCACAATGGCGGTTTTGCCCACGCCAGGCTCACCAATGAGCACCGGATTGTTTTTGGTGCGCCGCTGCAGCACTTGAATGGCACGGCGGATTTCATCGTCGCGCCCAATCACCGGGTCCAGCTTGCCCAAGCGCGCACGCTCGGTCAAATCAATGCAGTACTTTTTGAGTGATTCGCGTTGCCCCTCCGAATCGGCCGAGTTCACGCTTTGACCTCCCCGCACGGCATCGATCGCCGATTCCAGGCTTTTACGCGACAGCCCGTTTTCTTTGGCCACACGGCCCAACTCGGATTTGCTGTCGGTCAGTGCCAGCAAGAACAACTCACCGGCGACAAAAGCGTCACCGCGTTTGATGGACTCCTTCTCCGATGCCTGCAACAGCTTGCCCATTTCAGGGCCAATCTGCACCTGATCCTGGCCTGTGACTTGGGGCAAACGCTTGACTGCGCTGTCGGCGGCCAAAGTCAAACCGGTCACGTTCACACCGGCGCGCTCCAGCAAAGGCCGCGGGCCGTCCTCTTGGCGCAACATGGCCAACAAGACATGAGCTGGTTCAATATAGGCATGGTCTTGACCGAGAGCCAAAGTCTGCGCCTCGCTCAATGCTTCTTGGAATTTGGTGGTTAGCTTGTCAATTCGCATGAATAAAACTCCTGTTTGCATCAATCTTGTGCTGAATAGCCCATTTTCAAGTCTCCCAAGGGCACCACATTTGCCTAAAATCAAGGAATGAACATCCACCAAATGTCGGTGAACTATGCAGAACGGCAAGATCGCTTGATGCTGCGCGTGAATACCCAAGACGGTCAAGAGTTTCGCCTGTGGTTGACCCGCCGGTTGACGGGGCGGCTTTTGCCCCACTTGCAAGCCTGTGTGGTTCAGTTAGAAACCCGCAACCCCCAAGTCATGGTGAATGATTCTGCGGCGCAGCAGATGCTGACCGAATTGAAACGCGAAACCTTTCTTGAAAAAGCCGATTTCAAAACACCCTTCACCAGTCAAACCCCGCAACTGCCGCTGGGTGAAGAACCCATTCTGGTGACCGATGTGCAATTGAACATGCACTCCAGTGGTACGCTGAATGTGGTGTTCCAAGATCAAAGCGGAGAAGGCTCCACCGGTCGGTCTTGCCAACTCGGCCTGCAATCCTCACTTCTGCATGGCTTGCTGCATTTGATGGGGCAAGCCCTGCAACAAGCCAATTGGCGCATGGAGACGCCCGTGATGCCGGTTGAAAACGATCACCTCGAAGCTTCAACCGTGGCCCGACCCACCTACACCCACTGATCACTGCACAAGGATTGCCATGAAACACCATCGCCAACACCTGCACGCGGCCCTGTGCTTTACCCTGCTCGCCCTGGGCCTGATGGGTTCAGCCCAGGCGGCGACGGCTGTAGCTAAGTCGGCAGCAGCCCCTCGCTGCATGGTGGCCGAAATTCGAGGGATCGCTTTCAGCATTCACCATCCCAGCGAAAGGTATGTGGCCATTACGGAGTGGTTGAACCGAAACGGGCCCTCTTGCTCGCTTGAAAAATTGCAATACATCAACAGCAATCGACCGAACTGGTTTGGACATTCGGACTCACCGGCCTTGGGTCAAGTTTTGGACCAATTCATTGAAATAGCCACTGGGGCGCCACCGAAGGCACCGGTGGTTGCCGCGGACAAAGACCGCTCGTCCTTGCTTGCCGGCACGAATCGCGCCGATGCGCCACCGCCCGTGGTGGCCCCTGCGGTGGCCGGTCAACCGCCTATCATCGTGGCCCCGGTGGTGACGGCACCGGGCGGCTCGGGCAACAAAGGCACGGGCGCAAAACCTTGATGCCAGGATTTCAGTTCGCGGCCTGAATGCCCCAGCGCGCCAAGGCCTGGTCGTCGGTCACGCGCGCATCGACCCACTGAGCGCCTTGTGGCGTGTGCTCTTTCTTCCAGAAAGGGGCTTGGGTTTTGAGGTAGTCCATCAAAAACTCACAGGCCTTGAAGCTTTCACCTCGGTGCGCTGAAGTCACCGCCACCATCACGATTTGATCGGTCGGGGCCAATTCCCCCACGCGGTGGATCACACGCGCCTGGTAAATGTCAAAACGCTGGTGAGCGGCATCGATCATGGCTTCAATCGACTTCTCGGTCATGCCCGGGTAGTGTTCCAGCGCCATCGCCTGCACCTCGTCATGCGCCTGGCCCGTCAAAGCCCGCGTATCGCGCACCGTGCCCACAAAGCTGCAAACAGCGCCCACCCGGGCATCATTCAAGCGCAAGCGCTCAATTTCTTGCGCCAGATTGAAATCTTCGGTTTGGATGCTGACGCGTGCAGACATACCCTCAGCCCCCCGTCACGGGCGGGAAAAAACCCACTTCACAACCGGGCGTGAGGGCGTCTGAGGGCTGGCACATCACCTGGTTCAAAGCCATGCGCACCGGTTTGTCGGCGGCCAGGCATTGAAACGCGGCACCACGCCCCAGCAACTCGGCGCGCAAAGCGCCGACCGTGGTCGCGGCCGTTTGCCAGGCTTCACTGCCACAGCCCAAGGCTTCGCGGATCGATGCGAAATAGCGCAAATGAACTTGCATCATGTCAATCTGTCCTTCTGACTCAGGCGCTGTTCAAGACAGCAAATCCGCAAAAGAGAGATAGCTCACACCATCGCCGTTTTGGATGGTTGTGCCCGCAGGGTTGTCGACCAAGCCATCGCCCCACACGGCCGAGGTCAGTACGCCAGAGCTTTGGTTTGGGAACAAATCAAGGCCCCCCTGGGCATTGCGGCGCACCCGCAAAAATTCACGGCGGCGATCGGCTTTGGGCAAATCAAAATGTGCTGGCAGTGTGATGCGAACGGGTTGGATTTGCTTGGCACCTTGCAATTGCAAAATAAAGGGCCGCACCAACAGCAAGAAAGTGACAAAACTGGAGACCGGGTTGCCGGGCAAACCGATGAAATGGGCGCGACCGGCATCACCTCGCTGCACCCAGCCGTAAGCAAAGGGTTTACCTGGCTTCATGCCAATTTGCCACAGATTCAAAGCGCCCAGGGACTGCACCGCAGGTTTGACATGGTCCTCTTCACCCACCGAGACGCCGCCGCTGGTCAGAATCAGATCATGGTGGTCGGCTGCCGATTTCAAAGCCGCCACCGTGGTGTCGCGGCGATCGGGCACGATGCCCAGATCGCTCACTTCGCAACCCAAACGGTGCAATAAGGCACGCAAGAAAAAACGGTTCGAGTTGTAGATGGCGCCGGCGGCCATGTCCTGCGGGGCCACGTCACCTGGCATCACCAGTTCATCACCGGTCGAGAACAAAGCCACGCGGGGTCTGCGGATAACGCGCAAATGCGCCAAACCAATGCTCGCCGCCAAACCCAAACTGGCCGGGTGCAAGCGCTCGCCGCGATGTAAGACAGTGGCGCCCAGCGTGACATCTTCACCGCTGCAGCGAATCCATTGGCCCCGTCGCGGCACGGATTGGACTTGAACTTCAGGCACGGCTTGGGGGTCCTTGCCCTGCACCGCCATGGTGTCCTCTTGCATCACCACCGCATCTGCGCCGACAGGAATGGGTGCACCGGTAAAAATCCGCGCCGCTTCGCCGGCCTGCAAGGGCACGCCCTGATGACCGGCTGCAATACGCTGCGTCACACGCAAACGAGCGCCAGGCGCGGTCACATCAGCGCAGCGCAGGGCGTAGCCGTCCATGGACGAGTTGTCTTGAGGCGGCACTTGCAAGGCCGAAACGATGTCTTGTGCCAGCACGCGACCATCGGCGTCCAAGGTGGCCAGCGACTCTTCGCCTTCTAAGGGCTGGGCCATGGCGAGCAATTGGGACAAGGCCTCGTCCAAGGCCATCAAGCCCGGACGGGACGGTGCAGGCGAAGTCGTTACGGGTTGGCTCATGGCATCAGTCGCAGTGCTCAGCAATGTAGCGCTGAATCAACGCCGTGTCGGC
>Ga0114964_10001558_pt1 | contig 16652 bp, 12 predicted proteins | sample C_131016_MF_Meta_FD_92638 | JGI IMG/M metagenome (GOLD analysis project Ga0114964, IMG submission 92638) | Freshwater microbial communities from Lake Croche, Canada to study carbon cycling - C_131016_MF_MetaG | ecosystem: Environmental > Aquatic > Freshwater > Lake | place: Lake Croche, Canada... | reverse complement strand
CGCTCGAGCAAAATCACAAAACCACTCACGTAGTTGGCCGCCAACTTTTGCAAGCCCAAACCAAGCCCCACACCAAAGGCTCCGCCCAAGACCGAGAGGGCGGTCAAATCAAGGCCCAGCGCCGACATGGAAAACAAAAGCCCCAACACCAGCAAGGCGCCTCTGAGCACATTGGAGACCACCTTTCTGAGCGACAAATCGTCCAAGGCCGGCTCAATGAGTTGGCGCTCAAGCAGCGCGGACAACCACAATGAAAAGATCAAGACCGCGACACACGACACCAAGCCTTCGATGAGGGCCCTCAAGTCCAGATGGGTCTTGCCAAAGGACAAATGGATGGATTCGAGTTGCATCAAAAACTCAGGCAACCAACCCGTCACCCAAAGAATGCTCAAAGCGGCCACGACAAAACTCAAGAGTCGCTCAACGGCGCGCATGGCGGCACTTTGGGGGAAGACGAAGAGCAAGACTTTTTTACCCAAGGACAAGAGCAGCCAACAAGTGAGGAGCGGCATCACGATTGCCAAGGTCTGGCTGCTGGCGTGGACGGTTTGCCAATAGGCTTTCAATGCCACCACCATGAGCCAAAGCACCAATGGATAGGCCACCCCCGCCAAGACCCCAGAGGGCGCGTGCAGAGAAGGTGCTGCGCCAAAGCGTCGCTGCCCCCAACTCACCAGCCAGTAGGCCAGCGCACACAACCCCAAGATCAACGCCCCTTCCAGGGCGACATGACCCCAAGCAAATTCTTTCATCCAAGCGTCCAGCAGCGACATAGATCGGTCAATCCGCGCAGGTGCGCTTCCACGCTCGAGGCCAATGCATGCAAATCGTAGCCCCCCTCCAAGCATGAGACGATGCGTCCCTTGGCATACTGGGCCGCCAAATCCATGATCTCACGCGTCATCCACGCATAATCGGCCACATGGAGCGAGAGTTGCGCCAACTCATCGTCATGGTGAGCGTCAAAGCCCGCGCTCACAAAAATCATCTCCGGCTCGAAGGCGTGAAGCCGGGGCAGCCAGCCCTCGCGCACCAACTCCCTCACCGCCTCGCCCTTGGTGTAGGCCTTCACGGGCAAATTGACCATGTTGCTGGCGGTCACGTCTGGGTGAATGCCCGGGTAAAACGGATGCTGATAAAACCCCACCATCAGCACCTCCTCCATGCCTGACAAAATGTCCTCGCTGCCGTTGCCGTGGTGGACATCAAAGTCTATGAGGGCCACGCGCTTGAGGCCTCTGCGTCGCACCGCATGCAAAGCGGCAATGGCCACATTGTTGAACAAACAAAAACCCATGCCACGCTGGCGTGTGGCGTGATGTCCTGGAGGACGGATGGCACAAAACGCATTCTCAAGCTTTCCATCGATCACCGCATCGGTGGCCGCCAAGGCGGCGCCGACACTCCTCAAGGCCGCCTTCAGACTGCCACGGTTCATGCGCGTGTCGGGGTCGATTTGCTTGAAGGCCACCGCATCGACTGTGTCATCATTGAGTTGTGCATCCCACTGAATCATTTTTTCAATATAGGCTGCGTCATGGGCTAGACTCAAGTCAGCAACACTGGCGAGCGGACAAGCCGGCCAATTGAGCGCTTGGTCCAAGCCCGATGAGAGCAATCGGTCTTGGATGGCCAAGAGTCGCTGCGGGCACTCGGGGTGCCCCTCGCCCATGTCGTGGAGGAGGCAGTCGCTGTGGGTGTAGTAGCCTGTCGTGTGCATGAAGTTAAGCTTAACATGGCTTGGTGACCGCAAAACGGGAATCAACGCTCAAAAAACCAAAAGGACATCCAACTGTGGGCTGGAGAAACTGCTTGAACATCTGCTTGATAAATCACCTTGTAAACCGCCTTGTCAACCGCCGAATCAACTGCCTTATTCATGGCCTTGAAAACGGGTTGGTCGCCGGGGGCGCGCTCGGCTGGATTCTGTGCTGCGCCGCGCCCGTCTTGGCCCAGGCCTTGCCAAACGACAACGCCGCGCGCCCTTCATCAGACCACGCAACGCTTCACTCAGCCCCCTCCAAGAGCGCCAGCGCAAGCGTGAAAACGGCGCACCGTGCGCAGCACGGTGCCAACCAACGGCCCCCAAAACACGCTCCTCGCTTGAACATCACGGGCCCCCAATTTCAAAAAAATGCCGCTTTTTGGGGCTTGGTGGATCGCATGACCGAGCAAAGTGGGCTGCCCCGCTCTTGGGTCGAGCGTCAACTCTCCAAGGCCCACCACTTGGCGCAGGTGAAGCAACTCATCTTGCCCGCGGCCATTGGAACGCGCAAAAATTGGAAAGCCTACCGGGAACGATTTTTGAATGTGCAGCGCATCGAGTGGGGCCAGGCCTTTGCCGCGAAACACGCCGTGGAGTTGCAAAGGGCCGAGGAGATCTATGGTGTACCGGGCTCGATCGTCACGGCCATTTTGGGGGTTGAGACCTTGTACGGACGGCACATGGGGCAATACCCAGCGCTAGACGCCCTCACCACCTTGGCGCTGGACTTTCCCTTGAGTCACCCGCGGCGCGAGGAACGTGTGAAGTTTTTTGAAGGCGAGTTGGCCGCCTTGTTGCGACTGATGAACGACCCCGTCCTGGGCCAAGCGCCCTTGTTATCGAGTTATGCCGGTGCCATGGGCATGGCGCAATTCATGCCATCGAACTGGCAACGCTTTGGCGTGGACTTTGACGGGGATGGGCGCGTTGATTTGATGCATTCCCCCAGTGATGCGATTGGCTCGGTGGCGCATTACCTGCAGGCCTACGGCTGGACAAAGGGATTGCCCACGCATTACGAGCTCTCCGCCTCGGACCCAACGCTGCAAGCCCTCCCAGCGGGCCATTTAGAGACTTTGCTCGCCCCCGATATTTTGCCCAGCTTTAGCGCCGAACGGCTCGCACAATTGGGTCTTGATTTGAGCCCAGCAGTGCGCGCTCACAGTGGCCCTCTGGCCTTGGTGGCCTTGGAAAACGGCGACGCTGCAAACTCCTATGTATTGGGGAGTGAAAATTTTTACGTGATCACGCGCTACAACTGGAGCAGCTACTACGCCATGGCGGTCATTGAGTTGAGTCAAGAAATCAAGGCTGCACCACTGCGCTGAACCAGCCTAGACCCAAAGCTCTTGGCAGGCGCTTGCCTGCCAGCGAAGATCTTTGCGCCACCAGTGCACCAACCAACATGGCGTGGTGGGAGTGCGTTTTGCGTCTCTTTTGGATGGACCTATTGCTAGACCTCAGCCAAAAGTTTCTCCTCATTGACGCCACCTGTGCTCGGCTTTGATGCGCCTTGCCACTGAGTCACTTGGCCAGCACCTTGAATGTTTCACGGCACTCATTCATCAATGCTTGCCCCGCTCGCTATTTCAGCCGCCAACAGCGCGTTGCAAGGGGAAACTTCAAGCCCGTTGGGCGACAACTTCACAAAAAGGGGGCCCCTTTACTCACGTGCAAATGATGGATCATTTTCTTGGGCAAAATCACTCCCAAAGAATTGCCAATTTGAGTAACGCGAAGTCGCTGGATGTTGGACTCCGGGCAACGATAGTGATCACCGAAATAACAACCCCTCGATGAATCGCTCTGGATGAGGGTGAGGCTTTGGCACGATTGAAATCTCAGGCCAAGATCAAAAGATTGGCACTTTGATGCCCGCACTGAACACGGTTTTGAACGCTAAAATCACGTCCATGGACAGCCAATTCATTTTTAAGCACGCTTAAAACTGGAGCAGCTGCTTGGCCATGGCGGTGATCGAGTTTTCACAAGAGATGACGCAAAACGCCAACAAGTTGGTTTCAAATCCGCCTTCACTTGGACTGGATGGAGCCCCCTGCAAAGAGTTGACGCCCCACTGGGCTCATCAATATTGAGCCCCATCACCCCCAAAGCTTCAACACCCCAAGCATTGATCAAGACCCCATGAATCCCCTGAGTCCGAAGAAACTGTTGTTGAGCAAATGGACGGCGGTCAAGCCCGTGGCCAAGCAAAAACACTTTTTGGTGAGCCGAGTGATTCAGCCGGCTTTACCCGAGGATCCCATTGAGTTGGTGGAAATCCAATCGGTGTACTCCCACGCCACGCAGATCATTGCCTGGCGTGAATTGCAAAACGATTCGGTGTGGCGTCAAGGCTGGGTTTGAGATGCAGGGGCTTGGGGCTGAAAGTCACCTGCATTCAACGCACTCTGCGCACTTGAGCACGCCTTAAATCACCCCTTAAACCACCCCTTGATCGACCAAGGACTGGATGTCTTGGTCGCTTTTATGAAGGACCGATTTCAAAATCTCTTGGGTGTGTTGACCCAAGGTGGGCGGCGGCATCTCATGGGTGATGGGGGTGGCGGAGAACTTCATCGGGCTGCCCACCAACGTCACCTTGCCCGCTGCCGCGTGGGGCAGCTCGAACTTCATGCCGCGAGCGATCACCTGGGGCTCTTCAAAGACCTCGGCGATTTGATTGATCGGCCCATTGGCCACACCCGCCTCATCGAGCAAAGCGACCCAGTCACGGGTGGTTTTGGTTAAAAAGATGGCATTGAGGATGTCGGTGATTTCAGCACGGTGCTTCACGCGCTCACCGTTGCTGCTGAACCGTGGGTCGCTCGCGAGCTCAGCACAACCGGCGGCCTGGGTGAATTTTTTGAACAAATTGTCGTTGCCGCACGCCAAAATGAGCGCCCCGTCTTGGGTCTTGAAGGTCTGGTAAGGCACGATGTTGGGGTGCGCATTGCCCAAAGACAACGGGGACTCGCCCGTGGCAAAATAATTCATGGCCTGATTGGCCAAAAGCGCCACACAAGAATCCAGGAGCGAGACATCGATCCATTGGCCTTGACCGCTCACCGCGCGGTGCGCAATCGCGGCACAAATGGCCACACTGGCATACATGCCAGTGGACATGTCGATGATGGGCACGCCCACGCGCTGGGGCCCGCCTCCAGGCAAGTCATCTTTTTCACCGGTAACGCTCATCAAGCCGCCCATGCCTTGCGCCATGAAGTCGTAGCCAGGCCTGTCCTTGTAGGGGCCGGTTTGCCCAAAGCCCGTGACCGAGCAATAAATGATCCCTGGATTGATGGCCTTGATGTCCTCGTAGCCGAGACCATAGCGGGCCAGGTCACCCACTTTGTAATTCTCCACAATCACATCCACCTCCTTGGCCAACTCACGCACCAACGCTTGGCCTTGGGGGTCGGAGAGGTTGACAGTGATGGATTTTTTACCGCGGTTGGCCGCACAAAAATAGGCCGACTCTCGGGTCACATCACCTTGTTCATTTTTCAAATAGGGAGGGGCAAAGGCCCTGGAGTCATCGCCTTTGACGGGGCGCTCGACTTTGATCACTTGGGCCCCCAGGTCGGCCAAGTTTTGCGCGGCCCATGGGCCCGCCAACACGCGCGAGAGGTCAAGTACTTTGATGTGGGATAAGGGACCAGTCATGTCAGGTGCTTTCTGCTGTCATTCGTTAGGGAGACACTTTTGCCGCCGGCAAGAACAAGTCTTGCACACTGGAAGAAGTGGAGATGATGCCTTTGGCCAGGAGTTGGCGGTGGCGATCGAGTTTTTTCAAATCATACTGGTAGTTCACCATGATGCCCCAAGACTGCTTGGCGCCTTTGTTGGAAGGGTCTGCATCCCAGTTGATGCGCTCAACGCGCGCGCCGTTGTGCAAATGGAATTTGGCAACCGCATCCAAGGGGCCAGTCTCGCCCAAGGTTTGCCCCAAATAAACAGAGGCTGCGCGCATCAAGAACGATTGCAGCACGGGGTTTTTTTGCATCACCTCACCGGGCTCCAAGAGTTTCACAAAGTCGGCAAATTGATTGAACTCCAGACCCACCGATTTCAGCAAAGCCTGCAACTCTTTGTCACTCAGTCGCTGGAGCAAGGCATCGCAGTTTTTGAGCACCCAAGGCCTCAGTCCCGGAATGGGTGACAAGGTGGCAAAGGTTTTGAGTTTGGGAAACTCGGCCTTCAAGACTTCAACCACCCGTTTGATGAGCGAGTCACCAAAACCCACGCCTTTGAGGCCAGGCTGGGTGTTGCTGATGGAGTAAAAGATGGCAACGCTGGCTTTTTGCAAATTCTCAGGAGCCGCGTTCTCGTCAAGCAGTGGCGTGATGCTTTGGGCCATCTCTTCCAAGAGGGCCACTTCCACAAAGATCAACGGCTCTTGGGGCAAATTGGGATGAAAAAACCCGTAGCACCGCCGGTCGCTGTCGAGCCGGTTTTTCAGATCCGCCCAACTCTTGATGAAATGCACGGCCTCGTACTGAATCAGCTTTTCAATGAGGGAAGCGGGCGAATTCCAGCTGAGTTGGCGCAGCTCTAAAAACGCCACGTCAAACCACGTGGAGAACAAGCTCTCGAGCTCCACGTCCAAGGCCGCCAAGGTTTTGTTGGACTTGAGCATGGGCAGCATCTCGGCGCGCAAGTCCATCAAAAACCGAAGCCCCCCTTCAAAAGCAGCAAAACGCTGAAACAACCGAGTGCGTGGCGAGATCAAAGAGCGGCGCAATTTGATCTCAGCGGCTCCTTCGTCCGGGGTTCCAAAGGCCTGGGTGTACTCGTCCTTGGCCGCCATCACTTTTTTGGCGTCCGGCCCGAAATGCTCACTGATCAACAGCCACACATCCAGCCGCTGGGGTGTGGAGGCATTCAAATACCACTGGGAAAAAACCTTGGCGCGGCGCCCGCCTTCGATCTCGCTCACCTGAGGGTCAATCACGTTTTGCAACTCCTTCATCACCTTTCTGAGGGTGCGCTCGGGCAGCACTTGTTCACGCTTTTTGATCGAGGCCTCAATGCGCTCTTTGGTCGCATGATCGTCTTGGAGGCTGTTCAAGGCCGGCTTGGTGCTCACTGTCACCGATTGGGTTTTGCTGCGCAGCAGCTTCATTCCTCTCTCAAGCCAATGGGGGGTGTTCATACCGCGACGGTCCTTTGTGTGAGGTCGGCCAACTGGGTGAGAGCGGCGTGTTGATGGTTGATGTGTTCGCGCATGGCCTCTTGTGCGGCCAATGCATCCCGGCGGAGGAGGCACTCGAAAATCTTGCGATGCTCTTCTAGACTTTGGGCCAGTCGACCCGGTGCATGCAGTTGCTGCAAACGCGAGAGGCGCACAATTTTTCTAAGGTCGGAAATGGTCTGAGCCAACCACGCGTTGTCGGCCAGCACAATGATGGCTTCGTGGATGGCCAAATTGACCCGGTAGTAAGCGGCGATGTCTTGGGCCAAAAACGCCTCTTCCAGTCTGGACTGCCAAATCCCCAAGGCTTCAAGGTCGGCGGCCTTGAGGTTCAGAGCCGCTTCATAGGCGCTTCGCCCCTCCAACAGGGCGACCATGGGGAAGATGTCATCGAGATCTTGGCGGCTGATCACCCGCACGGAGCAGCCCACGCGAGGTTCGTGCACCACCAAGCCCTCGGCGCAAAGGACCTTCAAGGCCTCTCTCAAGGGCGTGCGAGAAATGGCAAAGCGCGCGCACAAATCGCGCTCATCAATGAAAGCGCCTGGCGTTAATTGGCCATCAAAAATCTGATCCCTGACCCAATCGGCCACCTCTTGGTGCAAGGATACGTGCGGCGTTTTCATCTGGAAAGGGCTTTAAAACAGTTAAAAACAGCAAAAAAGACGTGAAAATCATCTAAGTTCTGTAATTATGCGTAATTACAGCGATTTACTCAAGCGACCAAGAGCCCCTTGACGGGTCTGTTACGGTCAATCAATGCAAATACAACAATCCGGCAAACGCCACGCGACGGGCTTGATGTGGAGATGGGGTCAAGCCGCGCTCATTTCAAGACAGCCCAGGACTGGGCCGTGCTGCACGAGCGCTCAAGCGGAACGCGTGGACTTTACTGTGGCGCTGCGGCACGCTGGTTGGCACGGGCGTAGAGCCAAGCCCCGAAGACCACCATGGGAACGCACAACCACTGCCCCATGCTCAAGCCCAAGCTCAACAAGCCCAAAAACGCATCGGGCTCGCGGAAGTATTCGGCCGTGAAGCGACAAATGCCGTACCCCATGAGAAAGACCCCAGACACCGCACCGCGGGCCCGAGGTGTTTTGGCGTACCACCACAAGAGGACAAAGAGCAGCAAACCCTCGAGCAAAAATTGGTAGAGCTGAGATGGATGTCTCGAGACCAAAGAACCGCTTTGAGGAAACACCATGGCCCAAGGCAAGGTGTTGTCCGCCACCCGCCCCCACAACTCTCCGTTGATGAAGTTGCCCACTCGCCCACTGGCCAAACCGGTGGGGACGCAAGGGGCGATGAAATCGGTCACCTCCAACCACGGGCGGTGATGGATCAAGCCCCAAATCACCATGGCGACAATGACCCCCAGCATCCCCCCATGAAAACTCATCCCGCCTTGCCAGACATAAAGGATCTCCAGCGGATGGGAGAGGTAAAAATCAGGCTTATAGAACAAACAGTAGCCCAATCGGCCACCGATGATGACACCGAGCACCCCATAAAACAGCAGGTCTTCGACTTGCTCAAAAGACCAGGGGTTGGCACTTTTCAATGAGCTCACGTAAGGCTCATGCAGCAAGCGCCTTCGCGCCAAGAGCATAAAAAGCACAAAAGCCACCAAGTAGGTGAGGCCATACCAGTGCACGGCCAAGGGGCCCAAGTTCAGGGCCACTGGATTCCATTGAGGGTGTGTGAGCATGCTGGGTATTGTATTGATGAATGCGGCGGGCATTCGAGCGCCAAGCGGTTAAACTTGACCCCTTGAAAGAGGGGAGACGACTTGGTCCACGACACCGTGCTGCAGGCCAATTCATTCGCAAGTTGCCTTGGCCACTTCTAGACATCGCTTCAAACCTCTCTTCAAACCTCTCTTTGGATCTCTCTTTAGACCTTTCCTTGGACCCATCATGGACATCAAAACAATTCAAATCAACCGCCGCTCGGCCCAAATCACCCAAGGCAAATCCCGCGCCCCCAATCGCTCGATGTACTACGCCATGGGCTACCAAGAGGGCGACTTCAACAAACCCATGGTGGGCGTGGCCAATGGGCACAGCACCATCACGCCGTGCAACAGCGGCTTGCAAAAACTCGCCGACGCAGCCATCCAGGGCATTGAGGAGGCGGGCGGCAACGCGCAGGTGTTTGGCACCCCCACCATCTCAGACGGCATGGCCATGGGCACCGAGGGGATGAAGTACTCCTTGGTTTCGCGCGAGGTCATTGCCGACTGCGTGGAGACCTGTGTGCAAGGCCAATGGATGGATGGTGTCTTGGTGGTCGGTGGGTGCGACAAAAACATGCCCGGTGGCATGATGGGCATCTTGCGCGCCAACGTGCCGGCCATTTACGTCTACGGAGGCACGATTTTGCCAGGTCGCCACAACGGCCAAGATCTCAACATCGTGAGCGTTTTTGAAGCCGTGGGACAAAATTCGGCGGGCAAAATGAGTGACCAAGAGCTCAAAGAGATTGAGCAAAAAGCCATTCCCGGCACGGGTTCTTGCGGCGGGATGTACACCGCCAACACCATGTCGAGTGCGTTTGAAGCCTTGGGCATGTCACTGCCCTTTTCGTCCACCATGGCCAACCCCCACGATGAGACGCAAAACTCTGCCAAAGCCTCGGCCAAAGTACTCATTGAAGCGATCAAGAAAGACTTGAAGCCGCGCGACATCGTCACGCGCGAATCGATCGAAAACGCCGTGAGCGTGATCATGGCCACGGGTGGCTCGACCAATGCGGTGCTGCACTTTTTGGCCATCGCGCATGCCGCCCAAGTGCCCTGGAGCATTGATGACTTTGAGCGCATCAGAGTGCGAGTGCCAGTGCTGTGTGACTTGAAGCCCTCAGGCCAATTCTTGGCGGTGGACTTGCACCGCGCCGGCGGCATTCCCCAAGTGATGAAGGTGCTGTTGAAGGCCGGTTTGCTGCACGGGGATTGCATGACCATCACGGGTAAAACCGTGGCTGAAAATTTGGCCGACATTCCCGATGTGCCCCGCGCAGACCAACACGTCATTCGCACCGTGGCCACGGCCATGTACCCTCAAGGCCACTTGGCCATCCTCAAAGGCAACCTCTCCCCCGAAGGCGCGGTGGCCAAAATCACCGGCCTCAAAAACCCCGTGATCACGGGCCCTGCACGGGTCTTTGACGACGAGCAGTCGGCGTTGGCCGCGATTTTGGCGGGCCAGATTGTCGCTGGCGACGTGATGGTGCTGCGCTACCTGGGCCCCAAAGGCGGACCCGGCATGCCCGAGATGCTGGCCCCCACGGGTGCACTCATTGGAGCAGGACTTGGAGAGAGCGTGGGCCTCATCACCGATGGGCGCTTTTCTGGCGGGACTTGGGGCATGGTGGTGGGACACGTGGCCCCAGAGGCCTCGGTGGGTGGCGTCATTGCCTTGATCCATGAGGGCGACTCCATCACGATCGATGCGCACCAACTGCTTTTGCAACTGCATGTGAGCGACGCAGAGTTGGCCAAGAGGCGCTCCACCTGGGTGGCGCCTGAGCCACGCTACAAGCGCGGCGTGTTGGCCAAATTTGCCTACAACGCCTCCAGTGCCAGCTCGGGTGCGGTGCTCGACCTCTTTGAAAACAGGACGTATTGAAAGCAACCAGTCGCCCTCACCCTGGCGCCTACCCGCATGACCCACAGCGCATGACCCACAGCGCATTCAAAGCAGACTTGCCTGTCAGCTTGGGGCTGGCGTGCGTGCGAGGGCCTTTGAGCGTCTTGGAGCGGGTGGCGTTGTTGGTGATCATGGGGCTGTCGTTGCCAAGCTCGGCCGCCGCTCTGGACCCCGTCGCCTTGGCTCAATCTCGCCACTGCTTGTCTTGTCACGCCTTGGATCACAAGGTGGTGGGACCAGCCTATTTGGAGGTGGCCAAGAAATACCAAAACGATCCCAACGCAATGGCCAAGTTGAGCCTCAAAGTCAGGCTTGGAGGGGGCGGGGTGTGGGGGGCGGTGCCGATGCCCGCCAATGCAGCGGTGAGCGAGCTTGAGGCCCAGGAGTTGGTGAAGTGGATTTTAAAAATGCCCTCCAAACCCTGAACCCCGCGCATTGTGGAAAACCAAAGCCGGGTAGACTGCCATTCCCCTCTCAAACCCCACCCGGCCACCTCCCAAGGCTAGAAACTTCTCTCGGAGAGTTGTTCCAAAATGGCGGGGTTTTCCAAGGTGGAGGTGTCTTGGGTGATGCTTTCTCCCTTGGCAATGGAGCGCAGCAAGCGGCGCATGATTTTGCCCGATCTCGTTTTGGGCAAATTGTCCCCAAAACGAATGTCCTTGGGTTTGGCGATGGGCCCAATTTCCTTGCCCACGTGGTCTCTGAGTTGCTTGGCAATGGCCAAGGCCTCGTCCCCCACAGGCCGTGGACGCTTGAGCACGACAAAGGCACAGACCGCCTCACCCGTCGTGTCGTCGGGCCTGCCGACCACGGCCGCTTCGGCCACCAACTCGGTGCAACTCACCAAGGCGGACTCAATCTCCATGGTGCCCATGCGGTGGCCTGAGACATTGAGCACATCGTCAATGCGCCCCGTGATGGTGAAATAACCAGTCTTTTCATCGCGGATGGCGCCGTCACCGGCCAAGTAATACTGGCCTTTGAAGTCTTCTGGATAGTAGCTCTTTTTGAAGCGCTCGGGGTCGCCCCAAATGGTGCGGATCATGGCGGGCCAGGGACGCTTGACCACCAAAATACCGCCCTGCCCCCAAGGCACATCCTTGCCCGTCTCGTCCACCACCGCGGCGTGAATACCAGGGAACGGCAAGGTGCAAGAGCCTGGCACCATGGGGGTGGCACCGGGCATGGGGGTGATCATGTGCCCACCCGTCTCGGTTTGCCAGAAGGTGTCAACGATGGGGCAACGGGCACCGCCCACATGCTGGTAATACCACTCCCAGGCAGCGGGATTGATGGGCTCGCCCACCGAGCCCAAAAGCCTCAGGCTCGAGAGATCAGACTGCTTGGGATGAATGCTCTCATTGGATTCGGCCGCCTTGATGAGGGAGCGAATGGCCGTGGGGGCCGTGTAGAAAATACTCACCTTGTGTTTTTCGATGGTCTTCCAAAACCTGGCCCCATCGGGGTAAGTGGGCACGCCTTCAAACACCACCTCGGTGCCCCCGAGCGCCAAGGGCCCATAGGTGATGTAGGTGTGTCCTGTCACCCAACCGATGTCGGCCGTGCACCAAAAAATATCATTGGGTTTCAAGTCAAAGGTCCACTCGGTGGTCAAGGCCGCGTGCAGCAAATACCCGCCCGACGAATGCTGAACCCCTTTGGGCTTGCCAGTCGAGCCCGAGGTGTAGAGTAAAAACAAGGGATGCTCGGCACTCACCCATTCAGGCTCGATGTGTTTGGGCTTGGCGCTGGCCAATTCTTCCAACCAGTGATCCCGGCCGTCTTGCATGTTCACCTTGTCGCCGGAGCGCTTGACCACGAGCACGTGCTCAATGCTCTGGCAGCCCCCCAAGCCCAGCGCCTCATCCACGATGGATTTGAGCGGGAGTTGTTTGCCACCACGAACTTGGTGATCCGCGGTGATGACGAGTTTGGCGCCCGTGTCCTCAATGCGGTCCTTCAAGGACTGCGCTGAAAACCCGCCAAAGACGACCGAGTGAATGGCACCAATGCGGGCACACGCGAGCATGCATGCAACACCTTCAATGGACATGGAGATGTAGATGACGACGCGGTCTCCCTTGGCCACCCCCATGGACTTCAAAACGTGGGCGTATTGGCATGTGCGGCCCAGCAAATTGCGATAGGTGATGGTGCTGCTGTGGCCGTCATCGGCTTCAAAAATAATGGCGGTTTTATCGCCCAAGCCTCGCTCGATGTTTCGATCCAAACAGTTGTAAGACACATTCAAAGTGCCGTCTTCAAACCATTTGAAAAAGGGAGCTTGCGACTCATCGAGCACCCGAGTAAAGGGTGTCTTCCACGTGATGAGACGGCGGGCCTGCTTGGCCCAAAACCCCTCATAGTCTTGCTCGGCGTCTTTGCACAAGGCCTCATAGGCCTGCATGCTGGGGATGGCGGCAGCGTCGCTGAACGCTTTGGGGGGCAAGTACACGGGATGTGCTGAGGCGGCTGGGTTCATTGGGTGTGTCTCCTTGAAATCATGCGAACTCTGAGCCCGTCAACGGGCCAAACAATGGCCCCAACCAGGGGTCCATATCCATTCATTCCACACCTCATTTTAGGGCTCGAAATTGACTCTCACCCCCCCCGAACGGGTCTGCCAACAAAGTGTTTTCCCTTGTTTTTTGATCTGACGCAAATGCCCGTGGCGCACCCAAGCGCCGCCTTGGGTGCATCCAACATGCCTGTGCAGCACCTCGCTCGAGCATGGCAAAGGCGTTAAACTCATGGTTTTTGTCAACACTTTGACCCGACAAGTCCGAACTTGCAGGGTCGACACTGGGAGCGAATTGTCCATGACCATTATTCAACAAGACGACTTGATTGAGTCCGTTGCCGCCGCGCTTCAATTCATCAGTTACTACCATCCCAGCGACTACATCGCCCATTTGAGCCGGGCTTACGAGCGAGAGCAGTCACCTGCGGCCAAAGACGCGATGGCGCAAATTTTGACCAACAGCAAAATGAGCGCCACCGGTCACCGCCCTTTGTGCCAAGACACGGGGATCGTGAATGTCTTTTTGAAACTGGGCATGAACGTGCGCCTTGAAGGCTTCAAGGGCAGCTTGGAAGATGCCATCAACGAGGGCGTGCGCCGCGGCTACAACAATGCCGACAACATGCTGCGGGCCAGCGTCGTGAGTGATCCGCATTTCGCCAGGAAAAACACCAAAGACAACACACCCGCTGTCATTTTCACGGAACTCGTGGTGGGCGACACCTTGGAAGTGACCGTGGCGGCCAAAGGGGGCGGGAGCGAGAACAAGAGCAAAATGATCATGCTCAATCCCAGCGACTCCATTGTGGACTGGGTCCTCAAAACCGTGCCCACCATGGGGGCGGGGTGGTGCCCTCCTGGCATGCTGGGCATTGGCATTGGCGGCACCGCAGAAAAAGCGGTGTTGATGGCCAAAGAGAGCTTGATGGACGACTTGGACATGTACGAACTCCAAGCCAAGTCCGCGCGCGCCGAGGCCTTGAGTCAGGTCGAAGAGATGCGCTTGGAGCTTTTTGAAAAGGTCAATGCGCTGGGCATTGGCGCCCAAGGTCTGGGTGGACTCACCACCGTCCTTGACGTCAAGATCAAGATGTACCCCACCCACGCCGCCAGCAAGCCGGTGGCCATGATCCCCAATTGTGCCGCGACTCGTCATGCGCACTTTGTGATGAAGGGCGAAGGCCCGGTCTACTTGGACCCTCCCTCACTGGACTTGTGGCCCCAAGTGGCCTGGACTCCCGATACCCAAAAAAGCCAACGCGTGGACTTGAACCACTTGACCCCTGAGCAAGTGGCCAGCTGGACACCCGGCCAGACCCTGCTGTTGAACGGCAAGATGCTCACTGGACGGGATGCGGCACACCAACGCATCCAAGACATGCTCGCCAAGGGTGAAGCCTTGCCCGTGGACTTTAAAAACCGCGTGATCTATTACGTCGGGCCTGTGGACCCGGTGCGCGACGAGGCGGTGGGACCGGCTGGACCCACCACCTCCACGCGCATGGACAAGTTCACTGAAATGATGCTCGCCCAAACCGGCTTGATTGCGATGATCGGCAAAGCCGAGCGCGGCCCAGCGGCCATTGAAGCCATCCAAAAACACCGCTCGGCTTATTTGATGGCCGTCGGCGGCGCCGCCTACTTGGTGAGCAAAGCCATCAAAACGGCCAAGGTGGTTGGGTTTGCCGATTTGGGGATGGAAGCCATTTATGAATTTGACGTGGTCGACATGCCCGTCACCGTCGCCGTGGATGCGGGGGGCACGAGTGCACACATCACCGGCCCCAAGATTTGGCAAGAAAAGATTGCCAGCGGCATGTTCAAGGGCATCGAGGTGAATTCGGGGCAGTAAAACCCGGGCTGCACATCCCAAGCGCTCAGGCCTTCAGACCCCTGAGCGCTTCGCTGACAGGCTCAGACTCAGTGCAACCGCCTGGAGTTCTTGCCCTTCAAGGCGGACTTGGGGGGTTTGCCCGTGGGTGAGTTCTTGGTGGCATGGCTGTGCGGCATGCGCTCCAAGGAGTTGATCAAGTTTTCAAACTTCTCAATGAAGAGTTTGTCAATTTCTTTGATCACACCGGACATTTTCGTGGGCTCAAAATGGCGCTCAAGCACCGTCACCACGTCTTGCACCATCACGTCACGCTGCACATCCATGATGGCCGCGGGTGTGGGCCCCACAAAAATCAGCAACGACTCTTCAAAAAACTCGCCCTCGTCGTCCTCGTCGGGCACGAAGTCTTCTTGGTCGCCGTCATCAAACTGTTCATTGAAGAACGTCACCTCAAAGGCCGAGCCTGAGGCGGTGAGCTCATTGATGGCCATGCAAAACTCATCCAAGTTTTGATGAAAGCTCATCTCGCCCAACACAGTCCAACAAATCTCGAGTTTATGACTCTCGTCGTTGACCACGATGCCAGGCTCATCGTCATAGATGCTGGCGGCACCCTTTTTCAAGGACTTCTCGCCCGTTTGACTCCACAGGGGCTTCAAGGCTTCTTGCAATTCAGCGAGACTCACGTCGTCGCGCAGTTGGACCTCGCCATGGAGGTGAATTTCAAAAACTTCATTGATGGTGCTCATGGCTTAATCTTACCTTCTTTCATTGCGCGCTAGGTTCTCAAAAGACAAAAAATAAGGCGTTTTTAAGCTCATCCACACCCAGATCTGCCCTGGCCTTTCCAGCCGCGAGTGTCAATCCAGGCTCACTGGGTCTTTTTTTTCTGGGCATTTTGGGTGATCTCACTCAAACTCCCGCGCGTCGTGATCACCTCGGGGTCGAGCATCACCTCAATCAAGGTGCCCACGTCTCGGGCAAGTGCGTCCTTGAGCAAACCCTCAAACTCATGGGTCTCGTGCATGCGATGCGCCGCATAGCCATAGGCCCGCGCCAAACCACAAAAGTCTGGGTTGTGCAGCGCCGTGCCACTCACCCGAGTGGGATAGTTGCGCTCTTGGTGCATGCGAATGGTGCCGTACATGCCGTTGTTGAGCAGCAAGATGATGGTCTTGGCACCGCACTGCACCGCCGTGGCGAGCTCTTGGCCCGTCATCAAAAAGTCCCCATCCCCCGCAATGGTGAAGGACACGCGCTGGGTGAGAATATTGGCGGCGATGGCTGCAGGCACGCCATAGCCCATCGCGCCCGAGGTCGGTGCGAGTTGGGTTTTGAAGCCCTTGGAGAGTCCGTGGTAGACATGAAAGCGGTGCAACCAACTGGAGAAATTGCCCGCCCCATTGGTGAGGACCGCATTGGCTGGGAGCGTTCTTGTTAAAACCGCCATCACCTCGCCCATGTCCACCCGACCCGGGAGCGACTGCGGCACCAAGTTGTTCACATAATCTTGGTGAGCCGATGCGCTCCAAGCGCTCCAAGCCACGTCATTGGGAGCGTCGAGCACTTCCAGGCTCCTTGCCGCAGCGTTCATGCTCGAGAGCATGGTCAAATCGGCTTGGTAGACACGGCCGAGCTCATCGGCGCTGGAATGGATGTGCACGAGTTTTTGATCGGCCTTGGGG